>VFQN01007097.1_pt1 | contig 12257 bp, 11 predicted proteins | sample 3512371 | NCBI WGS metagenome assembly VFQN01 (sample SAMN10412370, study PRJNA504923) | tailings metagenome | isolation source: Replicate 2 from Balatoc abandoned mine | place: Philippines: Itogon, Benguet | collected 2017-08-28
AGCTCGACGCCGATCTCGCTGCGGCCTTCATGAGCATCAACGCGGTGAAGGGCGTGGAGATCGGTGACGGTTTCGCCGCGGCCGACCTCTCGGGAGAGGCCAACGCCGATGAGATGCGCGCAGGCAACGAAGGCAAGCCGGTTTTCCTGTCGAATCATGCCGGCGGCATTCTCGGAGGGATCTCGACCGGTCAGCAGGTCGTGGCGCGTTTCGCGGTCAAGCCGACTTCGTCGATCCTGCAGCCGCGGCAGACCGTTGACCGTCACGGCCGGGACGCCGACATCGTGACCAAGGGCCGCCATGACCCATGCGTTGGCATACGGGCAGTGCCGGTCGGCGAGGCGATGATGGCATGTGTGCTGGCCGATCATTATCTGCGTCACCGCGGGCAGGTGGGTGAGGGGCCGTCATGGCCGTTCCCGGCCGCAGACCGCTGATATCAAGGATTGAAATGATCGAGACCCACCAGCGTATCGACCAGGCCCTCGCAGCCTTTGCCCGCGGCGAAATCGTCGTGGTCACCGACGACGACGACCGCGAGAACGAGGGCGATCTGTTCGTCGCGGCCTCGCTGTGCACGCCCGAGAAGATGGGCTTCATCATACGGCATACGTCCGGCATCGTTTGCGCGCCGCTCTCGGCTGATGATGCCAAGCGGCTCCATCTGGAACCGATGGTCGCGCGCAATGACGCACCGCTTGCGACCGCATTCACCGTATCGGTGGACGTCAAGCACGGGCTCACGACCGGCATCTCGGCAGATGAGCGCACCAACACGGTGCGCGCGCTAGCAAACGGTAATAGCGGGGCGTCGGATTTCGTGCGCCCGGGTCACGTATTTCCGCTGGTCGCCCGCGACGGCGGTGTTCTGATGCGTTCGGGGCATACCGAAGCCTGTATCGATATGTGCAAGCTCGCGGGCCTGCCGCAAGTCGGCGTTCTCTCCGAGCTGATGAATGACGACGGTACCGTAATGCGCGGCCGTCAGGTTCTCGAGTTCGCCGAGAAGCACGGGCTGAAACGGCTGTCGATCGCCGACCTGATCTCTTATCGGCAGGCGCGCGAAAAGCTGGTGGAGCGGGTCGGGGAATTTCCCGTCGCGTCGCCGATCGGCCCGTTGCAGGGCTTTGCCTATGTCACGCCATTCGATGCCACCCATCATATGGCCTTTGTCTATGGGAAGCTGGGCGAAGGCCGGAATATCCTGACACGGCTGCATCGTGCCGATGTGATCGGCGACGTGTTCGGAGGCGCCAAGACCATCAACGCCGTGCTCAACCGCTTCAAGGAAGATGGCTGCGGCGTCATCGTCTACCTGCGCGATGGAACCGCCGGCGTTCCGGTGACGGCGATTCCCAAAGACAGCGAAACGGAATCCGAGGCGGCGCGGACCCGCCAGTGGCGTGAGATCGGGCTCGGCGCCCAGATCCTCAAGGATCTTGGCATCGATTCCATCCGGCTCGTAACCTCGAAAAAGCTGACCTATGTCGGCCTCGGCGGCTTCGGTATCGAGATTGTGTCCACCGAAGCGGTGGACGGCTGATTGGTCGCTTTGACGGCGCTTGCCGTCATGGCAGCATCGGTCCCGACGTGGAGGGAAGCCGATGCTGCGCCGATTTCCGGCCAATGCCTTGCTGCTCCTGGCTGTCGGCGCGCTGGCGCTCACCACGCTGCGCCTCGACGCGGCCCCGGCCAAACGTGGAGGCGGCGGCCAGCCGACCACGACCGTCGATGTCGAACTCGTGCTGGCGGTCGACATTTCCTATTCGATGGACGCTGACGAATTGTCGCTTCAACGTGAGGGCTACGCGAAGGCCCTGACGTCATCAGAATTCCTCAACGCGCTGCGTCAGGGCATCCACGGCAAGGTCGCCGTCACCTATTTCGAATGGGCGGGTGCGAGCGAACAGCGCGTGGTGGTACCGTGGCGGGTGGTGGACGGACCGGAAAGCGCAGGTTCGGTGGCGAACGAGATCATGGCGGCGCCGATCCGCCGCGCGGCGCGGACTTCGATTTCCGGCGCGCTTCTGTTCGGCGCGGCATTGTTCGAGACCAGCGGTCAACGCGGCATCCGTCGCGTCATCGATGTTTCAGGCGACGGCGCGAACAATTCGGGGCAGATCGTGACGGTCGCGCGCGACGAGGTGGTTTCGAAGGGCATCACCATCAACGGTCTGCCGGTTATGTTGAAGCGGCCGAGCTATTCGACCATGGATATCGAATTGCTCGACGAATATTACGAGGATTGCGTGATCGGCGGTCCGTCCGCCTTCGTCGTTCCGGTGAAGGACCGCGACAGGTTCGTCGAAGCGATCCGCACCAAGCTTGTCCTGGAGATTGCCACGCTGACGCCGGAGGCGCGGGTGATCAAGGCATCCGCCGCCAATCCCCGCGTATCCTGCACCATCGGCGAGCGCATCTGGCAGGAACGCTGGGGGAATTGACTTTCGCTCTCCCCGCAGAGCGGGGAGAGGGAAGCGCTACCGCGCAAACAACGCCACGATCTCCACATGCGCGGTGTACTTGAACTGATCGACCGGCGTGACGCGCACGCATTTGTACCCGCCGCCAATCAGGATGCCGGCATCGCGCGCGAAGGTAGCGGCATTGCATGAGACCGCGATCACGGTCTTCACCTTGCTCTTCGCAAGCTCGCGAGCCTGCGCCTCCGCGCCCTGGCGCGGCGGATCGAACACGGCCACGTCGAACGACGCGAGATCGATTGCCTGCATCGGAAGCCGAAACAGGTCGCGCCTTTGCGCGGTCACCTGTTTCAACCCGGGTGTGGCCTGCGCCGCGCGTGACAATGCATCGATCGCCGGTTGATCGCTGTCGATCGCGGTCACGCGACTGCGTTCGGCAAGCCGCAGCGCGAAAGGTCCGATGCCGCAGAACAGGTCCAGCGCGGCTTTTGTCTTGCCCGCGCCATCGAGCACGAGCCGTGCGAGCGTATCCTCTCCTTGCGCCGTCGCCTGCAGGAACGGACCGGGGGGCAGCACCACTTGGGCTTTCCCCATCTGCACGACGGGCGGAGCGATCAGCGCCACAATCTCGCCATGTCGGGTGATGCGTGCGATCCGGTTCGACGCCGCGATCCGCGTGAGCGTCAGGGCGTGCGCCTGGTCGAGCGGTCCCGAGCCGCGTACATCGATGTCGAGCCCGTTCAGGGTCGCGGTGACGTGGATGTCCAGCGGTTTCCTGAGTGGCCCCAGCGCCTCGGCAATCGCCCATGCGGCTTCGATGGCGCCCGCCATGCCGGGCGCGAGCACCGGACAGCGGTCGATCGGCACCAGCGTATGTGCGCGCAACGCCGAGAAGCCGACTTCGACGATCTCCTTCGTACCCTGCCGCGCGTGCAGCACCGCGCGGCGGCGGCCCTCGCCATGGGCATCGATCAGGTCGTCGATCGGTGCGTCGATGCCGGCCTGGCGCAGGGCGGTGACCACGAGCTCGCGTTTCCACGCGCGATAAAGCGGTTCCGCCCAGTGCTGGATGGCGCAGCCGCCGCACACACCGAAATGTTCGCAGAACGGCGTCACGCGGTCGGGCGAGGGGACGATCACCCGTAGCAGATGGCGCCGGTCCGGATGGCCCTGCACCGCATCGGCATCGACGGTTTCGCCTGGCAGCGTATAGGGCACATAGAGCGGTCCGTCGGGCGATTGCGTCACGCCGTCGCCGCGATGCCCGATATCCGTAATAACCAGACGGTCCACCATGGTGGTGTCATGCCCGTCTTTGGCAGCGCAGGGCAAGGCCAACGGCCGACATGGCGATGTAGCGGTCACGACCGCCGTGCTAGCATATCGCTCATCGCTGCGCTGCTCGCGTCAATGATGCGAGCGGTTGGAGAGGTGAGATGAATTTTTTCGCAATCGTTGCCGGATTGATGGTGCTTGGTCACGTCGCAGCGGCAGTACAGCGGCCGCGCATCCCGGTGATCGTGTCCGGCATCCTCTGGGCGCTCTACGCCTATTACGAGCATCTGATCGCGACGGGCGTCCTGTGCGACAAGGACTGCAACATCCGCGTCGATCTCGTGTTCTTCATTCCGATATTGGCGCTCGCGACGTTCTGGGCGTATCAGGCGTATGTCGGACGGCCGGGGCCGCAGAAAGTCGCCGGCATTGTCCTCGGCGTGATCGCCCTGCTTGCTTTCGGACTGGCAGCGGAGGGCTATGGTTATGGTGCGCCGGCCTACGTCGTGATCCTCGGGGCTATTGCGGCCGCCGTCGTCTATGCGATCAGATCGCGCTCCTCTGCCAAGCGATCGTGACGCCCGCTAATGCGCCGCACCCGGCACGTCCGGCATGTAGCCGCGCCGTGTCAGGATGTGGAAGCGCACCACCAGCATCAACGCGTAGACGATGACCGACAGCGACAGGCCGATCCAGACGCCCAGCGCACCCCAATGCAGCGCGAAGCCCAGGCCGTAGCAGGCGGTGAACCCGATCGCCCAGAAGCAGATGAACGAGAACAGCAGCGGCACGCGGGTGTCGTTCAGGCCGCGCAACGCACCCGCAGCGATCGACTGGATGCCGTCGCAGATGAAGAAGCTGGCGCCGACGATCAACAGCGTTGCCGCAAGCGTCGCGGTCGGCCCATTCTGCGCCGTTATCGAGCCAAGGAACACAACCGGCAGCATGTCGCGTGTCGCGATCACCAGCAGCGTCATCGCGAACATGAAGATGATGCCGAGCCAGATCGCGACGAAGCCCGCGCTGCGGGTGCCGGCGCTGTCGCGCCGTCCGACCGCATGCCCGACGCGCACGGTCGCCGCCATCGAGATGCCGAACGGCACCATGAACATGATCGAGGCGATCTGCAGCGCAATCTGATGCGCGGCGAGCGCGGTGGTGGAAATCCAGCCCATCATGATCCCGGCCGCGGCGAACACGCCATATTCCAGCATGAAGGTGCCGGAGATCGGCGCGCCGATCACGATCAGCTTGCGGAACAGCGGCCAGTCGGGACGCCAGAAGCGTCCCATGACCTGAAATTTCCGAAACGGACGCAATGCGTAGCAGACCCAGATAGCCGCCGCGCACATGCCGATATTGACGATGGTGGTCGCTATGCCTGCGCCGAGCAGGTCGAGGCGCGGCAAGCCGAACTCGCCATAGATCAGCGCATAGGCGAGAAACAGATTGATCGGAATGGCGACGAGGGTGATCCACAGTCCGGGCTCGGGGCGGTTCACCGCTCCCATGAAGCCACGCAGCGCAATGAACCACCACGACGGAATAAGACACCACGCGAGTCCGAACAGATAGCGCGCGGCAAGGGTCGCCGCCTCTTCAGTCTGACCGAGGCCGATCAGGATCTCCTTGCCGTAGAGCTGGATCAGGCTGAGCGGGATGCCGAGCAGCGTCGCGGCCCATAGCCCAACCCGGAGAGCGCGGCGCACCATGCGCGGATCGCGCGCTCCGAATGCCTGCGCGGCGAGCGGCGCCACTGCAGCGACCAGGCCCATGCCGAGCACGAAAACCGCGAACAATACGGTGTGGCCGAGCGCCGCGGCCGCGACAACGTGATCCCCGAGCCGCCCGAGCAACGCGAGATCGCTGGTCATCATGGCCACCTGGCCGAGCTGCGTCAGCGCGATCGGCCAGGCCAGCCGCAGCGTTTCGGTAAGCTCTATGCGCCAGCGGGACGCGTTTTCGGCCGGAGCTGGAACCCCGGCGGTCAGGGTACTTTGCATTGTCATCTGGTATGGCCGCTTGGCGGGGCTGCGGCAAACCGGCCCCGCGGCGCGAGCTGTGCTTGACGCACGTGAAGCTTGCGTGACGAGGCCATTAGCGGCCAAAAGTGTTGGAAATTAGTGTGGTTCCATTCTTTCGCATGATGGGTGGAAACGACAGCGGGAATGCGCGAATCAGTTGGCCCGAACCTTGCGGGCAGAGAAAAGGGATTGCCGATGGACAGTATTGTCCTCGCCTTGCGTACCTTCCTGCGGCTCTCGCTGCCCTATTTCCGTTCGGAGGAGCGCTGGACCGCGCGCCTGTTGCTGCTCGCCGTGATCGGCTCGGAACTGGCGCTGGTGTATGTCGCCGTCGCTGCGGTCAACTGGAACGCGCGCTTCTATAATGCGCTGGAACAACGCGACTGGAATGCCTTCTACACCGAGCTGTTTTTTTTCGGCCTGATCGTGCTCGCCGCCGTGCTTGCTGGTGCAGCGCAATATTTCTTCGGACAGACTCTCCAGATCCGCTGGCGGCGATGGCTCACCGCGAACTACGTCTCGGTATGGATGGCGCAGGGGCGGCATTATCGGGTGCGGTTCGTTGCTCCGCAGGTCGATAACATCCATCTGCGTATCGCAAGCGATGTATACCTGTTTATCCAGCGCACGCTCGAACTTGCGACCGGGCTGCTCGGCAGCATGGTGGCGCTGGCCTCGTTTTCGTACATCCTGTGGGGCCTGTCAGCTATCACCCCGATGCCGGGGATGTCCGGCGGCACGATCTCCGGCTGGCTGATCTGGGGCGCGTTGCTCTATGCAGGTCTTGGAACGCTGATCGCGCATCTGATCGGTCACCGGCTGATCCCGCTCAATTTCAACCAGCAGCGTTTCGAGTCCGACTTCCGGTTCGCGATCGTGCGCGCAGCCGATCATTCCGAACCGATCGCGTTGATGCGCGGTGAGCCCGTGGAGCGAGCCGAACTGGATCATCGCTTCTCGAATCTCGTGGCAAACTGGACGAGGCTTGTCGCGACGCAGACCCGTCTGGTCGGCTTCGTTGGCGGTTATGGGCAGGCCTCAACCGTGGTCCCGGTGCTGATGGTCGCGCCGGCCTATCTCGCGGCGGCGATCCCGCTCGGCTCTCTGATGCAGGCGGCGCTCGCCTTTACCCGCGTCGAAGGCGCCTTCGCGTTCTGCATCAGCGCGTATCCCAAGATCGCCGAATGGAAGGCGATGGTGGATCGTCTCGCCGGTTTCGAGGATGCCATGCTGATGGTCGACGAAAGCCGTGCGCAGACCTCCGGGACCATAGCGGTGTCCCGCACGGGGGGGCGCGACCTCGACATGTCCGGCGTCTCGATCCGGTTGCCGGATGGTTCGGAAATCTCCGGCTTGCCGCCGATGGCGCTGCACCCCGGCGATCGGTTGATGATCACCGGGCCATCAGGATCGGGCAAGTCGACGCTGTTCCGCGCGCTCGCCGGTCTGTGGCCTTCGGGGAAGGGCCGGGTCGCGTTCCCGAAAGACGGCGAGGTTCTGGTCATGCCGCAGCGGCCCTATTTCCCGCTCGGCACGTTGCGCACCGCGGTGGCCTATCCCAGTACGGCTGACGACGTGCCAGAGGCCGAGATCGTGGCGGCATTGCGGGCCGTTGGATTGTCTCACCTCGCCTCCCGCCTCGACGAAGAGGAGGCCGACTGGAACGTCATGCTGTCGGGCGGCGAGCAGCAGCGCATCGGCATTGCCCGCGCGTTGATCCGCAAGCCGGCGATCCTGCTGTTCGACGAGCCGGTGGCCGCGCTGGCCGATGACTCGGGGCGCGAACTCTACCGGACCTTGCTTGAGAAGCTGCCCGCGACCGTGGTTCTAACCATCGACCGGCGCGAGGTTTTGCGTGAGTATCACCCGGAAATCGTCGAATTGAGCCGCGACCAGGCGTCCAGTTTGCCGCGGGGCGGGCCCTTGGCAACGATGCCGGCTTGAGTTAGCGAAAGTTGAGGGTCACGGGCTTTGCAGCTTCGGCGCACCGCCCTGGCATAACAAAAACGTCGTCTTGCCTGAGGTGAAGATCATGAGCCAACAAGCGTCCGCGATCGGCATGAATTACTGGACCGACAAATGGGACCTGCACGAGGATGTGTGTCCGTGCGACGTGCATTTCAACGAGTGGGTCGCGGATCAGGGCCTCAAGAACAAGACCATCTTTCATTTCGGCACCGGCACGCATCACGTCGTCGGTGTCGAGCAGGCGCGCAACGGCTCCAACAATGCCGTTCTCTCCATCACGGCGTCGATCGAGGAATACGAGGCCTATATGAAGCTGGTCTCGACCAATTCAGCCGTTGCAAAAAGCTATATCGCGTATTTCGGCGACATCTACCTGACCAACCCGCGCCTGTTGCCCGACTTCGACATCGTGACCATGGTGCATCTGTGCGAATTCTTCTTCCCGAACACGGCGAGCCCCGAATATGGCGGCATGACGGATCGGCAGGTGCTGGACCTCTTCACTGAAAAGACCCGGTCGGGCGGCTACCTGATCTTCTACAAGAACTCGATGGGCAAGGAGCGCACCGCTGAAATTCTTCCGGTCTGGGAGAAGGAGAAAGCGGTCGAGCGCGTCGCCGACTTCAAGACGCTGATTGTTTACAAGAAGAAGTAACCATTCTGGAGCGTCCCGCCATTTCCGCTCGTCCCCGCGAAGGCGGGGACCCAGAGCAAAAGACTGGATGCCCGCCTTCGCGGGACATGAGCGGGGTTTGTGGTGACGCCGATTTTCGTCACTTCACATCGAGCGGCGTCGTGCCCTTGGCCTGGCCGTCGGCGCCGGTGGTGATCTTCTCCACGCGCGCTTCGGCGGCCTTCAGCAATTCCTCGCAGCGGCGCTTGAGCGCTTCACCGCGCTCGTAAATCTCCACCGATTCCGCGAGTGGCACCTTGCCATCCTCGAGCCGCTTGATGATCGATTCAAGTTCATCGATCGCGCGCTCGAAGGGCATGCTGGTGACGTCGGAATGGTTATTGTCAGCCATGTCGGTCCTAGTGTGATTCCCGGCTAATATAGCCGCTCTGCGGCACCCGTCCAAAGCACGCGGGCCGGCTACCCCCGCATCAGCGCGGTGACGTGGGCATCGACCGAACCGGCCAGGCCCTGCAGGTCATAGCCGCCTTCCAGCGCCGACACTACGCGGCCGCCGGCCTTGCGGTCGGCCAGGTCCATCAGCTTTTTCGTCGCCCAAGCGAAGTCCGCCTCGGTGAAGTTGAGGCTCGCCAGTGGGTCGCGGATATGCGCGTCGAAGCCGGATGAGATGATGACCAGATCCGGCCCGAAGGCCTCCAGTCGCGGCAGTATCGTATCGCTCATCGCGGCGCGGAATTGCTCGCCGCCATCGCCGGCCCGCAGCGGTGCATTGACGATATTGTCATGATCGCCACGCTCCGCCTTCGCGCCGGTGCCGGGGTAAAGCGGCATCTGGTGCGTGGAGCAATACATGACGGTGGGATCGCTCCAGAATATCTCCTGCGTGCCGTTGCCGTGGTGCACGTCGAAATCGATGATGGCGACGCGGGCGAGCCCATGCTTCTTCTGCGCATAGCGTGCGGCGACCGCGACGTTGTTGAACAGGCAGAAGCCCATCGGCCGTACGCTTTCTGCATGATGGCCGGGCGGGCGCGTCGCGATGAAGGCGTTATCGGCCTTCTTGCTCACAACCTCGTCCACGGCGAGCACTGCGCCCCCGACGGCACGGAGCGCGGCCTCCAGCGAACCGGGGGACATCGAGGTGTCGCCGTCGAGCGATATCATGCCTTCGCGCGGCGCAGCCTCGCGGATCGCCTCGACATAGTCGCGCGGGTGAGCAAGCGCGACCGTTTCGATGTCCGCCATCGGCGCTTGTTCGCGCGCGAGGGTGGCGAACTTTTCGTGCTCCAGCGCGCGGTCGATCGCCCGCAGCCGGTCCGGACGCTCGGGGTGTCCCGGCGGGGTGACGTGGTTGAGACAGGCGGGGTGGCTGATGAGCAGTGTGGTCATGCGATGGAGATAGCCTGTCCGGGTCTGAAAATCGCTAGATTTTTGGGCGTGAACCCTCGAGCTTACGGATATCGCGCTTTGCGTCGATGACAACGCCGGGTGGCGGCGACGGTTCGCTCGGCGTGAAAAACACTTCGGCGAGGGGCTGGCTCGGGTCAGCGCGGTATTGCTCGAAATCGCGGACGCCCTCCGAATACAGAAATGTGTCGTCAATCAGGAAGTGGCCGGTGAACGATGCGGCGGGCTTGCTGAAGACCGCGTAGGCCGCATCCGCCATGATCTCCGGCTTGCGCGACATCCGCATCACGATCTCGCCGCCGAGCAAATTCTCGATCGCGCTGGTTGCAATCGTCGCGCGCGGCCACAGCGCGTTCACAGCGATGCCCTTGGGCCGCAATTCGCCGGCGAGACCCAGGACCACCATGCTCATGCCGAATTTCGCCATCGAATACGCCGTATGCGGCGCGAACCATTTCTCTTTCATGTCGAGCGGCGGCGAGTTCACCAGGATATGCGGGTTCTCCGCTTTCTCCAGATAGGGAATCGCGAATTTGGAGACCATGAAGGTGCCGCGTGCATTGACCCCGTTCATCAGGTCATAACGCTTCATGTCGGTCTGCTCGACCGTCGTGAGTTGCACGGCGCTCGCATTGTTCACGACGATGTCGATGCCGCCAAAAGTCTCCGCTGCACGGGCGAGGCCCGCCTTGACCTGCTCCTCGTCGCGCACATCGACCACGAGCGGCAGGGCTTTGCCGCCGGCCTTCACTACCGCCGCTGCGGCGGTGTGGATCGTTCCCGGCAGTTTCGGATGCGGCTGATCGGTCTTGGCGGCGATCGCGATATTGGCGCCATCGCGTGCGGCGCGCAGCGCAATCGCAAGGCCGATGCCGCGCGATGCGCCGGTGATGAAGAGGGTCTTGCCCCTGAGCGACATGGCTGGTTCTCCGCGAGCGCGGATGGGACAGCTTGCCGCGCCTTAAGTCAACGCGGACGGCAATGCGGCGGGGGTTTCCTTTTGCGATGGCCCGCATATCTATGGCTTACGGGCCGGCCGCGTGGCCGGCTCATTCGTTTCGACCGCTTTCATTCTCGAAAGGCCAAAGATGCAACTCACCGGCATCCACCATCTTACCGCGGTCTCGGCGAACGCGCCGGCCAACTTGCGCTTCTATACGCAGGTGATGGGGATGCGGCTGATCAAGAAGACCGTGAACCAGGACGACGTCACCGCCTATCATCTGTTCTACGGCGATGGCGTTGCATCGCCCGGCAGCGATCTCACCTTTTTTGATTTTCGCACCGGGCCGGAGCGCCGGGGCAATCACACGATCACGCGTACCGGGTTGCGGGTCGCCGGTCACGACACGCTGCAATGGTGGCATCGTCATCTGACGGACGCCGGTGCAAAGGTCGGCGATATCGCCGAACGCGACGGCCGGTTCACGCTCGACTTCGAGGATCCGGAAGGTCAGCGCCTCAGCCTGATAGACGATGGCGGGGCGGGCGAGGCTCATCCCTGGGCGAAAAGTCCTGTGCCGGCAGAGCATCAGATCCGCGGCCTGGGTCCCATCACCATGTCGGTGCCGGACCGCACGCATACCGACGTCGTGCTGCGAGAGCTGATGTTCATGCGCCACGTGCGCGATTATCCGGTACCGGAATCCGACAGCGACATCGTACATGTGTACGAGATGGGTGAGGGCGGTCCGGCTGCCGAGTTGCACGTCGCTGTGCGCCCGAAGCTTGCCGTGGCTCAGCCCGGCGCAGGCGGCGTGCATCACGTCGCGTTCCGCACGCCGAACCGCGTTGAGTATGATGCATGGGCCGAGCGGCTGCTGAAGCTGCGCATCCCGAACAGCGGCAAGGTCGATCGCTACTATTTCGAGTCGCTGTATTTTCGCGAGCCCAATGGCGTGCTGTTCGAGATCGCAACCGACGGGCCGGGCTTCGCTGCGGATGAGCCGATGGAAACACTGGGCGAGAAGCTGGCGCTGCCGCCGTTCCTGGAAAAGCGCCGCGCGGATATCGAGCGCGGATTGAAGCCGCTGGTCGCGTAGGCTCAATCTCACAATAAAAGCGGAGGAGGGACGACCAAGTACCTCCTCCGCTTGACATCGACCCCGCTGACATCAGGATCGAAGCCGGGACGCTAGGACGCGAGCGGTGTCGCGTCCGTATATTCTCAGGCCGCCGCGGCTTTCGCGCCGGTCGGAACTTCGGAGATCGTCTTCAGCACCTGCGAGGCAATCTGATAGGGATCGCCCTGCGAGTTCGGACGGCGGTCTTCCAGATAGCCCTTGTAGCCGTTGTTGACGAAGGAGTGCGGAACGCGGATCGAGGCGCCGCGATCGGCCACGCCGTAGGAGAACTTGTTCCACGGTGCGGTCTCGTGCTTGCCGGTCAGGCGCTTGTCGTTGTCCGGACCGTAGACGTTGATGTGGTCGTGCAGGTTCTTCTCGAACGCCTTCATCAGCGCCTCGAAGTATTCCTTGCCGCCGACTTCGCGCATGTACTTGGTCGAGAAGTTGCAGTGCATGCCCG
>VFQN01007098.1_pt1 | contig 12256 bp, 12 predicted proteins | sample 3512371 | NCBI WGS metagenome assembly VFQN01 (sample SAMN10412370, study PRJNA504923) | tailings metagenome | isolation source: Replicate 2 from Balatoc abandoned mine | place: Philippines: Itogon, Benguet | collected 2017-08-28
AGGGTATCGATGATAACGATGTTGTGAACGAACGTTCAGTCCGGCCTGACGCGATAGAGTCGCAGCGCCTGATCGCCTTCGACCTGCTCCAGCCAGGCGGGCCCGCGGCCCGCGTTCAACGCCGAAAGGAGCCCGTCGGGGGCCGCGGCGGCCAGCAAAGTGGTCTCGGAATTTCCGAGGCAGACGGCAACAACGCCCACCTTCGCGCCGCGGACCAGCGTCTCCGCGGTCGCTGGATCGGCGAGCAGCATGTCGAGCGCGGCGAGATTGCCGGCGACGTTACGGTGGTAGGAGCCGGCAAGCGCCCGGTGCGGCGTCCAGGCGAGGATGGCGGAGCCGAGATTGGAGACGGACAGGACGGTCGTCGGCGCAAGGGCAGCCAGCGCCGCGTAGTCGTCCGACCGGTAGCATGCGCCGGCCGACGCCGCCGCGACGGTCGCCTCCGGCACGGCGGATGGCGCAAAGAGCCGGCTGCCGGCCGTGCTCCAGACGGCGTTGAAGGAGAGGATCCATGCGGCAGCCAATGCCAACGTGGCCGTACCGGACGGCGAGCCGGTCGCCCTTTCGCGCCGGGACGCAATCCAGCCCGACAGCGGGATGGCGGCGAGCGCGACCGAGAACAGCGCGCCGCGCACCTGCCAGGCCGAGACCAGCACCGCCGCAACGAGCAGCGCGCCGACGATCGCATCGACGCGCCGGATGCCGTTGCGGAGCGCCGACAGCGCCAGGACCAGCACGGCGAGAAGCGGCGTCGCGTACCAGGTCAGAAGCATTGCCGGGTCCCTGGCGGCGATCTGGAACACCGGCTGAGCCTCGGTAACGCCATCGAGCCAGAGGCGCTTGAGGCGCGGATCTAGCCCAGCATAGGGGTCGGCGAGACATTGCGGGAAGGCGAGGACGATGAGCGCGCCCACCGCAGCGCCGAGAAGCGCGAGCGCGGCCATGTGGCCGCCGAGGCTCGCGGAAAGCGAGCGCAGCGAAGCGATGGCGGCGAGGCCGAGGCCGGCGAGAACGGCGACCGAGCTTTGCGCGAGCGAATAGGCGTCGCAGGCCGGCTCTCCCCATCGGGAGGGCGGGACCGTGGCCACGAAGGCCGCCGCCGCAACGACGGCGAAGCCGAGGCCGAAGCCGGCGGCCATGCCGCGCTCGGCTTCGCCGCGGACGAGGAACAGGCCCGCGGCGACGGCGCCGCCGACGGCGACGTAGGGCAGCGTCTCCATACCGATGGCGAGCGTGAGCGCGGCGCAGGCGCCAGCCGCCGCGGTCGGGACAAGACCGCCCGTCACGAGGCCGAGCGCCACGCCGAGCGTTAGCACGAGCTGGATGTTGTGATGGTCGATCGCGCCGGCCTGGAAGATGCCGATCGAGACCAGGGCCAGCGCGCCGACGACAAATGCCGGAAACGCCGCCGCCGGCCCGTAGGCGAGCCGCGCCGTGCGGGCGATGAGGAAGGCACCCGCGCCGAGCAGGAGCGACGGCCAGAGAACCAGCGCGGCGGCCTCGCCGAGCGGCGCGCTGCCGGTGAGCGCAGACGCGATGCGGATGAGGGCTGCGATCGGCACATCGACCAGCCGCGACCAGTGCATCGGGAAGCCGCCTTCCAGCCCCATGCGGTACTGCATCGGGTCGAACCAGCCCTGGCCGGCGAGGAGGTCGCGGACCTGGACCAGGCGCAGCAGGCTGTCATTGTCGCCCTGCGCGTCGGAGAGCCGCGCAAAGCCGTCCGAGGCGGCGAGAAGGATGCCGAACAGGGCGACGGCGAGTGCGGCGGCAAGGTCGACGCGCAGAGTTGCCTGGCCGCCCGACAGCGGTTTCGATGTGGTTTCGGTCAAAAAGAGGTCCCCGGCGTCCGGCCTAAACCTAGCCTTAACCGCGTCAATAGACAGTAAAGCGCCGCGTCCCGCGTGCGCCCGGAGTCCAGCGATGACCGAACCCCTCTCGACCAGCCTGTCGGTGGCGGTGCTTCTGCCCTGCTACAACGAGGAGACGACGATCGCGGGCGTGGTCGCCGGCTTCCGCGAGGCGCTGCCCGGCGCGCGCATCGTGGTGTTCGACAACAACTCGACAGACCTGACGGCGCTGCGCGCCCGCTCGGCAGGCGCGCAGGTGGTGCGCGTGCCGCACCAGGGCAAGGGCAATGTGGTGCGGCGCATGTTCGCCGACATCGACGCGGACATCTACGTGATGGCGGACGGCGACGGCACCTATGCGCCGGAGGACGCGCCGCTGCTCATCAATACGCTGATGACCGAACATGCCGACATGGCGGTCGGAACCCGCCGCGGCGTCGGCGAGGACGCCGGCCGAAACGGCCATGCCTTTGGCAACCGGCTGTTCAACGCGCTCTACCATCGGCTGTTCGGCCGCGACTTCACCGACATCTTTTCCGGTTACCGGGCGTTTACCCGCCGCTACGTCAAGAGTTTCCCGGCGGTCTCGGCCGGCTTCGAGATCGAGACCGAGATGTCGGTGCATGCCTCGATGCTGAAGCTGCCGGTGGTCGAGATCGCGCTCGACTACGGGCGGCGGCCCGAGGGATCGGCCTCGAAGCTCTCGACCTACCGGGACGGGCTGAAGATCCTGTGGATGTTCGCAATGCTGATGAAGGAGACGCAGCCGATCCGCTTCTTCGGCGCGATCTCGGGAGTGTGCTTTGCTGCCAGCCTGGTGCTGATGGCGCCGGTGCTGGCGGAATATTTTGCCACCGGCCTGGTGCCGCGCATACCGACCTGGGTGCTGTCAATGGCGCTGATGATGATGTCGATGCTGTTCGCGATCGCCGGGCTGGTGCTCGATTCGGTGGCGCGCGGCCGCGCCGAGCAGAAGCGCATGGTCTATCTTTCCTATCCGCCACTGCGCTCGGAGCCCGTGAAGCTGCGCGCCGGCGCGACCAAGCCGCGCGCGGCGTGAGACGCTTCGGGCGCTTCCTCGTCATCGGCGTGATCGGCTTCGTCGCCGATGCGGGCATGCTCGGCGCCCTCTTGATGTGGACGCCGCTGGGTGTCTATTCGGCCCGCCTCGCATCGATCGCCTTCGCACTCACCGTCACCTGGCTGCTCAACCGGCTGATCACCTTCGGACCCTCGTCGCGCCGTGTCGCAGTAGAGGGGGCACGTTATGGCAGCGTGGGCATCGCTACGTCGGCGATCAACTATCTCGCCTATTCCGCGCTTCTCTGGGCGGTGCCCGACGTGCCTGTCATCGTAGCGCTCGTGGTCGCCTCGGTCGTCGCGCTGGCCTTCTCCTTCGCGGGCTATTCGCGGCTGGTGTTCGACCGCTGATCAGCGGCGTGAAACGGCCGTTCAGGAAAACGCGACGCGGCCCCGCTGGACCGTGACAGCGGGACGGGCTACATCCAGCTTCCCGTTTCCAGAGGGTATTCGATGAAGCTCCGCGTCGCCGTCCAGATGGACCATATCCGCACCGTCAACATCGCGGGCGACACGACGTTCGCGCTGTCTCTGGAGGCACAGCGGCGCGGCCACAGCCTCTATCACTATACGCCCGACCGGCTGACGCAGGAGGACGGCCACATCTTCGCCCGCGTCGAGGAGATGCAGGTGCGCGACGTGAAGGGCGATCACTTCACGCTCGGCGAGCCGGTGCGCACGGATCTCTCGGAGATGGACGTGGTGCTTTTGCGCCAGGATCCGCCCTTCGACATGAACTACATCACCACCACGCACATGCTGGAGCGCATCCACCCGAAGACGCTGGTGGTGAACGACCCGGCCTGGGTGCGCAACTCGCCGGAGAAGATTTTCGTCACCGAGTTCCCCGACCTGATGCCGGCGACGCTGATCACCCGCGACCAGCTGGAGGTCGCCGCCTTCCGCCGGGCGCATGGCGACATCATCGTCAAGCCGCTCTACGGCAATGGCGGCGCGGGTATCTTCCACATGCGCGAGGACGACCGGAACCTCGCCTCGCTGCTTGAAATGTTCGGCCAGATGTTCCGCGAGCCGTTCATCGTGCAGCAATATCTCAAGGACGTGCGCAAGGGCGACAAGCGCATCATCCTGATCGACGGCGAGGCGGTGGGCGCGATCAACCGCGTGCCGGCCGAGCATGACAGCCGCTCCAATATGCATGTCGGCGGCCGCGCGGAGGCGACCGAGCTGACGCCGCGCGAGCGCGAGATCTGCGAGCGCATCGGGCCCTCGCTGAAAGAGCGCGGCTTCATCCTCGTCGGCATCGACGTGATCGGCGACTACATGACCGAGATCAACGTGACCTCGCCGACCGGCGTGCGCGAGGTGAAGCGCTTCGGCGGCGCGGACATTTCGGCATTGTTCTGGGACGCGGTCGAGGCGAAGCGGGGCTGAGGCCCGCAACGTCCGACGACATATTGATCCTGGTCAACGCGTGCCCCTTTCGCGGGAGCTAGGTGTTTGTCGGACGGCTTTCGTTCGACGATGCTCGCGAGGAATGACCAATGCAAAGACTGAACCGCGTGTTCTGGGCCACGCTCGTCGTGCCGTTGCTTTTGTGGCTGCTCGCGGACACTTCGGTTTTCCAGGCATCGAGCTTCTTCGGCATGCGCGACCCGATGGTGCAGGTCACCGGCATCCTCGCGATTGTCTGCATGAGCGCGGCGATGATCCTGTCGCTGCGGCCGCAATGGCCGGAAGCCTGGTTCGGCGGGCTGGACAAGATGTACCGCCTGCACAAATGGCTGGGCATCGGGGCGCTTGTCCTGTCGGTGGTCCACTGGCTCTGGTCGCAGGGACCGAAATGGGCGGTCGGCTGGGGGCTGCTCGAACGGCCGGCCCGCGGCGCACGGCCGCCGATCGAGAATCCGGTCGAGGCGTTCTTTTCCGGTCTGCGCGGGACAGCGGAAGGCATTGGCGAGTGGGCGTTCTACGCCGCTGTCCTGCTGATCGCGCTGGCGCTGATCAAGCTCTTTCCCTACCGGCTGTTCTTCAAGACGCACCGGCTGATCGCGATAGCCTATCTGGTGCTGGCCTTCCACACCGTTGTGCTGATCAAGTTCGACTACTGGAGCTCGCCCGTGGCTTGGTTGACCGCGGCGCTGCTCGTCGCCGGCGTCTGGGCGGCCGTGGTGGTGCTGCTGCGGCGCGTCGGCGCCGGCCGGCAGGCCGCGGGCACGATCGCCTCGCTGCACTATTATCCCGGGGTCAAGGTGCTGGAGACCGAGATCGCGGTTCCGCACGGCTGGCGGGGCCACAAGGCGGGGCAGTTCGCCTTCGCCATGTCGGACGCGACGGAGGGCGCGCATCCCTACACGATCGCCTCGGCCTGGAAGGATGACGAGCGGAAGATCACCTTTATCACCAAGGAGCTCGGCGATCATACCAGCCAGCTGCGAGACCGGCTCCGCGTCGGCCAGGAGGTGAAGGTCGAGGGGCCCTATGGCTGCTTCACCTTCGACGACGACTGCGCGCGGCAGATCTGGATCGGCGGCGGCATCGGCGTCACGCCGTTCATCGCCCGCATGAAGCACATGGCATTGCAGAAGGACGCGCCCGACTGGCCGGCACCCCAGGCGGTGGACGTCTTCCACACCACCGCCGACGTCGACGACGAGGCGCTCGCCAAGCTGGCGGCCGACGCGAAGAACGCCAATGTCGCGCTGCACGTGCTGGTCGACGCAAGGGACGGCCGCCTGACGGGCGAACGCATCCGCGCGGCGATGCCGCAGTGGCGCGAGGCGAGCATCTGGTTCTGCGGCCCGCCCGGCTTCGGCGAGGCGCTGCGGAAGGACTTCGCCGCCCAGGGATTCCCCGTCGCGCAGCACTTCCACCAGGAATTGTTCGCAATGCGCTAGACGGCGCCCGTTGGCTCAATCGTCCGCAGACGACAAGGCTGCGGGAATTGTATATCGATCGCGCCAGGGGCTGAACAATCGCGAGAGACTCACGCATCGCGACGGCCTTGCGCGCCGACGTCGTCGACGCCGCGGGATGCGGTGCGCATTGCAAGGTGAGGCGGCGTTGTCGTTCACGAAAGGGGAACACGATTGAAGATTCTCGTTCTCGGCGGCGGCGTCATTGGCGTCACGTCCGCGTGGTATCTCGCGAAGGCCGGTCATGAAGTGACCGTGCTCGAAAGGCAGGCTGGGCCTGCCCTCGAGACGAGCTTCGCCAATGCCGGCGAGATCTCACCGGGCTATTCGTCGCCCTGGGCCGGGCCGGGCGTGCCGGTCAAGGCGGTCAAATGGCTGCTGATGAAATACGGTCCGCTGGCGGTCAGGCCGGGCCTCGACCCCGCAATGTGGACCTGGCTGGTCCAGATGCTGCGCAACTGCACGTCGGCACGCTATGCGGTGAACAAGGCGCGGATGGTGCCGATCGCCGAGTACAGCCGCGACCGCCTGCGCGAGATGAGGGCGGAGATCGGCATCGCCTATGACGAGCGCAGCCTCGGCACGCTGCAGCTCTTCCGCACCCAATACCAGCTCGACGGGATCGGCGGCGACATCGAGGTGCTGAAGCGCTTCGACGTTCCCTTCGAGGTGCTGGACCGCGCCGGCTGTATCGCGGCGGAGCCGGCGCTCGCGCGCGTGGCGGAGACGTTCGTCGGCGGACTCAGGCTGCCTGGAGACGAGACGGGCGACTGCCATATGTTCACCAACGCGCTCGGCGCGCTTGCCGCCAAGGCGGCGGTCGATTTCCGCTACGGCGTGAGCGTGAAGGAGATCCTGCATGACGGCCGCCGCGCGACGGGTGTGAACACGGACAAGGGCACGTTCGAGGCCGATGCGGTCGTCGTCGCATTCGGCAGCTACTCCCCGCACCTGCTGCGACCGGTCGGCATCCGGGTGCCGGTCTACCCGGTCAAGGGCTATTCGCTGACGCTGCCGGTGACCGACGCGGCGGCGGCGCCGATGTCGACCGTCATGGACGAGACCTACAAGGTGGCGATCACGCGCCTCGGCGATCGCATCCGTGTCGGCGGCACGGCGGAGATCGCCGGATACGACCTGTCGCTCAGGCCCTCGCGGCGCGCGCCGCTGGAGCACTCGTTCACCAGCCTCTTCGGCGCGGGCGGCTCGGTCGAGCAGGCGACGTTCTGGTGCGGGCTGAGGCCGATGACGCCGGACGGGACGCCGATCATCGGGCCGACCAAGATCGCGGGCCTCTACCTCAATACCGGGCACGGAACGCTGGGCTGGACGATGGCCTGCGGCTCCGGCCGCGTGCTTGCCGACATCGTGTCGGGCAGGACGCCCGACATCGACGTCTCCGAGCTCGGTATCGGACGGTATCAAGGTTGAGGCGGGCGCCGCGCTGGCATAAATGCCTCGCCGGGAGCGTCATGGCGGATTCGGCGAGGGATCAATTCCAGCGAAGGGGCTCACATGGCCGGCGACGATGACGACTACATCTACGACGAGGCAACCGGAGAGTGGCGGCCCGCGTCGGAGATGGCGGCAGCCGCGGAGGCCGGGCGCGCCGTGGCGCGCGATGCCGCCGGAAATTTGCTGGCCGACGGGGATTCGGTCGTGCTGGTCAAGGACCTCAAGGTGAAGGGCGCCAACCAGACGCTGAAGCAAGGGACCGTGATCCGGTCGATCCGCCTCACCGACAATCCGGAAGAGATCGACTGCCGGCACGAGGCGATCAAAGGACTGGTCCTGCGCACGGAGTTCGTGCGCAAGCGCTGAGCGGCGGCGCCCGGGCTATGTGACCCGGCGCTTCTCCAGTTTGCGCGCGAGCGTGCGGCGATGCATGCCGAGGCGGCGCGCGGCCTCCGAGATGTTGAACTCGGACTCCACCAGCGTCTCGTGGATGCGCTCCCATTCGAGCGTCTTGAGCGAGGTCTGGCGCTTGGTCAGCGGCACCTCGGTATCGCCGTCCGCCCTGCCGAAGGCAGCCTCGATGTCGTCGGTGTTGGCGGGCTTGGCGAGATAGTGGCTGGCGCCGAGCTTGATCGCCTCGACGGCCGTGACGATGCTGGCGAAGCCGGTGAGCACGACGATGCGCATCTCCGGATCGTGGTCGTGCAGCATCTTCACGGCCTTGAGCCCCGAGCCGACGCCGAGCTTCAGGTCCACGACCGCATAACGGTGCGCCGTCTCGGCGAGCGCGTCGGGAAGAGCCTCCAGCCCCTCGCAGACCTCCACCGCATAGCCGCGCCGCTGGAACGAGCGCCGCAGGGCGCGCGCGAAAGCGGCGTCGTCCTCGACGATCAGGAGCGAGCGGGCGCTAGCCATCGAACCCTGCACCGGACAGGGCAGCGAGCGGCAGGGTCAAGGTGACCGCCGCTCCCCCGCCGTCATTGTTGCGCGCCGAAACCATGCCGCCGAGCTTGCGCACGGCATTGACCACCAGGAACAAGCCGAGGCCGCTTCCGGGCCGGTTCTTGCTGGACTGATAGGGCTTGCCGAACGATTCGAGCATTTCGGGCCGGAACCCGGGCCCGGCATCCTTCACGGCGATTACCAGCTTGTCCTCCTGTCGGCTGACGGACAGACCCATCCACGAAGGCGAGGCTTCCAGGGCGTTGTCGAACAGATTGAACAACACCTGCTTCAGCGCCGCATCGGAGATGATTGCGGCGTCCGGCGCGAAGACGTTGTTGTAGTCAAACGTCGCTGGCGTCCGGCTGGCGCGCCATTCTAGCACCACCGCGTCGACGAAGTCACGCACCGTCGTCCGGATCGTGCCCTCGCCCCTGGCCTCTCCGGAGGAGATCAGGATGCCCGACACGATCTGCTTGCAACGATCGAGCTGCGCCTGCATTTCGGCGATGTCCTCGGAGAGTTCGGAATCCTTGCGGAAGACCGGCATGCGTCGCCAGTCGCCGAGGATCACCGAAAGCGTGGCGAGGGGCGTGCCGAGTTCGTGCGCTGCGCCCGACGCAAGAAGGCCCATGCGCACGATATGGTCCTCCTCGGCGGCCTGCCGGTGCAGGTCGGCGAGATGGGCGTCGCGCTCGCGCAGATTGCGGTTGATGCGGGTGATGAACAGGACGAGCAGGCATGTCGTCAGCGCGAAGGCGATGAAGCTGCCCTGCACGTGCAGAGCGAAGAACGCATCCGCGTCGCCGTCGGGGAATGCGAGCGGCCGGTTGAACGCCATCAGCGCGAGGTAGCCTGCGCCGGCGAACGCGACGAGGGCCCAGGTCGAGCGCGTGTCGAGCAACGTGGCGCCAAGCATGATCTGCAACACGTAGAGGAGCACGAACGGGTTAGCTGCGCCGCCGCTGAGATAGAGCTGCGCCGTCAGCGCCGCGACGTCGAGCAGCAGTTCGATGAACAGTTCGGCATGGGCAATGCCGCGCTGGTCGCGCAGCCGCAGCAGCGTCGTGATGTTGAGGATGATCAGGAGCAGCACGATCGCCGCCATCGGGATGAGCGGCAGGGCGATGCCCATGCCCCAGTGGACGACGAGGATCGTCACGATCTGGCCGATGACAGCGAGCCAGCGGAGCTGCACGAGCAGGAGGAGATTCTTGCGGTTGGTCATTTCCAGCATCGGCATCCGTGGGCTCCTCCACCCAGTCGACGCCCGCGCCCTCCGGCCTGTCAGGGCGCGGTTCCGGGCTCGGACAACATTCCTCCCGGCGGTTCAATCGGCTTTCCGCCTTCCCGCCGCCTCCAATCCATAAGGACGAACCAGCCACCGGCAAGCGCCATCAGTGCCAGCCCGAACCATGTGATCGCGTAGACCAGATGGTTGTTGCTGAAGCTGATCCGCGTCAGCCCGCCCACAGGCCAGCCGCCGGGATTTGGGGTCGCACCGGCGTCGATGAAATAGGGCGCGGTATGATCGAGACGTTGTGCCGCGGCGATTGCCGCCACGTCGCGGGAATACCAGCGGCCGCCGATGGGATCGTTGTCGCGCAGGAACCCGCCGCCCGGCTCGCTCAGCCGCAGAAGGCCGGTCACGGTGGTTTCGCCGCCGGCTGTGCTCTCAGACCGTGTGGCGGGATTGCGGAAGTCCGGGGCAACGAAGCCGCGGTTGACGAGGACGGTGAAGCCCTGATCCGTGACGAACGGGGTCAGCACCCAGTAGCCGCTGCCGAGGTCCGTCACGGCCTGGACGAGCGTCTCCCTGTCATGGAGGAAACGGCCGGTCGCGCGGACCTTCAGATATTCGGCCGAGGCCGCATCGACGCCTTCCCACGCCGCGGGGCCGGGTGGCGCGACGGGCGCTGCCGAGACGCGCGCGTCGACGCGCGCAATGAGGTCGAGCTTCCATTGCAGCCGCTGCACCTGCCAGACGCCAAGCGCACACAGCAATGCCGCGCAGACGAGCGCGGCGGCCGTGATGAGGAGGACGCTGGCCGGAGGCCTTCCCGTCATGGCATCTGCTGCATGTCGTGGAACGGCATGGTGTTGGTGTTGAGGTGGTACATCACCCACAGCGAGCCGGAGAGCGCGATGACGACGACGATCAGCGTGAAGATCAGCGCCATCATCGTCCAGCCCTGCTCGGAGCGGGTGTCCATGTGCAGGAAGTAGACCATGTGGACGACGATCTGCACGACCGCGAGTGCCATGACGATGAAGCCGGTCAATTGTTTGCTGTCGAGCACCTCGCCCATCACCAGCCAGAACGGGACGGCGGTGAGCATGACCGACAGGAAGAAGCCGATCAGATAGCCACGCAGCGAGCCGTGCGCGTGGTCGTCCTCTCCATGGCCGTGCCCGGCATCGTGGGCCGCGTGCGATTCCGCGTTGGTGGCGCTCATCTCAGCACTCCCATCAGATAGACGAAGGTGAAGACGCCAATCCAGATGACGTCCAGGAAGTGCCAGAACATCGACAGGCACATCAGCCGCCGCCGATTGGCTTCGATCAGCCCGAACCGCCACACCTGCGCCATCAGCGTTGCCAGCCAGACGATGCCGAAGGTGACATGCAGGCCGTGCGTGCCGACCAGCACGAAGAAGGACGACAGAAAGGCGCTGCGCTGCGGCGTGGCGCCGATGTGGATCAGGTGCTGGAACTCGTAGAGCTCGATGCCGAGGAAGGCGAGGCCGAACAGGCCGGTTACAGCGAGCCAGGCGAGCGTCGCGCGCACATTGCCCTTGACCATGGCCAGCATGGCGAAGCCGTAGGTGATCGACGAGAACAGCAGCATGGCGGTGTTGAGCGCCACGAGATCGAGGTCGAAGAGGTCCTTCGGCGCGGGGCCGGCGGCATAGCTGGCGCCCAGTACCCCATAGATCGCGAACAGAACCGCGAACATGAGGCAGTCGCTCATCAGGTAGATCCAGAAGCCGAGCATGGTGCTGCCGCCCTCGGCATGGCCGTGCTCGTCCTTCAGGTAGAAGACGGGCTCCTGCTTGCCCGCGGTGTGTTCTGCTGCGATCGTCATCGTGTCATCCACCGACCGCGAGCAGCTTGGTGCGCGCGTCCTCGGTCTGCGTCACTTCCTCGGCGGGGATGTGGAAGTCGCGGTGATAGTTGAAGGTGTGGGCGATGGCGACGGCGATCATCGCGACGAAGGCGAGGATCGCCAGCCACCAGATGTACCAGATCAGCGCGACGGACATGACGACGCTGAGCCCGGCGATGACGACGCCAGTGCCGGTGTTGGAGGGCATGTGGATCGGCTTGAAGCCTTCGAGCGGACGCTTGTAGCCGCGCTTCTTCATGTCCCACCAGGCGTCGTTGTCGTGCACCACGGGCGTGAAGGCAAAGTTGTAGGCCGGCGGCGGCGACGACGTCGCCCATTCGAGCGTGCGGCCGTCCCACGGATCGCCGGTGGTGTCGCGCAGCTGGTCGCGGCGCATGATGCTGACGGCGATCTGGATCAGGAAGGCGACGATGCCGATCAGGATCAGGAAGGCGCCGAAGCCGGCGATGATGAACCAGATCTGCAGCGACGGATCGTCAAAGACCCTGAGGCGGCGCGTCACGCCCATCAGGCCGAGCACGTAGAGCGGCATGAAGGCGAAGAAGAAGCCGAGCACCCAACCCCAGAACGACACCTTGCCCCAGAACGGATCGAGCCTGAAGCCGAAGGCCTTGGGGAACCAGTAGGCCATGCCTGCGAAAAGGCCGTAGACCACGCCGCCGATGATTGTGTTGTGGAAGTGGGCGACGAGGAACAACGAGTTGTGCAGCACGAAGTCTGCCGGCGGCACGGCGAGCAGCACGCCGGTCATGCCGCCGAGGACGAAGACCAGCATGAAGGCGATGGTCCACATCATCGGCAGCTCGAAGCGGATGCGGCCGCGATACATCGTGAACAGCCAGTTGAAGATCTTCGCCCCGGTCGGGATCGAGATGATCATCGTCGTGATGCCGAAGAACGAGTTGACGCTCGCCCCCGAGCCCATC
>VFQN01007100.1_pt1 | contig 12253 bp, 10 predicted proteins | sample 3512371 | NCBI WGS metagenome assembly VFQN01 (sample SAMN10412370, study PRJNA504923) | tailings metagenome | isolation source: Replicate 2 from Balatoc abandoned mine | place: Philippines: Itogon, Benguet | collected 2017-08-28
GAAATCTCTCTGTGGATGCTGCATTGAAAAAAGTAAGAAGTGATACTGCTGTTCATGAGAAAGCTTTTGTAAAATTAATTGGTGGCTATAGTCGTACGGATCTTGCAAAAAGAGCATTTGCAGAAAAATTATCAAAAGAACCTGGAGTAAATTGGATGAACAGACTTTTTGGCACATCAAAAGTTGTTGCAAAAAATTTAGATAAAAGGGCAACACAGGTTTATTCAGCTAGTGATGATAGGCGTGACTCAAGAGCATCTACTAGCTCCCTAGCAGATGAAGAAGAATCAAAAGCAAGCAGTGCATCAAGTTCTGCAACACCTAAAAAGAAAAAATCGCCTTTCGGTTTTAGTTTCTAGGAAAAAATATGGCAATACAGTTAACTTCAGAAAAAAGTTGTTCAACATTAGTTGATTGCTTATGCGATATCATGTTGAAACAGAATATTTTTAAAAAAGAAGATATTGTTGCGTTAAAAAAAGATTTTCATGAAAATTCTATTCCTATTTTTGAAGATTTTCTTCTTGAAGAAGGGCTTATAGAAAAAGAGGATCTCTTAAAAGTTTTATCTATTTTTTATAAAACCCAAGCAATCGATGCTCAAGGTTACTTTTTCGATCATCATTTAGTAAAAATGTTTCCCAAAGACGAAATGCTTCGCAATATGTTTATTCCCTACCAACATGATACGGAAAATGAAGATGTTTTGACGGTTTTGGCAGCTAATCCCCATAATCCAGATTTACTGTCGATCATAGGAAAATATGTTTCATATGATATTATCGTTTTTGTAAGCTTGGCGCGTGATATTGATAATGCAATTAAAGAATATATTGATAAGCCACTTTATGAAGTTGAGCCGGATAGTATTGATGCAGAAGATGCCCGGCGGGAAGAACATCCTGTTGAGACCATGATCTATGACCTCATGGCAGACGAAGAGACAGAAGACAATGATTAATTAATATATTTTTATACACAAAAAAGTTATAGTAAGTGCAGCTAACAACAAAAACCTAAACTAAAAGTAACTTATGCACTTTATTAAATTTTTTAATGAAATAACGCTTGAAGATGTTAATCAAGTAGGTGGGAAAAACGCTGCGCTTGGGCAGATGATGCGCGATCTTTCAGATAAAGTCAGAATTCCAAATGGCTTTGCCGTCACTGTAGACGCATACCACTATTTTGTCGCTTCTACACGTTTACAGGATACCGTTAATGCTCGTTGTGATAACGGACAATCTATTCGTGATGCACTTACAGCAGCGGAATTTCCGCACGATTTAAAAGAAGAAATTTCGCAAGCCTATTTTAAACTTTCCCAAGAGTATAATAATAATCTATCTGTGGCTGTGCGCTCCTCAGCAACGTCAGAAGATTCTGCCGCAGCCTCTTTTGCGGGTCAGCAACAAAGTTTTTTACATATTTCAGGGGTCGACGCATTACTTGATGCTATAAAAAAATGTATGGCATCATTATTTACTGACCGCGCGATAGCCTATCGAAACGATAAGGGTTTTGATAGTAAAGATGCTGGTATTTCGGTTGGTGTGCAAAAGATGATTAATTCAGATGGCGCAACATCGGGAGTTATGTTTACCCTTGAAACTGAAAGCGGTCATCCAGAATTTATTACCATCAATGCTTCTTATGGACTTGGCGAAACTATTGTAGGTGGCATGGTAAACCCTGATGAGTTTATGGTTCATAAACCAAAGTTTCGTGATGGGTGTAAACCGCTCGTGAAAAAAGTTTGTGGCAATAAACAGGTTGCCGCACGGTATAATGCCATTATAGATTCTGTTGAGATTATTACCGTTGATGCTGACAAACGGCAACATTTTTGTTTATCTGATGAACAGATTTTTGAACTTGCAAGTTATGGGCTTATTATTGAAGATTATTTTTCAGCACGTAAAAATGCATGGTCTCCTATGGATATTGAATGGGCTCAAGATAGTATCGATAAAAAATTATATATCGTGCAAGCTCGTCCTGAAACAGTGCATGTCCATCAAGATAGATCGCACATACAGGTGTATGAACTTTCACCTCAAGAAAAGCCTCAGATTATTCTTACGGGTTTAAGTATCGGGCGCAAAATAGCATCAGGAAAAGTGGTAATTATGCTGGCGCCTACAGACCTCGATGCATTTCAAGAAGGCGATATATTGGTTACTCAGATGACTGATCCTGACTGGGTTCCCATAATGAAAAAAGCTGCTGCTATTATTACCGACCGTGGTGGTAGAACCTGTCATGCGGCTATTGTTGCGCGTGAGCTTGGTGTACCTGCTGTTGTAGGTACCCAAAAGGGCACGCAGATTCTTAAGAATGGCGTTCTGGTGACCGTAGATTGCAGTCAGGGAACACAAGGATTTGTTTATTCAGAAAAAATTCCTTTCAAAACTCAAAAATACCCGGTTAGCGCAAAAAAATTACCCGTTCAACTACTTGTTACACTTGCAGATCCTGACCGTGCTTGCGAAATTTCATTATTACCTGTTCAGGGTGCTGGATTGGTACGTTTGGAATTTATCATTGCGCAGCATATTGGTATACATCCTATGGCTGTCTTATTTCAAGAAAAAGTAGACGCCCCAGATTTTAAAAAACGCGCAAAAGAAGTTACGGTAACATACGGTTCATTAGAGAACTATTATATTCAAATGTTGTCACAGGGAATAGGTTTAATTGCTGCCGCGTTTTATCCACGCATGGTGATTGTTCGCTTAACAGATTTTAAAACTAATGAATACCATGATTTATTAGGTGGTTCTGTCTTTGAGCCACATGAGGAAAACCCTATGCTTGGGTTTCGTGGTGCATCTCGTTATGGTGACCCCCGTTATGCACCTGCATTTGAATTAGAGTGTAAAGCTTTAAAAAAAGTACGTGATGCTATGGGCTTTGATAACATGATTATCATGGCACCCTTTGTGCGTACCGTTGCTGAAGCGCAGGCAACCTTACAGGCTCTTGCCAAAAATGGTCTTGAGCGGGGCAGAAATGGTTTGAAAATTTATTTGATGGTCGAAATTCCAGCTAATGTTATTTTGTTTGAACAGTTTACAGAATATTTCGATGGTTTTTCAATTGGTTCAAATGACTTAACACAACTTACGCTTGGGGTTGACCGTGATTCTGGCATGTTGCATAACCTGTTTAATGAGAACGACCCCGCCGTTAAGGCCCTTATAGCTCAAGCTATTTGCAAAGCGCATGAAGCGGGCAAACATATCGGCATTTGTGGGCAAGCGCCTTCAGATTATCCCGATTTTGTACAATGGTTAATCGCAGAAAAAATCGATGCATTATCATTAAATACTGATGCGGTACTGCCGTTTATTTTTAATTATCAATAAGTAATAAAAAAGGGCGCCTTAAAAAAGCGCCTTTTTTTATGAGGTATATTTTTTTTAAGCTTATTTTTCATCAAAGAAGAATGAAAATGCATATGCTGCCAATGCACCGCCGAGTAATGCGCCAAAAACATACATGGCAAGGTTTTGCCAATCAAGCATTATACCTTGCGTAAGGCCAAAAAGATTTGCGCCAAGTGCAATTGCGGGGTTGAAAAGTCCGCCGCTTGTGGTTGCGCCAAGTGCTGCCAATGCTGGGATAGTAAATCCGATAGCAAATCCAAATACATGACTTGTTTTGAATTTTTCTGATGTTGCTACTACTAAAACAACAAATGCTAATACAAATGCTAGAAGAATTTCAATAACAAAAGCTTGCAGTAGTGGAACTGCTGGGGTGGGCACCATAACTTCTGAGCCTAAAAATGCTGCCGCTGCACATGCTAAAAAGCCACCTAGAATTTGTGCGCCCATAAACCATGCAATATGGTGCGATTTTGAGTTAGTGCGTAATGCGACAGCAAGTGTTACTGCAGGATTATAGTGCGCGCCTGAAACATAACCACCGATATATACCCATGCCATAAGCATTGCTGCTATTGCAAATGGGTTACCCGTCATAATTATCGTAAATACAAAGAAGAACGTGCCCAGAAGTTCCATTAATGATTTTTTCATTATTGCTCCTTTATGAAAAAATAAAAAAAAATTGATCACAAAAAAAATACTGAGCATTATGCCCAGTATTTCACGTAGATATAATCTAAAATGGCTAATTTGAGTAAGTCAATAATTTTATATCAGTTAATTTTTATTGTCTGGTAAGTAAGCTTCTTTAAGCTGAATTTTACTTGAAGGTCGATTTGCTCTTCTTGCGCGAGTTTCACCATCGCTTGCTAATATTTCTACCAATTGCCATGGATTTAGCGGTGGATAAGGGCGATTCTTTTTAAAGCGTGCTATTGCTGCTGCGAACTTTTGATTTGAGACAGGGAATGGGTTTCCCTCATTATCTAACAGTTGATCTTGTGAATCAACGTACTCTTGTAAATTTTCAATTACTTGCCTAACTTTTTGTTCATAATTTGTTTTAAGCGGAACCGTTATTTTTGCTAATCGATTAACATGAACTTCGGTCTTGGGTGAAAAGTGAACTTTTTTTTGTTCCATAGAAAAAGTCTTTAAGGGCATAATAATCGATAAAAGGATTAAAAATCTATGGCTATTCATAATTTTCTCAGTACAGAATTTATGTTACTTTTATATATTTACTCTATAAACATACCATATTTTTGAAAAAAAGCTACAAACATTTTCTATTACGATTTTTAAAAGTATTTCGAAAGTCTTATTGAGCTAAGAGGTGAACCAGTCGAAGATTCATAAAGAAAGTTTGTATCAAATGCCCCAGCATCGAGTTTTATATAATGGCAGCATTTAAAACATTTACCCTTGCGGATTAAATGCCGTTGCTTCTGACAAGGGCAAGAGCACTCAACATAATGGAGCGATTTATAATCATATCCGTCTTTGGTTTGGGCATGCTTGCTATTTTCCATGCATCCCACAGAACCATAGAGGTTTTGTATAAGACATAGACTTAAAAGAAAGATTTTTTTAACATTCTTCATAATTTCCCCAATTTTCTCTATTTCTCTTCTTTTAACTATAACGAATCGAATTTATTTATTTCAAATATAAAATAAATAAAGCAGATAGTTGTTGTAGCTATAAGAAAAAAAGTTGAAAACTTAGAGAGCTCTTTTTAAAGCGAGAGTTTTTTTTGCCCAGATGTTTCAGATAGATAAAAGGGACTACTATGTTGTTGTGCAAGTTGCAAGATATTTTCTTTATGCAATGGGTCCTGTAGGCCAAGGTCGACTACCGTTTTAAGCCAACCACCGGGTGTGCCGACATCGTAACGGGTACCTTCAATTTTATAAGCAAAAACTTTTTCGTTATGTTGCAGCATATGGCAAAGCGCATCAGTTAATTGCAATTCCTGCGTGGCGTAGCCACTTATTTCTTCAAGTGATGCAAATATTTTGTGTGAAACAATATAACGGCCTATAATAGCAAGATTTGATGGCGCATCTTTAATTGAAGGCTTTTCAACTAATGAATCGACATGGAATAAGTTAGGCGTAATTTGTTTTTTTACTCGTATAATACCGTAATTGCTTACCTGGTCATGTGGAACTTCCTGCACGGCAATAATAGTAGATTTCTCTTGGCGTGCTATACGAATAAGTTGATCTAATGCAGGTCGTTTATTAATAATGATGTCATCGGGTAATGCGATACCAAAATACTCTTTTCCGATAAAGGGTTTCGCCATTAATATAGCGTGTCCCAGGCCAAGTGGTTCAGATTGACGAATATAAGAAAAATGGGTTTCTTTAATCAGGCGATTAATTACTTTAACATCGGCAAGCTTATTTTTATGCTGTAAAAATAAATCGAGCTCAGTGTTAGAATCAAAATAATTACTTATAAGCGCTTTGCTGCGATTTGTGATAAATAAAACATGTTCTATGCCGGAGTTTACTGCTTCCTCGACACTATAATGAATAGCAGGTTTGCCAAGTATGGGGAGCATCTCTTTGGGTACGGTTTTTGTATAGGGTAAAAAGCGTGTGCCTAAACCCGCTGCTGGAATTACTACCTTGGTGATCTCCATATACCTGCCCTTTTTGGTGAAGAAATGTATATATTAAAGAAGTACTAATACATGTAAGTACTCTCAAAACTGTCTTAAAAATTCAATTTTGCCACTATGAAAAAGTCGGATATCATTAATGCCATATAAGAGCATTGCAAGACGTTCAATACCAATCCCCCAAGCGCAGCCTGAATAAATAGTTGGATCAATACCGCATGCTTTTAGTGTTGCCGGGTGTACTAATCCTGAACCCCCCATTTCAATCCATTGAGTCTTTTTACATAACGCGCAACCAGTCTTGCAGAAAATACAGGAAATATCAACTTCTAGCCCCGGTTCAACAAAAGGGAAATAACTTGGCCTAAGACGAATTGAAAGATCATTTTTTTCAAATAACTTACGCATAAAGACTTTAAGCAGAGAACATAAATTCGTTAACGATATATTTTTATCAATTAAAAGACCTTCACATTGCATAAACATAAAGTCATGAGTTGCATCAGTAGCTTCATGTCTAAAAACGCGTCCCGGGGTGAAAACCGCAAGCGGAGGCTGCGTGTTTTTCATGGTATGTATCTGTACCGAGGAGGTATGTGTTCTAAGAAGTAACCCGGGTGTTGTCAGCCAAAACGTATCTTGCATGTCACGTGCGGGGTGATCTGCAGGGATATTAAGTGCTTCAAAGTTATACCACTCCGTTTCAACTTCAGGCCCCTGAGCATATGCAAAGCCCATTGAGGTAAAGATATCTTCAATATGTTCAATAAGATGGGTATATGGATGTAACGATCCGATTGGTTTATCCAATGCACTTGGCACATGTGCGGTAACATCAAAATATTTCTGTTTTTCAAGTTCTTGGTTGAGTGCTTGTGTTAAAAGCCTTTGCTGCTGCGCCTGTAATTCTTGCGTAATAAGCAACTGGAGTTCTTGTATTTGTGGTCCAAATGCTCGTTTTTCTTCTAATGGCATAACTTTAAGCTGAGCCATTAGTTCATTAATTCGGCCGTTACGACCTAAATAGGCAATACGCAAGGCTTCTAGTTGCTGGTCTGTATTTGCCTGAACAAGCTCATTACGCCATGTTTCAAGAGTTTGTAGAAGTGATTGATCTATAATTTTCATATAATACTTACGGGTAAACGCTCAATGAAACTTATATGGCTGCGCTTAGTGAGCGTAGTCGAATCCATTTAAGCGGTATTTGTATATTTTTTGATATAAACTTTATTTTGTAGCTTAGCAGACAAAAAAAGCCGTATCAACTGAGCTTGTTATTCTTGATAAATAAATCTCGATAAAATAATTAAAAAATTTTATAAATATTTGACAAAAGCATTCAAAAAGTTACTATTAATCTTACTTTCTTTTAAAATATTCTTATGCCGGGGTAGCTCAGTGGTAGAGCGAGAGCCTGAAGAGCTCTGCGTCGATGGTTCAATTCCGTCTCCCGGCACCATATTACGCTCCTTGGGAGCTGCAGATGGCAGGCTATCTTCTTCTATTTTCCACTTTCCATTTTTTATTATCAATAACTATTAAGCGTTTCTTGAGCTTTTGCTATATTATTTTCTAAAACACTTTCAATTCTTGTTTTGCTATAGTATGGTTGAAAGCAATGAGTAGTAATAATGCCGATGGAGAAAAGGTTTGAGTAATGAAAATAGCCGTTGCAGAAAAAGTTTTTTTAGCTAAAAGTCCAGCGGAAAAAAGTGCTTTGGACAAAAATCCTAGCGAAAAGTTTACTGTTGCCTGGTTTAAGCTTGCAGAGTTTGTCGGTCGTAAGGAAAAAGAACGGGCATTAGGCGTTTATAGGCTTTTGTCACACTCATTGGCTGATGATGCCTTTGCTGCGCAATTAGAAGGCGATTTATTAATGGCTTTTGGTGATGAAAAAGCTGTCGATGCCTACCAAAAAGCTGCACGGCTTTATGAAAAAAATAGTCAATTTGACTACGCCGCTCTTTTATATGAGCAGATGTTGATGCTTAAGCCTGAAAATAGAGATTTTTTACTTCAAGCCTTGAAGTTATATCACCTGATAAAAAATGATGTAAAAATTGTCCGATGCGCTAGCCAATTGGCACGGCTCCTCATTAAGCATGGTGCGGTTGACGAACTTAATGATCTCATGGCGGACTGCTCCTATCAACGTGAATACCAACTTTATATTCAAGAATCTATTATTATTTCATTATTAGAATTTCAGCCAGCTCAAGAGCAGCTGATTCAAGATTATCTTACCTATGTGATGTCGACTCTTGAAAGCCCAGAACATAAGAATCGCTTAACACTCTTTTTTGCAAAACTTTCAGCACTGAGCCCTTTATGGTACGACAAAGCTTGTGTACTGTTAAGGCAAAATGAACAAATTACAACGTAAAATACGTTTAAAAATAAGCCAAAAAGCCTGATAAATCGGAAAATTTTTAAGTGTGTATCGCGCATACGCCGAACATGTGACGGTATATCTGCAGGTTCCAGCAACACCAAAAAGTGGCCGAACAACTCGAGTAAATGCACGCAAGACTTCAGTGATCATGTTATCCGTGTCTCTTGAATAAATCCAATAACATGGCGTGTAATTTTTTATAATCGAGAATCGATTGAGACGGGCGAAAATAAATTACCCAGTCGTTGACAGAGGCAAACATTTTTTCTTGGTAGAAAATAGAACGTGTTCTTCTTTTAAGGAGATTTCGGTAGGGGGCTGAGCCAATTTTTTTAGGGGTTATGACCATAAGCCGAGCTATAATATCCTGTTTGGGCAAAACCCGAACGTCAAAAGCATGACTGCGTAAAATGGGGCGTGCTTGAGTGAGTGCTTTGAGTCGCTCATCTTTTTTCCATAAAGAAATATGACGCCCCAGGCTTACCATGTACTAGTCGCTGACCGTTAAGCGTTTTTTGCCTTTAGAACGACGGCGATTAACAATTTTACGACCATCATGAGTTGCCATACGCTTTAAGAAACCATGTTTTCTTAAGCGTTTTTTTCTTTTTGGCTTATAAGTAACTGACATAACAGAACCTTTGTTGATACAAACATAAACGTTATTTTTTCTAGATTTGGGTGAGTTATACCCACTATGTATAGTAGTGTATAGCTAAAACAGTTTTTTTTCAAATGAATCTAATTATAAACAACTTAAATATCGTTCAGCATCAAGCGCGGCCATGCAGCCAGAACCGGAAGAAGTAATTGCTTGACGGTAACGGCTGTCAACTACGTCCCCTGCGGCAAAAACCCCAGGAACCGAGGTTTGCGTGTTTAGTTTTTGCACGATATGGCCATAAGCGGTAAGTTCAAGTTGATTTTTAAATAATGTCGTATTGGGGGTAAGCCCAATAGCTAAAAATGCGGCATCTGCGGGAATTTCTATGCGTTTTCCTGAGCGTTTATCTTCATAGACGATGTGGGTTAAATGGCTGCCATTACCTAAAAATTCTTTAACTGCAGCTGAATAGATAATAGTTACTTTAGGGTTATTAAGAACTCTTTTTTGCATACTCGCTGAGGCACTTAATTTTTCTGAGATCTGAATAATAGTTACCTGGTCGGTAAAATGGGTCATAAATGAGGCGTCTTCCATAGCGGTATCCCCGCCACCGATAATGACTACTTTTTTATCTTTATAGAGCGCGCCATCACATACAGCGCATGTAGAGACGCCCTTTGCCCAATACTCTTGCTCCCCCGGGCAATTAAGCCGTTTTGGGTTAGCGCCTGTAGAGACTATTACCGCGTCAGCGGTGAACTGTTTATTTTTTGACGTACTTATTTTAAAAGGCTTCTGTGAGAAATCAATAGCGGTAACCATTTCCAGGATAAATGAACTTCCCATGTGTTGTGCATGCTTGCGCATATTCATCATAAGCTTTGGACCCATAATGGAAAGTTCGCCCGGCCAGTTTTCTACAGTCGTTGTGCTCATCAACTGGCCACCTGGATTATCACCTTCAATAACAAGCGGGTCAATCTGCGCTCTGCCCAAATAAATAGCAGCGGTAAGGGCCGCTGGGCCAGAGCCGATGATAATAACTTTATAATGCCTTGAATGAGTATTTTTTTCGGGGATATTCATAATTTTTTAGGTTAAGATTTTTTTGTTAAATAATATAACACATAGTTAAGTGTTTTTTCACGCTGACAAGAGCGTCTGATCTCTTCGTGGCATAAGCTGATCTCTTGATCATTTAGCCGGCTGTGCGGAATATCAAAGTAAACAAATTCTTTGGTTCGAGGCCGCTTAAAAAGATGCAGATAGTTTATCATATCTTCGTCGGTCGCCTGAATATTTTCTTGGTATGCTATGCTATCGATAAAGAGTATCTCTTTAATTTGTTTTTCTGCAAGTAACCAGACTTTCTCTTTAAAATCATGCTGATTTTTATATACATGATAATCAGGGTTTTCTTGAACCCGAGCAAGCACGACTCTTTCTTGCTGTTGAATAATGTCTGAATCTATCTGTATAGGGTAATGATGGAAAAGAAGCTTAAAGAGCTTTTCAATTGTTTCTCTGCGCTGGGAGATATCATGACGAAATGAAAAAACTTCAATCAGCTTTTGATGCGTTTCTTTTGAAGTTTTAAGTCTGAAATGTGTTTTGAATCTATCGATATCAAAAAAATGTGAAGGGACATGAAATAAAATAGTAACTTCAAAAAGATAATGGGTAGTGAAATCGTCACTGACAGCATCCTGGAAAAAATCGTTATTGGTGATAAAAGAATCACCTACTTTTTTCCCTAAAAAGAGCTCTTGAGCTTGTAAGTCAGCCTCTTCTTCACCAATTTTTACCCAGACGCGCTGCTCAAGTTGACCAAAAAGATGCTTCTTTTCTTGATTAACCAGCTTTATACTCAAGCATATCCAATCATGAAAGGCTATGGTTTGGCAAGCAGATGTTTCGTTTGTTTTAACAGTCTTTTTGCACTCTTTTTGTTTGCGTTCTTCTTCTTTTAAAAAAAATTCAACCTGGCGATCCAAATCTTTATAGTTTTTTCTGCCGGGGGCTTTAAAATGGAGCTTCTTCCATTCATTTTTTATCGGATTAGGACTGGTGCTCACAAAAAAAGTAAATTGCGCAGGTTTTTCTGGATCAATAAGTGCCTGGCGAAGCTGCGGGGCACAAAGAGTGATAATTTTATGTTCAGCAATGCCCTTTTGAAGCATTGCATTTACGGAATGTCTGAAAAAAAATTGTTTCAGATGTTCTATTAAAAGAGGCTTGTAGGTTGTTGCAATATAGCTTTCTGGAGTGGCGCCTTTTACAAAACCATGTGTATGAATGTCTTGTTTGATACTGCTCAGAGCCTGCTGGTACATTAAGGTGACCGGCTCGCTCGGAATTTGTATATGTAATAAAAGCTGATGCGGCGTTTCTGGTTGCGGATTCAAGCTAAAGTATATGCTTGTTTCTTGGTTGACCATCTGTTATCTCCTTTTAAGTAACTGATTTGATCTTAATGTGCTTGCCAGCATCTTTTTTCGAGCATATCCTGGCTTGGCTGCCCATTGTAGCTTGCTGAAGCTGAAGCCCTGGTATGCGTAAGATGGTGCAAGAGAAGGGACTCGAACCCCCACCTCTTTCGAGACTGGATCCTAAGTCCAGCGCGTCTGCCAATTTCGCCACTCTTGCACTTTGTAAAAAACTACTTTAACACAAAAATATCGTAATTTAAAGTTCTAGTAACGATATTTCACTATTATTCTTAAAGAGCTTTAATTTCAGCCTCTTTTTTAGATGATAGCGTTTCAGCCTGCGCTGTCACCTTATCAGTAATTTTTTGCAGTAGATCTTGAAGACGTTTGCTATAATCTTCAGAGATTTTCTTATCCTTTTCAGTATCACGAATTGCAGTATGCACATCTTTGCGGACATTTCGTAAAGCAATTTTGCACTCTTCAAGGCGCTTGCCAAGAACTTTAGAAAGCTCATCGCGTCGGCTACTGCTCATTTTTGGAAGCACGATACGAATAATAGGGCCATCAGTTTGAGGGGTAACGCCCAAATCTGAGGTTATAATAGCTTTTTCAATCTCAGAAATAACTGTTTTATCCCAAGGCTGAACCACTAAAAGCTGAGCATCTGGAGCAGAAATTGCCGCAACTTCTTTAAGTGGCATCATGGTTCCATATGCACTTACTTTAATATCTTCAACCATCGAAGGGTGAGCTCTTCCCGTACGTATCTTTTGGAGCTCTTTTTCAAAGTGCTGA
>VFQN01007101.1_pt1 | contig 12251 bp, 11 predicted proteins | sample 3512371 | NCBI WGS metagenome assembly VFQN01 (sample SAMN10412370, study PRJNA504923) | tailings metagenome | isolation source: Replicate 2 from Balatoc abandoned mine | place: Philippines: Itogon, Benguet | collected 2017-08-28
AGGCCGAGAAGCACTGCCGCATGATGGCCAAGGCGGGCGGCCACGCCCACTAGCCGGCCCGTGCCGATTCCCTGCGGTCCGCCCACCCGAGGGCTCACGGGTGGGGGACGTCCCCCGATCCGATCCCGGCTCGGGCGGGGCCTGGGTGAAGGGGTCCGGCCTTGCGGGCGGGGGCCCGCGCGTTATAGTTCTATTTGGTAGACCTTTCTGCTCTAGGCGGGCAGAGGTTGGTTGGCTAGGGCGGCCCCGACGTGCGGATCGTCGCACGCGCGGGGTATCTCTGTACCCCCCACCCTGCCGCCCCGAGCGATCGGTCGCGTCGTCGCGATTTCAGGGCGCGTGGGTTGGGCTCGCCTCCGCTCCGGGACCGGATCCACATTCGTTCCCGATCCGAGGAGGTGGGCGCATGCGTCCCGCATGGGCATTCATTGCGTTGGCAGGCGCATGGGCGGCCGCCGACGCCCGGGGGCAGTCCGAGACCGCCAGGTCGGCCCGGGGCGGTCTCCTGGCCCGGACCGACCATTACCGGGTGGAAGTCTTCTTCTACCGCACCGGCGTGCGGGTCTTCCCGGCGGACCGGGCCGGGGTGCCCCTCGACGTCTCCCGGCTCGCCGGGACGGCGACGTTCTACCATCCCAACGCGCCGGAGCCCTGGTTCTCACGCCCGCTCCGCGCCATCGCCTCGGGGGCGTCGCTCGACCTGGCCATCGGCCTGGCCGATGTCCGGGTGGCCGGCGTGACGGTGACCATCGCGCTGGCCGGCCTGCCCGAGCCCGCCGAGCCCGCGGTGTCACTCACGGTCCCTATGGAGTTCGTCACGGAACCGGCCGCGGGCGGCATCGGGACGACGACCCGGCCGTCACGGCCGCGGGACGGCCCCCCGCCTCGGTCGTTGAGCCCCCCCGGCCTCGGTTACGGCGGCCTCGGCTATCGCCCGTCCACCGGGCTCGGCCCGGGCTTGCCCCGGGTCGGCGGCCCCCCCGTCTCGCTTTACGGCTACGGCCGCGTCCCGGCCCTGGGCGCCGGGACCCCGATACCCTACGTGAGTGGCCATGGGGTCTTCATCCTCCCCTCCGGCCGCTGAGCCGGCCTCTTCGGTCTCCGGGGGATCCCCCGGGCCACATCTCCGACAGGAAGGAGCGGCGAGATGATTCGGTCCTTCGGGAAGAAAGCGTCCCGGTCCCTGGCGTTGGTCGCGGGCGCGGTGGCGGTCCTGGCGCTCGCCTGGCCTTCGAGAGGCCAGGACCAAGCCAAACCGGCCGACCACGCGAAGCACGCCCCCCCGGGCGGTTCGACCGCGAAAGCGGCGGCGGCGACGAATCGCCCCCTCGCCGATCAGCTCGCGGAGCTCCGGGCCAAGGTCGCCACCCTGGAGGCGGCGCTCGAGCAGCGCCACCGTGGCGGCGTTCCGGCCGCCGGTGGCGGGCCGACGCCGGGCATGGGCATGGGGATGATGGGCGGCGGCCAAGGGATGGGTGCCGGCATGGGCACGGGCCGCGGTGGCACGGGCATGGGGATGATGGGCGGAGGCATGGGCATGGCCCGCAGCCAGGGCATGGGGATGACGGGCGGAGGCCAAGGCATGGGCGGAGGCAAGTCCATGATGGACGACATGGACATGATGGGCGGGGGCGGCATGGGAATGATGAAAAACATGGACATGGGTATGACGGCTGGTGACGGCATGGGCATAGCGGGGGGCAAGGGCGGCGGGCAAGGGATGGGCATGGGAATGATGGACGATATGGACATGGGCATGGGGGCCATGGGCCGGGCCCGCGGGATGGCGGGCATGACGATGGGCTCGGCGCTGCCGGGCTTCCCCGGCGCCTCGCACCTCTACCACGTCGGCTCGACCGGGTTCTTCCTCGACCACGGCGAGCACATCAGCCTGACCGACGCGCAGAAGGCGGAGCTGAGCCGGATCAAGGAGCGGGCGCTGCTGGGCGGGGCCACGGCCCGGCGGAAGGTCGACGAGGCGGAGCAGGCGCTCTGGTCGCTCACGGCCGCGGACGAGCCCGACGCCGAGGCGATCGCGGCCAAGGCCAAGGAGATCGAGGCGGTCCGGTCCGAGCAGCGCCTCGCGTTCATCCGCGCCGTCGGCGAGGCCGCCAAGGTGCTCACCCCCGAGCAGCGGCAGCAACTGGTCGGGGCGGCCGCGCCGCCCGCCCCGGCGCCGTGAGGCGCGGCACCGGCCGCATCGATTGGACCAACGAAGCCAGGCGGAGTGCATGAAAGTGGAAAAATCAAGGCCGCACAAGAAGAACCGGCTTACCCGCATCGCCTGCCACGCCCCCGCCGCGCAGGCGGTGTCCGTGGCGGGGACCTTCAACGGCTGGGACCCTGCGGCGACGTCGCTGGCGAGGGACGCTTCGGGCGACTGGGACGTGCGCGTGGACCTGCCGCCGGGGCGCCACGAGTACAAGTTCGTCGTGGACGGCGCCTGGTGCTGCGAACCGGGCTGTGACGGGCCGCACCACGGCTGCCCCAAGTGCGTGCCCAACCCGTTCGGCACCATGAACCGCGTCGTCGACATCGCATAATTACTCCGCCACATTTGGACTATGAAAGGAGGTGTAAAAGCAGCACGACCGCGACCGTTAGAGAACCATGTCAACCCGTCAGCAAACACACCCGCTAAGAATGAGGGACTACTCATGGCCACGAACACCAGCTTCTTCAGCAAACTCAGCCTCACCTCGGGACTCGCACTCGCCGTCGCGCTTGCAGTGTGGTGGTCCGTTGCGGCCCAAGCCGCCGACGACAAGCCAGATGCGCACCAGGGCCATCCGGCGGCGCATTTGAACCACATCACGACGCAAGCCGAGGCAGAAGCCCTGAAGCCGGGAGACGCGATCGCGATGGCCTGCAGCAAGTGCAAGCATGTGATTGTCCAGCATGTGACCAAGGACAGCTCGCACGTCAAGCTGATGACCATCGGCCAGAAGCACACATGCGTTTGCGGCGGGACCGTCACGGTCGTCGGCACCGGCAAAGGCAAAGGAAAGAACGAGGAAGTGAACCACGTCTGCTCGAATTGCGGGGACGACGCCATGTTCGTCTGCGCGACGAAGCCCGGCAGCGGTGCCGTGAAGGACACGGAACACCAGGAGAAGTAACGCGACAGCGGTTCCCCGGACTGCGCCGGGCTGGTGCGAGCGCGGTGCCAGGTTGCCACACCAGCTCGGCAATTCCGGGAACCCATCCCCGACAGCATGAACCGCCTGGTCGATGTGACATGAACATGAGACATCCGCCTCCCCGAGGAACAGCTACGAGCCGGCTTTTCAGGCTCGGCGTGTTCGCCGTCTCGGTCGGTCTGGCGTCGGCCCTTCCGAGTTACGGCCAGGTGTCGCCCGAGGAGCACGCGCAGCACCATCCCGGGGCGGCCCCGGCCGGGCCGCCCGCGACCGTCCCGCCCGCGGACCCCATGTCGGGGATGATGGGCGGCGGCATGGGCGGCATGGGCGAGATGATGGAGCAGATGCATGGGCCCCCGCCGAAGGAGCTCTATCCCTCGCTGATGGCGCTGCCGGAGCTGCCCCCCGAGCGGCGTGCGGAGGTCGAGCGGCAGGCCCACGAGCGGATGAAGTCCGGCACGGCGCTGCTTTCGGAGGGCCTGGACCAGCTCTCCCGGTCGGCGCCGGGCGACGACTTCGCGGCGATGCAGGCGGGGACCACGCGGATGCGCGAGGGCCTGGCGCAGTTCGAGAGCGGCCTGGCGGCGCACCGCGCGCTGGCCGAGGGCGCGGCCCCGCGGAACGTCGCCCTCCGGTGGTTCAAGCGGGAGATGAGCCTCCTGCCCCCGGCCGGCGGGGCGAGCGACGACGGCCCGCACGGGATCTCCTGGTTCCACGGGTTCGTCATGGTGGGCCTGGTCGGCTTCGCCGCGGCGATGATCGCGATGTACTTCTTTAAGATGCGCCGGGCGGCGCGGCTGCTCCAGGGCCTGACCGGCGGCGGGCCGCCCGACGCGGCGCCGGGGGGCCCGCCGCCCCCCGCGCCGGCAGGATCGACGCCGGCCGCCGCGGTGCAGGCCCCGATCGGCGACGCCGCCCGCACCGCCGCCGGCCGGAGGTGGAAGGGTCGGCTGCGCGTCGCCCGGATCTTCCGCGAGACGCCGAACGTCAAGACGTTCCGGCTGATGAACCCCCTCGGCGGCCCGCTGCCGTTTGCGTACCTCCCCGGCCAGTTCCTCACCGTCGCCGTGCCGATCGACGGCAAGACAGTGCGGCGGAGCTACACCATCGCCTCCTCGCCGACGCAGCAGGATTACGCCGAGCTCACCGTCAAGCACGAGCCGGGCGGCGTGGTCTCCGGCTACCTCGACGGGCGCGTCGACGAGGGCGACCTGCTGGAGTGCTCCGGGCCGACGGGCTCGTTCACCTTCACGGGGCGGGAGTGCAAGTGCATCCTCCTGATCGGCGCCGGCGTCGGCATCACCCCGCTGATGAGCGTGCTGCGCTACCTGGTCGACCGGAGCTGGCCGGGGGACATCTTCCTGCTGTACAGCTGCAAGACCCCCGGCGACATCATCTTCCGCGAGGAGCTGGCCTACCTCCAGCTCCGCCACCCGAACCTGAAGGTGGTCGTCACCGTCTCGCGCCCCGAGGGGACCGACTGGGCGGGGCCGACCGGCCGGATCGGCAAGGAATTGATCGCGAGCTCGGTGCCCGACCTGGCGTCGCGGTACGTGCACATCTGCGGACCGGTCCCGTTCATGGAGGCGATGAAGCGGGAGCTGGCCGATCTGGGCGTCCCCCCCGGGCGGATCAAGGCCGAGGCGTTCGGCCCGGCTTTGGGCCGGCCCGAACCGCCACCGCCGCAGGCCCCGCCGCCGCTCGCTGCCGGGGAGACGGCCGCGGCCGCCAGGACGGACCTGCCGGCGGTGACCTTCTCCCGGTCGGGCAAGTCGGCGGCTCTGCCCCCCGACAAGGTGGTGTTGGAGGTCGCCGACGAGATCGGTGTGGAGATCGACAACTCCTGCCGCGTGGGCACCTGCGGCATCTGCCGCGTGAAGCTGCTCTCCGGCGAGGTGACGATGGCCGTCGAGGACGGGCTCGAGCCCGGCGACAGGGAGAAGCGTATCATCCTCGCCTGCCAGGCCAAGTCCGCGGGCGACGTGACGGTGGAGGCTTGATATGAAGGAGCGCGATCGCCTGGCCGCCACCGGCCTGGTCGCGTTGATGCTGGTGCTGTGGCTGGGCTTCCTCGTCCACCGCTCGCCCCGCTTCGCCGGGAGCGCCTGGGGCGGCGTGCTCGGCGTCTCGGGGGCGCTCGTCATGCTGGTGCCGCTCGCCTACACGGTCGTCAAGCGGATCCCGCCGCTGAAGCGGGCGGTGACCCCGCGGGTCTCACTGCGGACGCTGCTGGCCTGGCACATCTACGCCGGCATCCTCGGGCCGATCCTGGGCCTGCTCCACACCGGCCACAAGTTCGACAGCCCGCTCGGCATCGCGCTGACGGCGATGATGCTGCTGGTCGTCCTGAGCGGGTTCGTGGGGCGCTACCTCATGAACCAGGTCTCGGCGGACCTCCGCGAGAAGAAGGAGCTGCTGACCGGGCTGGAGCTCGCCTACCGGGAGACCGCCGGGGAGCTCGCGGCCCACCCCGACCAGGCGGCCCTGCTGCGGCCGGTGAGCGGGTTCTGGACCCGACTGGCGGCGGGGCTGCTCGTCTCCGACGACCGGGCGTCGCTGGCGGCCCCGCCGATCCGCGCCCTGCGGCTGGCCGAGTCGATGGCCGACCTGGAGTACGCGATCCGGAACCACGAGGCGCTCAAGCGGGCCTTCGCCCGCTGGGTCACGTTCCACGTCGTCACCAGCCTGGCGCTCTACGCACTCCTGGCGCTGCACGTCTGGGCCGGCATCCACTTCGGGCTGAGGTGGTTCTCATGAGACTCTGGCCCTCGATGCTCGCGGCGGTCGCGCTCTGCCTGGCGTTGTTCGCGGGATTCTACTTCCTGCGCGGCCACCCCGGCGGCGAGCGCTCGGGCGTGCTGAGCGCGGTGGCCTGGCAACGCATGGCCAGCCCCGGCGCGCTCTCCCGGCCGCACGCGTTCCTGGAGCACAACTGCGCCGCCTGCCACACGCCCGTCGCGGGCGTCGAGGCCGCCGGCTGCATCGCCTGCCACGCCAACAATGAATCGCTGCTCGGGCGCCAGCCGACCGCCTTCCACGCCGACGTCGGCAGCTGCCGGGAGTGCCACCTCGAACATCGCGGGATGGCGCGGCGGCCGACCGACATGGACCACGCGGCGCTGGCCGCGATCGGCCTGCGGCAGCTCCGGGCGGACGACCGGCCGGACGGGGAGGGCGACCGCATTCGCCGGCAGCTCGCGGCGTGGCTGCAGGAGGCCGGCGACCCGACGCCGGCCGGCCACCCGGGGCTCACCCCGCGGGAGGCGATCCTCGACTGCGCGAGCTGCCACGGCCACCAGGACCGCCACCGCGAGTTCTTCGGGAGGGACTGCGCCCAGTGCCACGGGACGACGGCCTGGACGATCGCCGCGTTCCGGCACCCCTCGGCGCAATCGCGCGACTGCGCCCAGTGCCACCAGGCGCCACCGAGCCACTATATGATGCATTTCCAGATGGTCTCTGCCACGGTCGCCGGACACCACGAGGCCCGGGTCGAGCAGTGCTACGTCTGCCACCAGACGACGTCGTGGAACGACATCAAGGGGGTGGGCTACTACAAACACCATTGAGGGGCGCAGCCCCGGAGGCGCGAAGGATGTGATCCGATCGAAGATGCTCTGGCTGGCGGCGCTCGGCTGCCTGGCTGCTCCTGCTGGTCCCGGCCGCGTGCCTGCTCGGCCACTGCCTCCCCGGGCTTGTTCGGCGCGAAGCACTCCTGCCACCCGGGGCGGGGCGAGGGAAAGGCTCCCGCCGAGGGGAAGGACGGCGATCGCGAGTGATCCGCCGCCGGCGGATCACACCTCGACCACGGCAGCGGCGTGCGATGATTGACGGAACTCCCGACCCATACTCTAGAGACGCCAACGAAGGGAACCATGGCAACGAACCATCACACGAAGCCCTTGAGACAAGCCGGTAGCAGAGGGCTGGGGATCCAGCTCCTCATGATCCTCTGCATCCTGATGCCCGTGATGGTCCTCTTCCTCCTGCCGGCCGGCGGGATCCTCGGCGGCGGCCTGCTCTTCTGGGTCGGGCTGCTGGTGACCTTCTGGCTGATCTCGATGCTCTCCGGGACGATCGCGGAGGGCGAGCCCGTGATGACCGCACGCGTGTTGGCCGCAGACGACCAGCCCGCGGCGGTGAAGGAGGTGATGGACGTCGGCCTCGCCGAGGAAGTCGCCGGAGTGCGGATCTTCCGCGGGCGGCTGCGCGAGCCGGCGGCGGCGGCCTATGCCAAGCTCAAGCACGCCCTCGGCGAGGGTCCCGCGCCGAGCGTGCAGGCCGATGAGCAGTTCGGCGCCTCCATCGTGCTCCTGCCGGGGCCGGCCGTGGACGCCGCGGCCGGGCGGCACGCGAGCCCCTGGGTGAACTGGCTGTTGTTCGCACTCACCGTCGTCACGACCACCTGGGCCGGCGCGGCGCATCGAGGCATCGATCTGCTCGCCGAGCCGGGACGCTTCGGGGTCGGCCTGCCCTACGCGCTGGGGCTCTTATCGATCCTCGGCGTCCACGAGCTGGGCCACTACTTCATGGCCCGGCATCATCGCATCCGCGTGACGCCGCCCTATTTCATCCCGGTCCCGTTCGCGCTGGGCACGTTCGGCGCGTTCATCCAGATGCGTTCGCCCGCGGAGGATCGGCGCGCGCTCTTCGATGTCGCCGTCGCCGGGCCGCTGGCGGGATTGGCCGTCGCGGTCCCGACCCTCCTCATCGGCCTGCGATCATCGGCGATCATGGTGCCGCCGGCCGCGGCGGCGGCCGGCATGATGCATGGCGGCGCGGATGTCGGCTCGTCGGTGATGCTGGCGCTCCTGGCCAAGCTGTCATTCGGCCCGGCGCTGCTCGAAGGCCATCTGCTCCAACTCAGCCCGCTCGCCTTCGCCGGCTGGCTCGGGCTGATGGTGACGGCGCTCAATCTCCTGCCGATCGGCCAGCTCGACGGCGGCCATATCGCCCGCGCCATGTTCGGGCGCCGCACGGGCGAGACCATCGGCAGCGTCGCCATGTGGACGCTGCTGCTGCTGGGGCTGTTCGTCTGGCCGGGGCTCCTGACGTGGGCGATCATCATCTTCTTCATCGCCGGCCGCGGCGCGCCGCCGCTGGACGACCTGACGCCGCTGACGCCGGTGCGTCGATGGATGGGCTACGCGGCATTCGCGGTCCTCGCGCTCATCCTCGCCCCGCTGCCGCACACGCTGTGGGCCGCCGCGGGCATCCGCTGCCCCTACATGTGATCCCAAGGAGGTCGGGAGTTGGCCCGATCTCAGAACGGAAACGGAGGATCCTCATGGACTGGAGTTCGCTCATCTCGCTCGCCGCGGTCGGCCTGATGTTCTTCCTGATGATGCGTCACGGCGGCGGGTGCTGCGGCGGCATGGGCTCGCATCGGCCACCCGGTCCCGACGAGACGACAACGGGCGAACCGCGGCCACCTAAGGGCGGACGGCCTCACGAGCCCGGCTCATCCGGTTGACGAGACAAGGGCACCAAGGCGGGTCCCGGCGTGATTCGTCGGGGCCACCCTTTGGCCGAGGGAGGTGGCCCCGACGTGGGACGAGATCGGCAACTCGCGGCCATCATCGCGCTGCGTACGGCGCTGAACTTCACGCTGCAGAAGGCGATCGAACGGGCCGGCGCGGGGCGCCCGAGGACCGAGTCAAGCGTCGCTTGAGATCCGGCGCTCCCCCGGCCGAGGAGCTCGGTCGTCCCACACGCTAACGCGAACCATGCGAGGAACATATGACCGATGACGCCACCACTTGTCGGCCCCCGGCGGCCGGCGCCAGAGTCGCTCGGGCGAGAACCATGGCGCTGAAGGTCGGCGTGATGGGCGGGGCGACCGGGATCATCAGCCGGGACCACATGCACAAGGCGCACGAGCTCGGCCGGGCGATCGCCAGGAGCGGCTGCGTCCTCATCACGGGCGCCTGCCCGGGACTGCCGCTGGCGGCCGCCTGCGGCGCCAAACAGGAGGGCGGGCTGGTCGTCGGCATCTCGCCCGGCCTGAGCCTCGACGAGCACCTCCACAAGTACCGCTCGCCGGCCGAGTTCCACGACGTCCTGATCTACACCGGGAGCGGCCTGATGGGGCGCGAGATCGTCAACATCCGCAGCTCGGACATCGTCGCGATCATCGGCGGGCGGAGCGGCACGCTGGGCGAGCTGGCGATCGCCTACGACGAGGGGAAGCTCATCGGCGTCCTCACCGGCACGGGCGGGATCAGCGACATGGTGGCCGACATCCTGGCCGCCTGCCGGAAGGAGACCGGTTCGCAGGTCGTCTACGACCCCGACCCGGAGCGACTGACCGGAGAGCTGCTCCGCATCTACCGCAGTTCGTTCGCCGACCGGGCGTCGTGCTTCTGCGCCGATGGCGTACCCGTCGGGGAGACCGCCCCCATGCCCGGCATGGAGCGGGACCCCGTCTGCGGGATGGAGATCGTGCCGCTGGCGGCCGCGGCCGAACGGGCCTACGAGGGCCGCTCGTACGTCTTCTGCTCGCCCGCGTGCGTCGAGCGGTTCGATGCCGATCCCCTCAAGTACGCCCCGAGGCCCGAGGCCCCTGCCTGACCACTCGACCCTACGCTTCCGGGCGGCGCGAACCGGAATGGAGACCGCCAGGCTCTCCTACCCTTCCGCGATTCCTCGGCCCGAGTCCGGTGCCGACGCAGTCTCTCTCCGGTCTCGGCCGTCGTCGGGCTTTGCGCCGGCCCATGCCCCAGGAGCAACCCATCGGTTCCGCTGGCGGACGTTCCAGACCCGGCGGCCTACCGCGTTGGTGTCGCGAGCGTCCATGTTGCTGCCCGGTGCATGCCGCGGCGCGTTCCGCACTCGTCGAGTCGGTCTCTCTCGAACTGGAAGCGGCCACGCAGCGTTACCGCGATGGGGACAAGTTGACTTTTCCGATGTCCACGCACATCGCGGTTGCATACGCTGAAGCCGCTCATCTGCTCCGAGGAAAACACACGACAGGGGAGGGAATGGAACATGAGTCACGGACACGGCCATCATCCGCACGATCACCAAGCGCATGGCGAGCACGCCTTGCATCCCCGGAAGGCCGCCCATGACGACGCCCACGCCGGGCACGACAAGCATGCCGGCCACAGCGTGGCGATGTTCCGCGACAAGTTCTGGCTCACGCTGCTGCTCAGCATCCCCACCGTGATCTGGAGCGGGATGATCCAGCAGTGGTTCGGCTACACCGCGCCGCGGTTCGCCGGGTCGGCGTACGTCGCGGCGGTCTTCGGCACGGTCGTGTACTTCTACGGCGGCTGGCCGTTCCTGCAAGGCGGATACCGCGAGCTGCGCGATCGCCTGCCGGGCATGATGACGCTCATCTCGCTGGCGATCACCGTCGCCTTCCTCTACAGCGTCCTGGTCACGCTCGGCCTCGTCGCGGGGATGGACCTGTGGTGGGAGCTTGCGACGCTGGTGGCGATCATGCTGCTGGGCCACTGGGTCGAGATGCGCTCGATCACGCAGGCGCAGGGCGCGCTCAAGGAGCTCGCGAAGCTCCTGCCGGATACGGCCGTGCGGCTGGACGAGGCCGGCAACGCCAGGGACGTGCCCGTCGCGGAGTTGCGGAGGGGCGACCTGCTGCTCATCAGGCCCGGCACGGGCATCCCCGCCGATGGCGTCGTGAAGGAAGGGAAGAGCGCGGTCAACGAATCGATGATCACCGGCGAGTCCAAGCCGGTGGACAAGAGAGCGGGCGAAACGGTGATCGCCGGCACCGTCAACGGGCAGGGCTCGCTGCGCGTCGAGGTGACCGGCACCGGCGACGAGACCGCGCTCGCCGGCATCATGCGACTGGTCGAGCAGGCCCAGTCGTCGCGCTCGCGCGCCCAGGCGCTGGCGGATCGCGCGGCGTTCTTTCTGACGATCATCGCCATCGCCTCCGCGGCGCTGACGGCCATCATCTGGCCCGTCCTCGGGCGGCCGTGGGACTTCACGATGGAGCGCGTGGTGACGGTGCTCGTGATCGCCTGCCCGCACGCGCTGGGGCTGGCCATCCCCCTGGTGGTTGCGATCTCCACCACGCTCGGGGCGCGGCACGGCCTGCTCGTGCGCGATCGACGCGGCCTCGAAGAGGCTCGGCTCGTCAATACCGTCGTGTTCGATAAGACGGGCACGCTCACGCTCGGCTCGCACCGTGTCGTGAAGCTCGCCGCGGCGGAGGGGATCGGCGACGCCGAAGCACTCCGCCTGGCCGCGGCCGTACAACGCGACGCGGAGCATCCCATCGCGCAGGCGCTGCTGACGAGCGCCAGGGATCGGGGCATCGACGTCCCGAGGTCGCAGGGCTTCGAATCCATGCCCGGCCGCGGCGTGCGTGCGGTCGTCGAGGGGCGTACGCTCCATGTCGGCGGCCCGGCGCTTCTGCGAATGCTCGCCGTCGAACCGCCGGAAACGCTTCGCCGGGCCGCCGAAACGGCGGCGGCCAATGGTCAGTCTGCAACCTATCTGGTTGAAGGGGATCGGGTCCTCGCCGTCTTTGCGATCGCCGACGCGATCCGTCCCGAGTCCTTCGAGGCGGTGAAACGTCTGCACGCGAGCAGGCTGGAGGTCGTCCTGTTGACGGGCGATTCCAAGGCGGTCGCCGATGCCGTGGCGAAGGAACTCGGCATCGACATGGTCTTTGCCGAGGTCCTGCCCGAGGACAAGGTGGCGAAGATCGAAGAACTGCAGGCGCAGCACAAGCGCGTGGCCATGGTGGGCGACGGCGTCAACGACGCACCCGCGCTCCTCACGGCCGACGTCGGCATCGCGATCGGCGCGGGGACGGATGTCGCGGTCGAGGCCGGCGACGTCGTGCTGGTGCGCAGCGACCCGCGCGACGTGCCGGCGATCATCGACCTGAGCAAGGCGACCTACCGGAAGATGATCCAGAACCTGTGGTGGGCGGCCGGCTACAACATCGTCGCCATCCCGCTGGCCGCCGGCGTCCTCGCTCCCTGGGGGATTCTGCTGCATCCGGCGCTCGGTGCGGTGCTCATGTCGCTGAGCACCATCATCGTGGCGATCAACGCGCAGCTCTTGCGCCGAGCTGTGTAATACGGAATCTCGTGGATCAGCGGCCGTATAATGACGTAGGCACGCTTCAGGAGG
>VFQN01007102.1_pt1 | contig 12248 bp, 19 predicted proteins | sample 3512371 | NCBI WGS metagenome assembly VFQN01 (sample SAMN10412370, study PRJNA504923) | tailings metagenome | isolation source: Replicate 2 from Balatoc abandoned mine | place: Philippines: Itogon, Benguet | collected 2017-08-28
TTTTTAACAATTCTCAATGGGTACACAATCAATTGAAGGACAAAAGAAAAAGAAAAATTTTCATTGACATTCTAGTATCCCAGCTCATACTGGTATCATTGACAGCTCATATATTCCTCACATATTTTACAGTACTAGTAATCGAGAAATATTCTCTGTCTGCTTTTACAGTCATAAAGAGTGTCCATTGTAGGATAATCCCTTACTAAAGCAATCACAATCTGGAAAAACAGAAACTAAATTCAAAAATGATTTAAATATTAATATCGGAAACTCGGTTATAAAAATCATCACCACCAACCTATCTCTGTCTTGTTAAGAATCCATAATCGTGAAAGTTTTCCTCGTATGAGTACTGTTCTCTCGATATTGAATGACTAATGGAAGAATATTATATAATATCTCTCTCCAATAATAATACACTCCAGAATTTTCACAAAAATGTGTACAATCCTGTATATTTTCTTCACCCACTCTGGTTTGTTGTAATATATGTTGATCCCAGGCAATACTTGAAACATTCCATATACGCATGACAGGTATTTCTTTAAAATTAGAAAACCATTGATCAGCATCACGATTATAATAATCAGTTTCATAGGCTAATGTATGATTCGCATAAGCTTGACATGGCATATATCGTGACTGTTTATCATAATGACCGTTAGGAGAGGGGAAATGTTGAGGTGAGGTTTCTCTCCATATTATCATTGGCCGTTTACTAATAGGATCAGTTAAATATTGATCAAAGAATGTTCTTAAATCCTTTATCATTCTATCTGCACGATGAACATGAAGACCACGATTCATTAATATAATATCATTGGATGTTAAATGACCTATTTTATAATAATTAAATAAATTTGGATCATTATAATCTAATATTAATAAAATTGTTGTATTATATTTTGGATAATAGATATGGCTATTTGATATGTGACAATGTTCACCACTAGCGACACAATCATCTGAACCAAATATATTGGCTAAAGGTAACCAGTCTAAATGATACTCTGCTTCTACAATACCATATAAACTACATGAGATCATTGTGAAAAATTGAGTAGAAATGGAATCACCAATGATTGCTAATTGACGATTTCTTAGTGTATTCAAGAAATCGAAAGGATCAAAACCTTTCAATTGACAGTTTTCTGGGACGAAGCGTTGAGAGTAAGCTTCGTACCCATGACCTGATGTTTCATTTAAATCATGTCGACGACAGCTAAAGATACGACTTTGTGCAGGACATGAGTGGTTCCACCACTCTTTCAAGTCTCTCTGATGCGCGAATATTCCTTCATTCTCATGATGTGATCCTTTCCTCCATGAGCCAACGATTTGCTTTGTCGAAATATCGGAATATGATGAATAACAGAAATCAAGTGCAGTAGATGAGCATGTAAGGATCAAAGAACAGAGAATTAGACGCACAACTCCCATCATCTTTCTATCTTGAGGAAAGAAATGTACTTCGATACAACAGATCACTCTTATTAGAATAGCCATATCTTATGTTAGAGGAAGAAATGAAAGTTTTTAAGATCTATGCCATATCTTACACCGAGTCATCGAATCCCTTACAACCTATAGGACTTATTGATGTTCTTGAAACAAAGAGACAGAGATATACAATAAAAGGATACATATATTATCAAAGCAATAAGAAATATATTTTATGAAAATAAAGATAAAAGAAAGTAAAAGTGAAAAGAAGCTGCAAATTCGTTTTTTGTTCTATCAAATGAGAAAAAATTAATATATAAAGATAACCATATAAATCCCTAAACGCTCTTTGGGCGTTATTTATACTTCTTCTCTCTCATTTGAATTTCCCATAATATCAACAGTTCTACTCGTAATATCATGAATGGATGACGGATCTCCACCTCCTTTAATTTTTCTTCTACCTTCCACGAGTTCGTTATCGAGATTATTGGATGATTGTCGTGCCATAGTAATTGTTTCTTCCCTATCAGTGGTGAGGTGATTACTATCATCTGGATAGATTGATGCACCTTTATTGCGAAATGCAAAGGTTCCTAAAAATTGATTCACTGTTTTCTTCGGATCATTATGACTATTACTATTGTTGTTGTTATTGCTATCAGAATTGTTATTCAAATTATCTGGATTCATCATCATCATTATTGTTGAGTTCGGAATAATCGGTGATGCAGAAACTTGATCAGTTAACAGTGAAATATGAGGAAAGGAATCATTTCTATCTAATGCTGCTTGTAATGGATCATCACTTTCTATTGGGGGTAATAATAATTCGCGCGATTGCGATGCCATTTTTTGACGTGCTTTCCTTGCTTCTTCCATTTGTAAAGCAAATCTTTCTCTTTCTTGTTGACGTCTTAAATGTTCAATTCTTGATTCAGTAAGAGATGAAGAAGGTTCTTCGTCTTGGAGACTATAAAGACGCTTTCTAAAGAAAGGAGATATGACAAACAATAGTGGCAAAGTCAGAATTCACTTACTGTCTCGCGGTTAAAATCCAATCATAAGTCCCCTTCCTCTTCCAACAAATTAAATACAGATGAAATACCAATAAACATAATACATATAAAGCAAAGAATGACGAAATTACACCTTGAACTACGACGATCGCATATCTTAATGAACTATCTTTATAAAATATCCTAAACACAATCAACAATTGTGATACATTGAAGAAAAGAGAAAAAGAATAGACTTACCTTACTAAATGCATGTATTTAATGTTATCCATTGAGAAGGAAATAATGATAGATAAATGATAAAACATTTGTAAATCAGTAAAAATAAGAAGAAATAAAAAATAAAGATAATTCTTCTCACCAATACATGTATTTAAAAAATTACAATGATGATCAATTTTATATATCGTTTTATTACAATCAATACAAAAGGAATTACATCTTTGGACTGTCCAACACCATTGACTTAAATGGTTATGACTGTCTTCATTCCCTTGTATTTCAGGATTTACACTTGAGACAAAATACCAATTTGATAGAACAATAGCAACAAAAATTGTATTTAATGTTACTATACAAATTAAATATTCTCCACATGATGAGATAATAATCGCATAATTAGTAAAAGTTGATAAAAAGTAGAAAAACAAAGTTAAGATTTGTTCCCATGAATAGGGAGTATCAAAACCATTTTTTCTTCTTTTGCCACGTTCAAATATCATAATCGATTAAAATAATATAATAGTCTCGGCTAATTAGAACATTTACAGATCATTATCGAAATGGATGAAGTAACCGAAAAAATGAGATGACCTCAAAATTCGACTCTTTTAAACTTTTCAAAAATTCAAGATTTGCAATTATCGATATTTCGTACCAAAGAATGTTCTGTTTCAACGGACTTTGATGCCGTTGGATCCAAATCTCATAAAAAAAGACCGTTTAGGTTGGTGAATTTTTTGCTGAGTATTTCTAAAAGCAATCGATTGTCTAGTTCTTCAACTCTATATAAACCATGTCTTTCTATCTCACAAAAACAACTTCTTTAAGCTATCTCCTTTCAGGTTTGACAAACACTGAGAAGGAGATTCTAGATCGCATGAAGGCGGAGATTGAGGCTTACATGACTGCGACTGAACCTGAAGGCCTGTTAAAATGTTTAGCAAGTAGCTTTAACGAAACTACTAAGCTTGGCTACGAAGAGTCTGTTCCGGTTTTGAAGAATTTCTTTTCCTTCATCCGACACAGAATTCAAGATGGAAGTCCTCATGAATTTAAACGACTTTTAGTTTTGGTTGACTTTTTCCTCCGTTCTTGTGGATTTAGAGCTCAAGTTCTTATTGGAAGGAAGAAATTTTTAGATACAGTTTATGATGCTGCAAAGAAATACAGCAAAGTGCCTTTGTCCAATGCTCAGGAGAGTGCGTTCGTTGCCGTGAATTATCTTGAAGAATGGAGTGATTCCTTCTCTGATTACAGAGAGGAGTTTCCGTACTACGGAGAAGTATATAATAAGGCAAGAATGAACATTCGCGTTCGATATTCTGGTTCACCAGGCGGCAGTGATTCTGGTGAAGCAGAAAAGCCTAAGATCACAATAGATCTGCTTGCACTCTCGAAGAAATACCCATCGTTAGCCTTTAATTCTTAAAGCCTTAGTTTTCTCAGCTGTTTCTGTGTTGTAGACAGTGAAGATGAATCATAAGGGCTTGAAAGCTATTATGGTGGTTCATACTGGCTGACTGTAGTGTACATTGCAAGCTTTTCCTCTATCTTAAATCGTATCATTTGCGATCGAAATTAATTCCGTAGACAGTTGTAGGCAAGAATATTTTACTTCTTTGTTTTCCCTCTTTTCTTTCTTTCTTTCTATTTACAGTATACACAAACACATTCTTTAAATGTAAATAAATTTGAGTACCGGGTAAATCATAACATCATAACAACAGTTATTCTGGTAGCGCCTTTTTATGAGATTTCTTTACATTCTTTTTGAACGGAATTAAGAGAAAGGTAGTTAATAACTGCCTCCCTCCCTCTCTGATGTTTTCAATTCCGAATACAAACTATTTACTGACCTTCCTTCTCTTTACTATCTTACGTTTACCATTACTATCGTCCTTTTCAATTATGCCAGTGAAGCTGACACGTCACTAGCCTCGTCTCACAAGAACTTAAGAGTTCCTCCAGGATTTACTATTCCTGAACCTAAACCTTTAGCTGTAACAGATGGAAACTATCTCGGATTATTGAAAGCATCAGCTGGAACAGCATTACGTGTTGGAAGTGGTGCGTTCGTCATTGGATGGAATCCGTTTGTTAAAGGGAAAGGAGAATGGCCTGGAACTTTAGGCTATTTTCATGAAGGATCTTCATTATTAGAATCTTGTGTTCGTCCTTCCCAGCCTATTATTATCTATGAATATGAAGCTTCTCCTTACTGTAGAAAGGTGAGGGAGGCATGTACCATGCTTGATCTCACTGTCGAATATCGACCTTGCCCTGGAGCTAGAGCAGGTTGGTCAGATCATATGACCCAATTTACGAATGGGAAAAGAACTGTCCCGTTTATGATTGATACAGGAAAAACGCAATTATTCGAATCAGATGACATCATCGAATATCTGTTCACCACATGTAAGCTGTTTTCGTATTTTCCGATTCTTCCTTTGACTGTTTTATTCCTTTTAGACGGACCAGGAAAGGAGCATATTCCCTGGACTTTGAAAGGCGAGTATGCTATAACAACTTGTGCGTATGCTGCATCCTTCCGTGATTACGCAGGGTAAGTATCGACAGAAATAACTCTTACTCAAAAATGATAACAAGCTATCTCTCACATAGATCTAAACTTTTACCAAATGCAAGAAATGATGTCTTTGATCTTAAGCCTTTAACTCTATGGGGATATGAGGGAAGTCCTTTTGTGAAGATAGTACGAGAAACTCTAAATTCATTAGGTTTATCTCATATATTAATTAATTGTGCTAGAGGCAGTGCAAATCGCGAAAAATTATATCAAATTACAAAAAGATTTCAAGTACCCTATTTACAAGATCCTAATACAGGTATTGACATGTTTGAAAGTCCTGAGATTGTGAAATATTTGAAAAGTGTTTATACTCAACAAACTTAATAGTCTTTTTCAATATTTATCAACTAATCAACCTCTTGACTAAGCAATTTTAGCAATATTTGAATTGTTTTGTTTCTCTATCATTCTACTTTTGTGTTTGTTTGTGTCCTTGTTTTCTCTTTCCTTTTTTTCCTTCTTCCAAACTATTTTTGTAATTTTCTGCGCAAGGATTTTATATTGCAATGATGGAATTGTTTTCTGAGTGGCTTAGTTTGTTGTTGTAGAGTTAGTCAGTGAAATGTTAGAATGCTTGGTATAATGCAGAAAATAGATTAGTAATAAAAACTTTGGAAGAAGAAACTGTTGAATTGAAAGATTTTTTATTTACATATTGAGCGGAATATAATCCTCTATCCCTTTAACAAAGAAATCTATTGTGCATTGTGCTTTAATCATCAAATTTTCCTTGATCTTTCATACGCTTTAAACGATAATCATGTAATAGGACATCTTTAAATGGTTTACCAACTCCATACTTTGGAATATGTTGGAGAGGTGGCTGTGTTCTTAATTGATTTTCAAGGTATTCTAATCGTTTCTTTTGATCGAGCGGAACTTCATTTTCAAAGCATTCTCCCCAAGTTTCCACCCATTTCTTTGGGGCTTCAATTTCAGTGCGGACACGATCTTCCCAATTTTTAGCATCCGCTTCTGGGTTAACTTCTTTCTTCTTCTCTCCCTCTGCTGCCATTTGTTATTGACTGATTTCAACTGATAGAAATTTCGCGAAAATAAAATGTGAAACGGTTTCCAGTTCGATCGTTTAATCGATCGTACCTACAATACTAAAGCGTCAATTTTTAAAAAAGCTTCAAATTCGAAGTCAAAAATGTTCTCCACTAATTTACACCCTTGTAGTCTCTTTCGTGTATCGAATGAGGTTTTCTCTCATACAAACGAAGATTCAAAGTATTTTTTATGTGGTTGTTATGAATTAGATGAAGCAACTCAATCAAGGAAAGGGAAGTTGCTGCTCGGAGAAGTCAATGACAATAATTCTGAACATTCTATTCAACCTGTGCAAGAATATGATTGTTCATCTGGTATTCTTGACCTGATAGTTAGAGATAATATTATTTATATGAGTTTTTCTGATTCAACCTTAGAAGTTCATCAAATTGAAGAAGATAAGACGATAAATAAGATTGCCGCAATATCCAAACCCTCTGAAGGATTATATTTATCTGTTAACACTGATCCGAACGCAGATCTATCTTTAAGAAAGTTAGTATGTTCGACCCAACAAAGTTCAGTTCTCGTATATTCTATGTCAGAGAGAGGGTTAGCAGAGGAGTATGCCATAGAGAATGCTCATCAATTATTTAGTGAAAATGTTCCTATTTGGATTGCGAATATTAATCCTCATGATAGTAATCAAGTAGTAAGTGGTGGTGATGATTTACAGTTCCAGTTTTGGGATACGAGGTCATCACCGACGTCGCCTCAGATGAGGTCTAAGTTCCATCAAGCAGGCGTCACTAGCTTAGAATGGTTTCCTGAGCGTGACCACCTTTTTATTTCAGGAAGTTATGATGAAACCTGTGCGATTTGGGACTTACGAGCAATGAAACGTCCTCTAATGACAATCGAAACAGGTAAATCTCTTTATTGGTAATTTCCCTGAATTGTTTGATTGTTCTATTAGGAGGCGGAGCTTGGAGGATAAAGCGACTCAATACAATCAACCTTTCAGAAGGAAAGAATGAATTATTTCTGTCCGTTGCAAATATGCAGAAAGGAAGTAGTTTATATCATATCGATGTGAAGGAAGGAGCAGTATTAGGCGAATACTGTTATCATGATAATAGTGATAATCATTTAAATTATGGATTAGAATTATTAACTTCTCACATTAGGCAGGATGATCAACAAAAGAACATGACTTTTAATATGATTTCATGTTCATTTTATGATAATTCTATCGCTACTTGGTCAACCTCTTTCCCTCTTCACAATAAAAATTAAAAAAGAATTATTAGAAAAGTTTTTTGATTTTTTTGTCACTGTTCAAACAGGTGTATAAAGTGGAATATCTTCTAATTCTGATTTTGAACAAATGTATTCGCCGAGGGAAGCCATAACCACCGAGGATATAACCTGCACAAGCCAAAACTCCCATTCTAGAGGAAACTATAAATACAATAGAGGGTCATGGGGAGTGGAGAAAAGGGGGATTTTTACCTGAAAATAAAATATACAAAAAATTATATGAAAGAAATATAAAGTAAAAGTAAAATCAACACATTTTTTCGATTTTTCAACAATTATTGATAACAGATAAGCTCTATAAGAAGGTGATGAGAAAAAAGGATAGATGAAGAATAATACACTTCCTTACCCTATAAGTCCTGTTCCTAATATACAGAAAGATTCAATCCATCCATTAAATGTCATAAAGTTCACATATTTCGATGAAAAGAAATGATCTAAAGAAACATTCATATCAAATACAGCATGTGCTAATCCAAGAATTGTTCCCATTGCAAGATAATAAAAACATTGTAAACATATAATCTGATAGATAATATAAATCGGATCAAAATGGTTTGACATTCCTTTCTTCTATATTGTTGTCACAAAGTCTTGTCGGATGTCTGATGGGTTAACGTTATTTCACGATCTCAATTACTGAATTGCTTTAAAAGTTAAGGAAATGATTGAATTGTGACGGAGCAACAACTTGTTCATGATGCGATGGATGTTTGGAGTTGTTTTGTTATGTATTCTGAGTGATTTGATTGTCATTAGTGGTTTACGTCCTGTTCAAAAGTATGTTCATTTATATGACTTCACGAATCAGTTCATTCCATATCATAAAGCGTATGATTTGCAAGAGAAGTTAGCAGATTTCCATATCGACATGAAAACAAACATCGCTGATTCTGGAAGTCAACTTGTTGGTTCTGCCATACTCCTTCAACATCCATCCGTTTATACATTAGGCACCGGAACTACTGAAAATAGTGGTCCTTTCTCCTCGTTTGACAAAGATGGAAATCCATTGACCTTCGACACGATCAAAGTCAATCGAGCTGGACAAGCGACTTATCATGGACCTGGACAACTGGTCATTTATCCAATTTTGGACTTAGTAAGTATCATTTGGTGCCTTTGTCTCAAAAGATCTGCTCTAATTATCGCTCTTTCTTTAGGAATACTTCAATAAAGACCTTCATCTATACCTTAGAAATCTCGAAGAAATGGTCATTCATCTTTGTAAAACATTTTACAATTTAGAAGCATACCGTATTCCAGGATATACTGGTGTTTGGATTGAGGATCATAAGATCGCGGCGATTGGTATTAAAGTTAGGAGATGGGTGACTATGCATGGTCTGTCATTGAATGTTGATCCAGATCTTGCATACTTTCATAATATTATACCATGCGGTATATCAGATAAACCAGTTGGAATTTTAAAGCAATTTCGTTCAAATATTAATTTATCCGAGACAAAATTACAATTAATCGAATCATTCCAGCAAGTGTTCAATGTAAATTGTATCAAACAAGAGACTCTCCCCTCCACTTTCTCAGACAGGATCGAAGGGATGGTAGAGAACCAATCAAATCAGGGCATTCTTAGAGAATGATCTGCCGTAAAGGGACAGAGAAGTCATGCAGCATGAAATATTATAGTTTAGGGTGTTGTGGAGGTTTGTTAGTTGCTACGACGACAATAAAAATCATCCAAAAAATAAGTTTGACGTTTTTTTTCTATGTGAAATGGAGAGATTTTTCTATTACTATCAATTTACGTTTTGCTATTCATAGATTGTCTGAACTATTTGAAAAGAGCAGAGATAGACTTTTTGTTGTGAATGTTATAAATGGCTTGAGCTAGTAAAGGACCGACTGATAGCTGGGTAATCTTTCCAGTTGTCTACGTAGAGATAAACGATGATAAGACTTGTACCAAAAGGGAATAATTGAATCAAATGTACTTACCGCGCATTCTTCACTAAGTGGGATGGTATCAAGCACAACTAACTCTGTTAACACAGAGTTTGCAATTCGCTTCGCTGCAGGTCCTGATAAGACACCATGACTGCAAAAGGCGTAAACACGACGAGCACCGCCTTCCTTCAAGATTTCAGCGGCCTTGCAGAGGGTGCCAGCAGTATCAACCATATCATCAACTATAGATAAACGTTAGTGAATCACTACACATTGCTCTAAGAATACCTACCAATAATAGCATCACATCCTTCGACAGATCCTACTAAGTCCATCTTTTCAATTTCATTTGCCTTAGCTCGTTGCTTGACAATCATAGCTAAACCACAGTCAACATCATGCTTCTTCGATAAAGCTTCACGGAATTGCTTGGCACTACATGTCATCGGTAAGCAAGGAACAAGGCAGCAAAACCAACAGAAACTTACCGGTACACACCTCCAGCATCAGGAGAAACAATCACAGGGTTAACTAAATCCATATCACCAAAGTATGAAACACCAACAGTACCGCCATCAAGGTTATCAACAGGTACTCTAGGACCAAAGAAACCTTGAATCTGACCACAATGTAAGTCAACAGCAACAACACGATCAACTCCCATCGCCTCTAATAAACGGGCAACGTCTGCAGCAGAAATAGGAACACGTGCTTGCATTTTACGATCTTGACGAGCATAACCATAATATGGGATAATAGCAGTAATCTTACGAGCAGAAGCACGTCTCATGGTACTAATCATTAATAATAATTCCATAAGAGTTTCATTCACAGGTGGTGATGTTGGTTGAATAATATAAACATCTTTACCACGAACATTTTCCGTAACAACAACATTGACTTCACCATCAGCAAATCTGCTAACAGTAATTTTACCTAAATTCATCCCAAGATGATTTGCAATATCTTGCGCTAATGGCTTATTTGCATTGCCAGTGAAAATCTTGATACCAGTCGCAGATTCTATGGAAGAGGTATGAATTATTCTGTTAGGAATGAATCTAGGAAAACCATATATTTCACTTACGATTGATATCTCTGAATTTGTCAGCATTGGCATTAGCATTGGTGTTATTCGTAGCAGGAGTTCCCGCTAAAGGATTATTAGGATTGCTATCGCATTGAGCAGCCTCATTTAAGGTGAATACTGCAACACCAGCCATAATGGCAAAAAACTTCGAAAAGTTCTACACACAAGAAATCAGACGAATTCCAGTTCTGGGAGTTAAAGTACTTACGAATTGAGTATCATTTTCAGAAAACTTTGTTGAAGTTGATTTCACAAGAGTTTCTTTATGGCTAGCGAATCTTCGTGTAACAGAGGACACACCTGCCTTAACAATATTCTTTGCAGCAACTCGAAACATTTTCGTCGAAATACTCAATATCAAAACCTTGATAGAAGAATGCTTTATTGGAAATGAAATAATAAGTATGAAATTGTCGAAAGAATCGACAGATTCCTTGTCTTTGTCTGCGAGCAATAACGTTTAAAAGAAGGAATGATGCTCAACAAAGTGCAAAAACAAAGACTAATTAGGAGTTTCAAAACTCCAATCTTTTTCATGATAAAATCAAATTGTGGTAGTTTTCAGTAAATCGATTTCTTTCGATGCCAATGTAACGCGAGTCTAATCATTTGATAGAATAGACTACATACTCATCAAAGAACTGATAGAATGGGTAAACATCACAAGAAAGAACATAAGAAAGATCGAAAAGTGAAAAAATCAAAGAAGGAGAAAAAGGATAAGAAAGATTCAAAAGAAAAGAGAAATGAAGAGGAACCTAATCGTCTTTCAATTGTTGTAAATAGTATTTTATTAAATTGTCCGAAGTTATTAGATGAATTACCAATAATTTTTGAAGCATTTAACAAAAAAGAATTTGTTCAAATTAAAGCAATATCTGATATTCCAATGAGGGAAGGCTTGTTGCACTTGGTTGCCTTAATACCAGGAATGAGAGAGCACCCAGAATATGGCTGGAGTTATAACAAGGCAGACAACAACAATCTAACTATCAACAATTTCTTAATAAACACATTCCTTGATGATAAAATAGTTATAGAACCGAGAGAACTATCTGAAAGTGAGCTGATATCGTCTCGATCTGCACCATTACAATTACTATCACTCATCGAACATTTTCCAAGTATAAAGGATGAAATTCTGACTATATTCAATCAAATCCTCGATGGTAATATGGTTCAACTTCAAGACTTACCAGATGAAGACTTAATTAGCCACTTAGAGAGATTGTTTAAGTCGTTAGGACTGCGAGAGACTAAGGAAGGCTTTGGGTTACCTTCTTCTTCCGCTGCAAGAAGTGTAAAAGAGTCAGTTGAATTATTTTGTAACATATTCAAGAGCTATGAAATATACCAACAACTCTATTGTCCTAAAGAAGAAAAGAGGCCATCGAAAGAGTCAAAGAAGAAAGCCAAAGAATCAAGTAAGAGGAGAAGAGATTCTTCGAGTAGTTCAGAGAGCAGTAGCTCGAGTGAGGAAGAGGAAGAAGAAAGTCAGAGTGACTCAGACGATTCTTCGAAGGGGTTATCTCAAGGGTCCGACGAAATAAAACTATCAGTGAAGAAAACAGTTGGTCCTGTTATGCCGAGTAGAGAAGAGCTAGAGAGATATAAAAACATGGGTGCTATGCGGGTAGAGTCGGAAGATGATGATGATGAT
>VFQN01007103.1_pt1 | contig 12245 bp, 24 predicted proteins | sample 3512371 | NCBI WGS metagenome assembly VFQN01 (sample SAMN10412370, study PRJNA504923) | tailings metagenome | isolation source: Replicate 2 from Balatoc abandoned mine | place: Philippines: Itogon, Benguet | collected 2017-08-28
GGGGGGCGGTCTGGGGTTTGAGCGCGCACGGGCAGTACAAACAGTGCGGTGCTAACTGTCCTAACCATTCCTTCTCCCCCGGGTGGTCACAGATCCGGTCATTGGGGGTGGCCTTAACAACTCCCGCACAGTCATATCCCCTTGCCTCCCCGCCCCCCTTCCCGGCCGTCTTCCAAACCGGTCCTGCCGGGCTGGGTGGACAAGGGTACAGCCTTGCCTCTCTTCATCTTTGCTGCACCAAGCGTGTGGCTGATTGCAAACCCCCCTCCATCCCCCGCCCAGCTGGTGCTGGAGCCTGTGACGCTGCCCATCATCAACAAGCCGCTGGTGCCCGGCGTGGGCTTGGTGCTGCCCAACGCCATGTCCTTCCCCATCGCGACCAACTTCGGCCTGCCGCCGCCGCCGCCGGGGGCCATCAAGGTGCGGTTGCGCCAAGGGGCCTGGAGCGCATGCTGTGGCGGCCGCCTGGCATGCCCGCCAGGGGCCGCGCGCCGCTGGCTGCCGCTGCTGCGACTGCTCCGGTCGAAACCTCCCACTCTGGTGGACCTCAACTAACGGCATCGGCATAGTAGCCATCTGCTGAAACGCAGCTGCTGCCCAACTTCCTCGGCACTCCCCCCGCCTGGGGCAGCAGGACTTCCTGAACCAGGAGGGCATCGGCCTATTGCATCCCTTACAGCCGTAAGCTGAATGCCAAGTACGCTGCTGTTTTCCCACCTTGGCCTTCCCGGCCCCACAGCTGGAGATCCTAAGCCTGGAGGGCATCCGCGGCGGCGACGACCTGTACGTGCGCTGCGAGGTGCGGCGCGGGCGCTACAAGCAGACCAAAACCATCGACAACAACCGCAACCCGCACTTCAACGAGGAGTTCGCGCTCATGGTGAGGCCGGGGGAGGGACGGGGGCTGCGGGCGGGACGGGGCGGGGCGGACCGCACGCAGCGGTGGGGCGGGGCTTGAGCGGGTACAGTCAGTCGACTCCCAGCAGTTGGCTCTTCGTCTTCTTCGGCGCCTCAAACGGGAGAGTATCATGGGCCCCTGCGGACCGTCTGGGTCCCTTAGGGGTTACTGGCGCGGTTACAGGAGGCGCTGTGGTGGGCTTGGGGTGCCGGAAGGGGCGGTGCACGCTCAGGCGGGTCTCCGCCTTCATCCCCCACGACAGCATTTGCTGTATAGTCATGTCCTAGTACCTGCGCCTATGGGTGACGTAGTGCGTCGTGACTCCGGGTGCTCCCCTGCACACGAACGCGCAAGGATGGGAACGATTGTTACAGTCTTTGTGCGTGAACCAGTAGCACCAGCCCAGCCCTACGCACCACACGCCGTACATTAATAACCCGCTTCGTTGTCCAGCCTGCCCTGCGTACTCTTGAAAGGTTTCAAATACTGTCGCTTGTCCCCCCTGGCAGGTTGACTCTTTCGAGAACGACACGCTGCGCATCACGGTGTACAACGACGACCTGGGCTGGAACGACACGCCGCTGAGCGAGGTGGTGGTGCCCTTCGGCGAGGTGGTGGGCGTCAAGCTGGACAAGGCGACCGGCAAGGAGGTCACGGACTTCAAGGTGGGCGGGGGGGGGGCGGGGCGGGGCAGGGTACTGGGTGCTGCGGGCGGCGAGCTGGGGCCAAAACGGGACGTTCTTGTACCGTCACGAGGAGTGTACGTAGGTGCGATGACACGCTTACGCGCGAAGATAATCAAACGACTTAATTACATGTCTGCATGTGGTCATTGAGGGGCGCAGGCCGGATTGAGAGTCGTCAAGCCGAAAGTCGTGGCCATGCACGCCCGCAACTGTTCGGCTGTCCGCTGCGCGCGTGTTGTCCCACTTACCTTCCCGCACGTGTGCCGCTGGCCCCGCAGAAAGCCGACTTCATCGTGTCCTGCCAGCCCACGCTGATGAAGCTGCCGCTGCAGAGGATCCAGAAGAAGGGCCTCCTGGTAAGAGCCGAAGTTTGCGCTGCATCCGGCGGAAGGCTGTCTTGGGGACGGGAAATCCAGGACTCGCGACGAAGCCGTCAGCATATCAGGAGGGGGAGGGGGAAGGCTAGTGCATTTCTCTGCCGCAACATCCCAATCCCCCTCCCCCCAGGCTCTGGGCACCAAGGCGCGCAGCTCCTTCTCCAAGTCCCAGGCCAACATGTCCCGCGACCCCTCCGCCGCCAAGCTCTCCAAGCCGGGCAAGCAGCACTCGTCCATGCGCAGGTGGGTAACCGTAGAGCGCCGAAGTTGCAGAAACGGAAACCAGTAGGCCTGCGGCCTCGTCCATGGGCGGGTTCACAGGGTCAGTCACAGGGCGCCCCGCGATCCAGGAGGTACCTATACCAAGTGTTTTTGTTATTTCCGCAGCATTCCGCACCGTTATCCGTTGCTAGCAGGTTCCTGCTTGCGCGGGGGCCTTTGTCGCGGCATTACAGCCAAGCCGCACACCACAAGACACCGGGCTCTACTGCCCTTGAGAACCACGTGTGTCTAACGCGAACTCGCGTCGGCCTCCCGTGCGCAGCACCCTGAAGCGGCTGTTCACGTTCTCCAAGAGCAAGAAGGCCCTGGCGGCGGCGGCGGCGGCGGACGAGGCGCCGCCCGCCGCCGAGCTGGCGGGCCGCAGCAGCCGCTACAGCACCGGCCCCGCGTGGGAGGAACCCAAGGAGAACAGGGGCTCCGTCATCTTCAAGGTGGGGGGGTGGGTGGACCATCCTGCATGGTCACAGCTACCCTAACGGTAGTACAGCTACGGTATTCGCGCGCTGCGCGCCTGGGTCGCAAGTTTCAACCTGTCCTTGTGTCTCCGTACGCTGACTTTGACATGCGCCTTAGCACTCTGGGCGGACCAGCTTGTGTGCTGTTTGGCCCTGGGTTACGGGTTGGGGCTCGGCGACGGTAATCGCAGTCTAGCCCGTCTCTGTCGTACTCGTTCGTACCTTCTCTACCGTAGTGACCCTTGCTGGCCCAGGTGGCGTGTACCAGCAGTACGTGGTCCTCGCGTGGGCTGTACTGAAAGCTGCCCCGCTGACCCCCAGGTGACGTTCATCCCCTTCAACGAGCCCAAGTTCGACGACGAGGAGCGCGAGAAGAGCATCGCCGCCAAGGTCAAGGACCCGCGCATCAACATGTTCCCGCCGCCTATTGGCCGCGCCATGAACGCAGTGGGCGCCGGCACCGCGCTGCGGGTGAGCAAAGGGCACGCGTGGGAGTGGGGGCGCACGGGCAGGCTTACTCTCGCAGGCTGGCCTTTACCGTTTCCGTTCTTTTGCCCATCTGCGGTCACCCTCACCACCACCCCACCCCGACCCACTCATTGCGTATTGACAGTGACGCTCACCGATTTTCCCATTGCCTCTGCGCCGCTAACCCGCACCCCCCTACCCACCCACCCCGCCCCCAGGGCGTGCTGACCGTGACGCTGATCCGCTGCGTGGACCTGGCCCCCGAGGGCGCCAAGGACCTGGCCACCTACGTGCGCATGCTGGTGGCCAACGACGAGAAGGACGAGGAGCAGGTGGGGGAGTGGGAACGGGGTCGGGGGCAGCGGGTGCGGGTGGGTGCGGTAGAGGGAGAAGGGGACAGCAGCCAGGATGGGAGGAAGGGACGGAGCGGCAAGCCGGCAGACACCGACTGCCTGCGTGGCATGGCAGCCAGAGCGACAGGGATCCGACAGAAGCCGTTCACGCGGCAACAGGGTGCGGCATCGCAGTCCAGGGTAGCGATCCACAAAAACCGGCAGGCGATGAAGGTGTGCGTGCGGTGAGGCCCGGCATGACTGCTGGCTGTCACGAGACTGACCATGACCACTGGCCCCTGTCCCGGGCCGCCCGCACCGCAGGAGTCGTCCACCATCCTGAACGAGACGTCCCCTCGCTGGGGCGACAAGTTCGACTTCGTGCTCATCCCCGCCGCCTCCTCCGAGCTGCACATCGAGGTGTACAACAAGACGGGCGCGTTCGGCAACCTGATGGGCGCCATCTTCAGGAAGAGCAAGGACGTGAGTGGGGGATCGTGCGAGCGCGGTGCGCAGGGGGGGAGGAGGGATAGCCCTTGTAGCGAGGGGATTGGCTGGCAGGAACTTCATATTTGCTGCATTTCAGGCTGGAGGACTGCAGTACAGCAGTGGCGGCGTGCTGAGCTGCAATGCGCTGAATGAGGCTGGCCGGGTGGCTGTCTGGGTAACTGCGACACCTTGCTTTCCTTGATGCAAACTCAGCCTCGCCTTCCCCTTGACCCTCGCCGCCTCCACACCGCTCCCCCTGCAGGAGAAGGACACCAGCATGGGGCGGCTGGTGATCAAGGTGGAGGACGTGGCGCGCAACGGGCGGCTCAAGGACACGTGGGCGCTGCAGGACGCGGAGCGCGGCTACATCGAGCTCAACCTGCAGTGGCAGACGTGCTACGTGTCGGAGCACTGAGGGGAGGGCGGGGCAGGGAGCAGCGAGGAGGATGGCTGTACCGTACGTCGGAGCAGTGAGGCGGGCACGGCGGTGGCTGGGCGGAGGAGGGAGGGTGCACGCTACCATGATGGAGCAGGTTGGCGGCAGCAGGGGTGGGTGTGTGCAGGGGATTCCGCTGGCTGGGGCCTGAGACTCGATACGTTGCTGTGAGTTCTTAATAAGTGAAGCCTTGTGCAAGTCGTGGAGGCGGTTTAGGGGATGTGGTGCAGGTGGGGCGGACGGAAACGGGGGAGAACTGGGGGCAGGATGTGGCATTCTTGTGAGCTGGTGGAAGCGGCGGGATGGCGTGAGCTGTAGCATCTTTTTCTGGTTCCTGTATTGTTGGTGGCCGTACTGTGGGACCGCCGCGTTTGGTGTCCTAGTCAATCTGGGTCAGTCAGACGCATGCTATCCCGTACTCGCCTTTTACTCGAGGTTGCCCTCTTTGTGCGCATTGCTACTGGCTCCTGCGCACCTTCGGCGTGTTGTGCAGCAGGATGCTTGCGTAGGCTGAGTGCAAGGAAGCATCGGAGCTTTGGAGCATGGCATTTGACACAACTGGTCGCGGGGTCTTCTACATCAACAACACCGGTGCGCAGCCACGGGTGTGTCAAGCGGCGCTGAACGACGCGGTACTTCGCATGTCCGCAGCACCGTTCATTGTGGGTGGGTCTTGTGCACCGAACGACCAAAGCAAGCTTGCATGCAGGTTGTTTGTGCTTGGTGCCATGGTCAAACGCATATGGAAGGCACGCGGTGTAGCGCGGCGTCAGCGTGTGTTGTACGCTTGCGTTGCACCAGGCCTGAGGTGTGCTGGGCCCCGCCTGGCCTCACCTCGTCACCTGGCCTCAGCGCCTCACACGCCCTGTAACCTCTGTGCAACACATGTTGGCGCCCACACCTGTCCTACATAATTTATTGGCCGACACTGAACTTCAACCAATTACGACAACACGAGCCATCGAGACAACCGGATGCTGTCTTAGGCAAGTTAAGGAACGTGTGCATCCTCTACTCGGCACACGTATGTGTCAGGTCACCTAGCCCGCAGGCCGCAGCACTGATGCAGCACTGATCGTACAGTGCAGTACGGCACGCCTGGCATCGCGCCACGGACAAAGACCGCGTATGCACTGATTGCGTTAGCAGCGCGTCTGTACGGCAGAAGGACAATCGACGATGCAACACAACTACACTGCTCGACAGGGAGTAATTATATGCAGAATCGGTAACATGCAATCCACGACAGTTCATATGCTCTAAACTTCTCACCAGGCCGTACAGCGACAGGTCCAACTAACTCGTGCGGCCGCGTACACTGGCGACCCCTTCACACTCTCCCAGCTTGCCCACCACGCTGGGCCTGCAAGACCCCCACATCGTAATGCTTCCGGCAGCACCCCATGCCGTGACCCCATGCCAACACGCGATTGCGCGCACACCAGCCAGGGACCCTCGTGTGTAAACGCTCACCACCCGGCACCAACACAGTGCGCTTGCACACAGTTGCTCCCTACACAGTTGCTCCGGTCCTCCTGACAGGGCGACTCAGCAGCTGCGCCATCGGCTCCGACCTCCTCTGTTGTAATGCCGCTGCCGCCATCGGCGGGGCCAGCCGTATCCCGTCTTTACACTCGGCCACTCAGCAGCGCACCCAGCGGTCCCAGCCCCACTTCCATTCCTCCTCTGCACCTCTGCCTCACTCCAGCGCCGCGGCCGCCGCTGGCCCCACCAGCCGTGTGCGCAGCGCCGCCATGCTGTCGGGCCGCGCCGCCAGCGCCGCCGCCAGCTCCTCCTTGACGCGCTTCATGACGGCGTTGAACTCCCTGCACCATACAGCAGTGAGAGCCGTGAGGCCTTGCCACTGCTGCGTCTGCTGTCGGGTTTGAGATGGCAGCAACCTCTACCAGACGGCAGCACTGCATCCCGTCCCATGCCTGCACCCGCACGGCCCCATGCACGCCAAAGCGCGATAGCCTGCCCTCCCTAAGCCGACCACCGGGAGCGCCACACATTCCAGCTGCGGCCCCCGTACGCCCGTGCCCTCACTTGAACCCGTAAGAAGCAAAGCTGTGCCGTACCCACATGTACGACGCGCGCATCTCCAGCCATGTGGCGTCCAGCAGCAGGTAGGTGGCGCAGTACAGCTCCTCGAAGGCGCTGCTGCCGACGTTGCTGCCGCCGCTTCCGCCGTCCCCCTCGCGGCCCAGCAGCGCCACGAAGGCGCGCCCGGGGGCGGACTTGGGCGGCGCGTCGCGCGGCGCGCCAATGGGCTGCAGGTGGCGCAGGAGGGAATCGAGCTATTTGTTCCGTAATCAATGTCAAGCAACACCGACTGCCATCGAGTAGGGGGCCATCGACGAGGGGGGTGAGGGGTGAAGTGGCATGAGCCAGTTCAGCAGTGCTTGGCTCTGGTGCAGCAGACGGAGCGATGCAACGAGATGGGGCGGCAGCAGGCGTTGGCCTGGCACGCCTTCAACTCCGTGGCATGGCTTTCGTGTTGCACCTTTGCTTTGCCTTTGCACTGCGCCTCGTCCCTTAGGCAAGTTGCCAACAGGACAACTTTCCTATGAAGATTAGGAGACCTGCTCACCGTGTGCAGCTCCAGTAGCTCCGACAGCATCCACGTGATGTTGAGGCCCGCCACGGCGAAGGGGTACTCCCACTCGGCGCGCACGCCGTCCTGCTTGTCCTTGAGCCGCCTGCGCGGAGGGGCGGATGCAGCACGCATTTGGAGGGACATAGGTTGGAAGCACCTGCTCACTAGCCTCGCGTGAGGAGGGTAAGCAATCGTGCGCCAAACCGGCACCCGCCGCAGCGTACAAGCACATGCATGGGCTGGGAACCAAGGCCGCAATGGGGACATCTGTACCGGCGCGCCAGGATTGCTTGCTATCAGCTTTGTTGCCCTCGCGGCTATGTACAGTTCCGCATCTGGAGCACAAGCATGCGGTGACTCCAGCAAGGCCCAGTTACTCCTTCCCCGAGCGGTTTGCTCCCCATCTTCCGGCTCCCCACCTGAACACCTCCGGGTGGCGCTGCCCCAGATATATAAGGTTCTCCAGGCCGTAAAACCCGGCCCCGCGGAAGTCGGTGGCGGGGTCCTCGCCCTGGGTACAGGAGAGGAGGCGGTGTGTGCAGGAGGTGGGAGGGGCTGGTGGAGAGCAGAATGCTCAGCACCCCCCGGGAATAAGACGCGCATGCTCATTGCCCCGCGAAGGTAACCAGGCCCCAAATGCATAGAGGGAGTGCGGTGCCGGCGTCTAAGGTAAACACGGGACGAGGAGGCGCAGGTCGCAGGCACTTGGCCCCACCTGCCAGCCCATCTCCTTCCACTGCGGCGTCTTGAGGGCGGTGCACGGCGTGCCGGGGAAGGCCAGCGACCACAGCTGCCGCAGCGCATCCTGCAACACAGTTTGGATGTCGTATGCACCGAACAAGGTATGATTTGGGAATCCAACGCTCGGTCCCACAGGAGCACGGCCCGGTCCACTGTAACCACTTAATTAGGGCATTTTCAGGGCTGGCCCCTGTCTCGGTACGGCCTAAGCAGCCAGGAGCCCCTGGCGGCCTTCCTGCCGTCGCCTAGTCTTGGAAGAACCACGGCAAGCACCCCCTTCCCCCATGCCGAGGGCGCGTACAGCCCCGCCATGCGGCCCACCTGGTGGCTGCTGCTGGTGATGTCGAACTTCTCCGCAACGCGCTCACGCAGCTGCTGCAGCCGCTCCAGCTGCACGTGAAGGCAAGCGGCACAGCGTGAATAGATACCAATTAGAGTGCCAACACCTAGACTTTCCCCTTCCAATTGAGCTTCAGGTGCGATGCGGGCCGAACATCTGTGCTGGGTGATGGTCGTTTCCCCGGTCACCGCCCGATGGCTCACGTGGCGGCAGTGCAAAGCGACGCACCTGCAGCAGGGACATTACCATGGCCGGCTCCCCGTCCTGCCCGCGCCTCAAACCCCCGGCCAGAGGGGGTAGAAGGGCGGCCGCATACGCGAGCAGGTTGCCTGTAACGGCATGGTGAAGGGCGGCGGTGAGGGCGCGGCACGCTACTGCAGACACGGCCATGCATAGCTCAGTGCTGCTGTGGCACTTTGCGCGATTGGTACAAGCCTGCTTACCAAACACACGCTGCCACCACGCGAAGATGGAGTTAAGGAAGGCTTGCAGGTTGAACTCTCCCGGATATGGTATGATGGCGGTGTGGCGACTGGCTGCAGCTGCTGGTGCCGAGGGCACACCGTGGGGCTGCTCCCCCCGGTGGTGGCCGTGGCGGTAGGACGCATCGTCCTCCTCATCACTGGCGGCGTGCAGGAGTGACTCCGTCAAGCCATCGTCTCCGGCTTCTGGGGGAACAGGACAATGCGTATGGGTCAGCTTTTTCGGCACGGTGGATCGCTTAACGTGCGAGTCTGTGTGTGTTGTTTGCGCATGTGGCTAGGGACTCCCTCGGGAGCACAACATGAACACGTAAACGCAGGGATGGTCGTTCGATGTACGGGAAGGGGCATTTGGCTGGGGGTTGAGGGTAGGTAGGAACTGCCGGTGAGCAGCCTCAGGAACACTTCGGCACAGGTCCAGGCACCAGGGCTGTTGCAGGTCAGGGAGAACCGAGCGCCTGGCGACCGGCAATGCGCGTTGAAATCGCTTTGCCCACCTACCTTGCGCATGCTTGCGACGCCGCACGGTGGCCATGGCCACGCACTAACGAGAGTCACGGAGGTTGCGCTGAGCCTCGGCAAGGGGAGCTCTAGCAGTATACGCTGAGCTCCATTCTATTTCCGGTCAACAGTGACAATGCGGAAGGGCGACCTTGCTAGCACGCGACGAAAAAGGGAAAGGGACACCTAACAACCAACTCCTGAAGCAAAACGGGCAGGCGTTGCGAGTCTTGGTAAAAGTAGTTTACAACATATAAGTGCCAAGTTCGTTGGGCGCGCTACAGGAAATCCGCATTGTCGATGCGACGTGCATGAAGCAACAGGGCGCGCCCGGCGCGAACGACCCATTAGCGCTTCTCCCGAGCACCTTGACTAGGTCTGACCGCCAAACACAAGACTGTATCATAGGCTATTACAGGCTTCTACCTAAACGTGATCTGACCATCCTCTGGGAACAAGCCTTAGATCATCGCTTAACATGACCAATTCCAAAGTGTCGAAGCGCAGCCATGGCAAGACAGCAACAGAGGAACTTTTGTCGGGAGCTACAGAGCGCGTATTGAAAGCTATCACCGAGCTGTATGAGTCGGGCCTGAACCCGGGCACTCCGGGCACTCTGGGGCTCAAGGTACAGCCAAAGCCTCGCGAGCTATGTGATTACCACTTGATCCATAAGACAAAAAATATACATTTTAGGAGCGACACGGTGACGCCTTGTATCGTGCTTCGTGCTGCCAGGCGATTGCAGAGAACCCCCTGCTGGGCTTGCAAATGCGCAAGCCACGCAAAAAGATCAGCGTGATGATCGTGGGGAATCACAGTGCTGGGAAATCCAGCTTCATCAACTGGTAAGTTGGGAGCTGTTGCCCTTCTGGGAGGGGGGCGTGCGACGTGTCCCACAGCCCCTCTCAAAGCAGGGATAGGCTGGATTTAGGCCCACACCGGCCAACACCTTAGGGAGCAAGGCATGACGCAAGAAACTTGGTACTACGTACGTGCGGTACTGCTGAGCGGGTGCCAGGTGGCTAAGTGCTTCCTACCATGTCGTACGCCACATGGGCACGCAGGTACATCGGCGAAGCAATCCAGAAGACGGGCGTGGCCATCGAGGTGGGTGGGTTTTGCGTTGGCTGCCACTGCCTCGGGGGGGCGGGGGTGAAGGGAGGGAGTTTCGGCCACACCCCCTGCGTCGTAGCGGTGACGTGCGTAGTTGCAGTAGTACCCGCGCGCCTGTGCGTGAGCCTAACCCAAAGTGTTGCGGGTGCGCTTCGGGCAGACCGTACCCCGTGTGTTTTCACATTTATGAACTTGTACCTACCCCTCAGACTCGCGGGTTTACATTCGTGACGTCGGGCAAGAAGCGCGAGACGCTGACAGGCGACGCCACGGGTGAGTGCAGCGTTGGCCCTCATCGTCGCAGTATCCTTTGCCCCCTTGCTGCTCAGCTCATTGGGATGTGGAATGTAGCTTGACCCAGTCCCCATGTGCATGTATTCCCTGGTTAGTCCGCTTCTACGACCACCTCTCGGAGTTCAACAAGTTCGAGGGGATCTCCAGCAACCTGTTCACAGGTAAGCGTCAGCAGCGTACCGGCAGGCAAAGGGCAGCACGGCGCTGATGGCTGCCCCAGTACGCAACCAGCTTGGCTGTCAATAGATATGTGCATGCTTAAAGCTCAGGTCCCGGGGCACGTGCGGGATGGGTGGGCGCTGTGGAATCCCGGTGCTGCGAAGCGGCACGGCCAGTAAGCGCCGGCTCGCAGGGCATGCATGTGTGCCGACGGTATTACCATGGTGTGGTGTCACTCCTCGTTGTGCCCCCTGGCGTCTGTCCTGTGCACAGAGATCAGCACCAGCCGCGACAAGAACTTCTCCTGCGTGGACCTCATCGACACGCCCGGCCTGGTGGACGGAGACATGCAGGTGGGGAAGGGAGGGTGGCGGAACGGGGGTGCACGGGTGAGGGAGAGGGGCATGGGTGTCGGCAAGTGCACAAGCTGGCCTGGTGACAGGATCCTTGCGTGGCACCTGCAAGCCAGCCAACTATCAGCTGCTTGAATCTTGGCCTGGACGGCTTGCAGACATTGCTTACACCCGGTTTCCGTGCCTGCAGTACCCCTTCAACGTGCAAGACGCCATTCTCTGGATGGCGGACCACGGTAAGGGCCGCATCGTGCCATACACTGCTTGATGCACATAGAATGGGCGTCAGAAGCGCATACATCAGCAGGTAGTATGTCATCCGAGGGATCCGGCACATGTTTGGGAGACCGGTTGGGAGGGAGGCTATGGTGTGACAATGCTCTGGCCCCTGTGCCGACATGACTGTGTGCTGTCCGCCCCGCCGCTGTGCCGTGCAGTGGACCTCATCCTCATCTTCTTCGACCCCATCGGTGAGCGGCCCGCACCTCGTGGGGGCGCGGATGATGGTGCCGTGTGCTCCTGCGGCCCTTCGAGGAACAGTTGCCCTAGCTCAGCTATTTGTATGGGATGGGCTCTCTCGTCGGGCGTAAGGGCTGCTCAGCAGCTTGACACCTGCCATGTGCGCCATCCTCCCCTGCAGGCCAGGCCACGTGCAAACGCACGATGGAGGTGGTGCAGCGGCTAAACGACGGGCCGCACCTGGAGAAGATCCACTACTTCATGTGAGCAGTGGAAGGATGTCGTGGGGCTATTCCATGTTCGGCCATGCGCACGCACATCGATGCAGTGGTCATGCTGCAATGTGTTTGAGTTGCGAACGGTTGTTGTCAACGCAGTCAGCCATGCTCATTACGCTCAAACGCGCGCAATTCACCTGGAGATCCGGTGCTCCCGGCTTGCTTTGGCGCCGACCCAGTTAGTGTTTTCCTGTTGGGGCTGAGGCTCGGTCTGCACACACACGTGCCCACAGGTCCAAGGCGGACGCGGTGGACAAGGAGTCGGACCGGCAGCGCGTGCTGATCCAGATCACGCAGAACCTGGCCACGCGCATCCGCAACTCGCACGCCTTCAACCTGCCCACCTTCTACCTGCCGCGCGAGGACGACGTGCCGTGCACCATCCCCAACGCCATCGAGGACGTGTGCAAGGAGATCGACAAGGTGTGGAGGGAGGGGCATTGCTGGGTCTCTAGGCACCAGCGTGAGCAGTGCTTAGCCAGTGAGCTACGAAATGCGTG
>VFQN01007104.1_pt1 | contig 12244 bp, 14 predicted proteins | sample 3512371 | NCBI WGS metagenome assembly VFQN01 (sample SAMN10412370, study PRJNA504923) | tailings metagenome | isolation source: Replicate 2 from Balatoc abandoned mine | place: Philippines: Itogon, Benguet | collected 2017-08-28
CCCAGTAATTGCGACCCGCGCCAGCGTCGAGTCCGGCAGCCGGAATGCCGCCCACAATGCCCTGCTCGTTGGTAAGCACGATGCGCTCAACGATACCTTCCTCGCTCGCGATCTGGCCGATCCCGGTTGAGATGCCGGAGCCGAGATTGCACACGGCACCGGGACGAAGTTCGTGGGCCGCTCGTCGTGCCACAAGCTTGCGGACATCAAGTTCACTTTGCGCAATGGCGGTTGCCGGCACGCGGATGTGACCGGCATAGGCAGGATCGAAATCTGTCGCAAATGTCTGGCCCTGCTGCGGATCGACGACGACGTAGTCGACAAGCATGCCAGGCACCTTCACGATCTTTGGGTTTAGCGTGGCCCTCTGGGCCAGCCTCTTCACCTGAACGATCACCGTCCCGCCCTGCCGACGAACGGCCTGAGCCATGGAAAGCATCTCGCCAAAGACAGCTTCGTCTTCCATCGAGATGTTGCCATCCTCGTCGGCCGTCGTGCCGCGAAGGAGCGCGAAATCAAGCTTCTGTGGCAGGTAGCGGATGAAGGTTGTGCCGTCGATTTCGATGAGCTCGACGAGATCTTCTGTCGAGCGTTCGCTCTGGCGTCCGCCACGCTGGCGAGGATCGATGAAGGTGTGGAGCCCGACGGTCGTGATGAGGCCCGGACGTCCTGCCGCCATCTCGCGTGTCAGTTGAGAAAGCGCGCCCTGCGGGAGCGTGTACGCCTCGATCTTCTCTTCCCGCGCCAGCCGGGAAAGTTCGGGCGCATCGACGAGTGTGCCGCAGACAACGCGCTTGAGAAGTCCGTCGATCGCGATGTGTCCCGCGCCGCGCCCCGCGCGGTCTCCGAGGCCTACCGGATGGAGGGACGTAATCCCTTTCGGTGCGCCGTCCGCACGATAGCGTCGTCCTATTGCTGCCAGGAGGGAGTCCGGCACGGAATGACCATTGCCCGAGCCGCCGACCAGAATCGTCGCGCCATCCGTCACGAGGCCGGCAGCGGCATCTGCGGTAATCACTCTCATTGCGGCCACTCCATGCTGGCTGTCCGACCGCGCTTGACACCCCATGCGGCCACTGTCATTTACTTACTAATAAATAAGTCGATAGCAATCGACCCTGACGGCGTCAAGGCGGTTTCACTTGGGTCTGGACAGGGTTTGCCGAGGAGAGGACGCCTTATCCCCATGGACATTCGTTTGCCCGCCAGCGCCGGTGAGACACAGACCTACACTATGGTTGCCGACCCTGTGACGCCGGAGGCTCCGCCCGCTCCAGCACCAAGGCGCTTCATTGCGGCGGCGCATGTCGTGGCTGACCCTTTTGCGGCGAACGATCCCTCGACCAGTACCTCCATCGACTGGGAGGCCACGCTGCGTTTCAGGCGCCATCTCGCTGGGCTCGGCCTGTCGATCGCCGAAGCCATGGACACGGCGCAGCGCGGTATGGGCCTTCTCTGGCCGCAGGCGTTCGACCTGGTCAAGAATACGCTGCGCGAGATCGACGGCGGACGCGTCTATAGCGGCTGCGGGACTGATGACATGCGTCTGGAGCGACCGCGCGATCTCGATGAGGTCGTGCGCCAGTACCTGGCCCAAGCGAGCGAACTTCAGAAGGTGGGCAGCCGCATCATCCTGATGTGCAGCCGCGACCTCTGCAGAGTTGCGCGCACGTCGCAGGATTACGTCAGCGTTTACGATCGCGTCCTGGCGGAGTGTGACGAACCAGTTGTGCTCCACTGGCTCGGACCCATGTTTGACAACGAGCTCGCGGGGTACTGGGGCTCGGACGATTTCGAAGCCGCTGCGGCCACTGTCCTTGAAATCATCGAGCGCAATCCCGGGAAAGTCGACGGGATCAAGGTGTCGCTTCTCGACAAGGGCAAGGAGATCAGCCTCCGTCGACGATTGCCGCACGGCGTGCTCATGTATACGGGCGACGACTTCAACTATCCGGAGCTTATCGGGGGTGACGACACGCATGTCTCGCACGCGCTGCTCGGCATCTTCGACCCGATCGCGCCGCTGCTCCCAGCCGCGCTTAACCGGCTCGCCGGCAACGACCGCGAAGGCTTTGCCGAAACCCTTGCACCGACACTGCCGCTTGCCCGGCACGTGTTCCAGCACCCGACCAAATTCTACAAGAGCGGCGTCGTCTTCCTGGCCTGGCTCAACGGCTTCCAGGATCATTTCGTGATGGTGCAGGGCGCCCAGTCGATGCGTCCTCTGCCGTACTATGTCGAATGCTTCCGGCTGGCGGATCAGGCTGGCCTGCTGCGTGATCCGGGCCTCGCGCGGTCGCGGATGCAGGACTTCCTGAAGCTCTACGGCGTCGCTTAGCGATGCCGGGCTTCGACCTGTCCCACCTTGCGCTGAACACCGCGACGCTGGGACACAATATGGGTCCGAACGTCGATGGATGGCCCGTCGACCGATTGATCGATGAATGCGCATTGCGCGGATTCAGCGGTCTTGTCTTCTGGCGCCGTGAAGTGGGTTCCCAAGCGCGCGACATCGGCAATCGTGTTCGGGGTGCGGGTCTCGCCGTTGCGGGTCTCTGTCGAACACCATACCTCGTGGGGCCGGAGGCGCCGTGCAGCTCAGCGCTCGACCGCGAGATACGGGAAAGTGTCGAGATGGCCGCCGAACTCGGCGCCGACGTCCTGACGATCGTCGTCGGCGGCGTCGAGCCAGGCACGAAGGGGATCCGGCCCAGCCTCGACCTTGTGACGGACCGACTCCAACCACTCTGTGAGCTTGCTGCGGACCATGGTGTTCGCCTCGCGCTCGAGCCGCTGCATCCGATTTATGCTGCCGATCGCTGCTGCCTCGTGACCGCCAAGGACGCGATCGACATCTGCGAAGCCATCGACAGCTCGACGCTCGGGATCGCCATCGACGCCTACCATGTCTGGTGGGACACGCAGCTGGCGCATCAGCTCCGGCGCCTGCCTCCCGAACGCCTCTTCGGCTTTCACGTGTGCGACTGGCTTCGAAACCAGGCCGATCCGCTGCTCGACCGCGGCATGATGGGAGACGGCGTGATCGACCTTCCCCAACTGGCTGAACTGGTCTGGGACCACGGCTATCGCGCCTTCGTCGAGGTCGAGATCTTTTCAAGCAACAGCTGGTGGAAGCGACCTGTCGGCGAGGTTCTCGACCGTGTCGTGGACGCCTATCGCCGATCCGTTATGGGAGAAGAGAATGTCTGAGACCGGGGCGCGGAAGTTGGAGGCCGGCTATTATGACTATCACGAGGTCGAAGTCGGCGATCACTACGAAACAGCCGGCATCAAGATCACCGAGGCCCAGATTGCTGCGTTCGCCGGCCTGTCCGGTGACTTCTTCGACATTCACGTAGACGATGATGCGGCGCGCGAGGCGGGCTTTCCCTGTCGCATTGGACATGGACTTTTGGGGCTGGCCCTGACCGACGGGCTCAAGGTGAGGGCCAAGGTGCAGTTCGGCTCGATCGCCACCCTGAAATGGGATTGGGCCTTCAAGGCGCCGCTGATGATGGGCGACCGGATTTCTGCCAGGATCACGGTTGCTGGGAAGAGGCTGACCAAGAACCCTGCGCGCGGTATCCTCACGCTGCACATCGCTGTGGCCAATCAGGATGGTTTGACGATCCAAGAGGGCGAGACGCTTCTGATGTGTCGCGCGGCGCCGGAGGCATGATAGGCGCCGTCACTCCGCGCGTCGTCGGCTCGACCGAAGTTTACGCGATCATCGGTGATCCGATAGCGCAGGCCAAATCGCCTGAACTGATGAACGACCACTTCATGGCGCACAACCGCGATGCCATCCTCGTGCCGTTCAGGGTCGCGCCCGGGGACCTAGTCAGTTTTCTCGCAACGTTCCGGGCGACAACGAACTTCCGGGGCTTGATCGTCACCGTTCCGCACAAGATCGCAGTAGCGAGAATGGTCGACGTTCTAGGCGGTGCGGCGGCACGTACCGGCTCGGTCAATGCCATTGTAAAGGCAAGCGACGGAAGGTTGCATGGCGAGAACTTCGACGGGCTGGGCTTTGTGGATGGCTTGACGAAGGCGGGCTGGCACCCGCGCGGCAAACGCTGCCTTGTCGTGGGCGCTGGCGGAGCAGGCGTGGCGATCACGGATGCGCTCGCAGCCGCGGGGATTTCAGAGATCGCGCTACATGATGTCGATGCCGATCGTCGCGAAGCGCTTATCGCCCAGCTTCGGTCGCATCACCCGCAACTGACGGCCTTCGCAGGCGCGCCGGCTGCCGTAGGATACGATCTGGCCATCAACTGCACGCCGCAGGGCATGGGAGGCTCGAAAGGGATCTCGATCGATCTGGCCGACACTGCGCAGCCGACCTGGATTGCCGACATCGTCATGGACCCGCAGGACACGCCACTGCTTGTAGATGCGCGCGGACGAGGGCTCCACGTGCACTATGGCAAGGAGATGCTGCTCAACCAGATCGAACAGTTCGGTGCGTTCTTCGGGACCTTGCCATCGAGCACGTGACCTGCAGTAGGCCGACCTCGCAACGTTCGAGCGGCATTGAAAGAGCCGCGCCAAACTCACTTACTGACCAATAAATAAGTAATTGACTCGACGTTGCGTCATGGCTAGGTTTCGGGCTGCGTATTTCGGACGCTCATCGGGAGGAAATTGATGAACACCATTATCGCGAGAAGTCTGGCTGTCGCTCTGGCTGCGACGGCCTTCACGAGTGTCGCGTCGGCGCAGACGACACTGCGTCTCGGCCACAACCAGGTCGAAGAGCACACCTATCACCTCTCAGCCGTCTATTTCGCCGAGCAGGTTGCCGAGCTTTCCGGTGGTGACATCGTCATCAACATCATCTCCGGTGGGGCGCTGGGGCAGGAAGACACGCTCCTTCAGGATGTGGCGTCCGGCAATCTCGATATGTCGATCTCGACCACGGCCAATGCATCCGGCCTGGTGCCGGAACTCGGCTTCATGAGCGTGAGCTACCTCTTCGCCAATGGCGACCACTTTGCCAAGACCATGGTCGACGCCCAGTTCAACGAGGAACTGGACAAGCTGATTGCCGCGCGGTCGCCGGGCTTTACGCGCGCCGCCACGATCACGCCTGGCGCACGCAGCGTCTACAGCTCATTCGGGCCGGTCAACTCGCTCGAGGACATCGCCGGGCAGAAGATCCGCGTGCAGGCCTCGCCGGTCGAAAGTCAGGTCTGGACGATCCTCGGCGCATTGCCGGTCTCGATCCCGTTCGGCGACGTTTATACGGGCATGCAGACCGGACTGATCGTTGCGGCCGAGAATTCCCCCGGTTCCTACATCCTCAACAAGCACAACGAGGTCGCGCCCTACTTCTCGGTGACCGAACATCAGTGGCCAATCTCGATCATCTCGATCTCCGACGCCACGTGGGAGAATCTTGACGAGGGCCAGCGCGAGGCCATCATGGAGGCCGGTCGTCGCACCGCCGACTACGGGGTCGCCAAGACGATGGAAATCGACAACGGCCTCCTGGCCGAAATGGAACAGGAATATGGCGTGACCGTCGCCCGGCCCGATTCCGCGCCGTTCAGCGAGAAGCTGGCTGATTTCCAGGACGAGAAGGCAGCGGAACTGAATTCGCAGGCTCTTCTGGAGCGCATCCGCGCGCTCCGCTAGGACTGGACATACGGAAGCGCCAACCGGAAACGGCAGGCGCTTCCGCCAGCATTTCTCCATAGGGCTGATGCCATGCTTAGGACGGTCGTCGCCGCCATTTCGCGCGTCAACGGTGTGATCGAGAGAGTTCTCTCAGCCGTTGCCGGGCTCCTGCTCGTCGTCTTCACAATGACAATCTTCATCGACGTCGTGTTTCGGCAGCTGCTCGGCCAGCCTCTGATGTGGCCATCGGAATGGGCCCTCATCACCTTCGTGTGGTCCGTCATGCTAGCCGCAGCGGTTGCCGCGGCTGCGCGCGTCCACTTCGTCGTGGAGATCATCGCGGACAAGGGCAGCCGCTTCCACGAAGCGGTTTTCTATTTCAGCGCGGTCTGCGCATTCCTGGTCGCGTTCATTGCGATCTACTTCGGGTGGCGCGTTGCAGAGGCGGGCATGCGCCAGTACAGCCCGATGTTGGGCTACCGTCTTGTCTACACTTATGCCGCATTCCCCCTGTTTGGCGGATTGCTTGCCCTCTTCACCGCCGAACATGTTCTGCGGCGCATCGCCGGCCTGGACAATCGCGAATACCCTGAACTCCAGCTTGCGGGGAGCGAGTAATGTCGCCGGTCGCTCTTCTGCTCGGCGCGTTCGTCGCGCTCCTCGTCCTGCGCGTTCCTGTTGCTTTTTCCCTGATCCTGTCCTCGGCGCTGCTGGTCTACATCGAAGGGCTCCGGTTCGACCTGCTGATCCAGCAGATGTATCGAGGTTTGAACTCGTTCACGCTCCTCGCTGTGCCCTTCTTCCTGCTTGCGGGGCAACTCCTGAACTCCGGGCAGATCACCGAACGCCTGATGGCATTCGCGCACGCACTCGTCGGCTGGATCCGTGGCGGTCTCGCCCACATCAACGTGATGGTCTCGATGATCTTCGCAGGGATGTCGGGCTCTTCCACGGCGGACACCGCCGGCGTCGGATCGGTGGTGATCCCGCAAATGATCAGGCGCGGCTTTTCCCGCGAGTTCACGATCGCGATTACAGCGGCCTCTTCGACCATGGGGACGATTATCCCGCCGAGCATCCTGATGGTCGTCTACGGTGCGCAGACGGGCGTTTCGATCGGAGCGCTTTTTCTCGCGGGCGCTATCCCAGGCGTCCTCGTCGGCGTGGCGCAGATGACCTACAGCTACTGGTATGCCGTGCGAAACGGCATTCAGGCAGAGGGTAGACCATCGGTGGCGGAGTTCACCTTGAGCTTCCGCCGCGCCATTCTCCCGCTCTTCGTCCCCATCATCGTCATAGGCGGCGTTCTCAGCGGCCAGTTCACGGCGACGGAAGCCGGCATGATCGCCGTGATGTACGTTCTCGTCCTTATGCTCGTAATCTATCGGACTACGAAGATCAGTGCTCTTCCGCGCATTCTCAGCAGTGCGGCGGTGCTGTACTCGCAGCCTTTGCTGGCCATTGCCGCGGCTATGCCTTTCGGGTGGCTGCTAGCCTATTATCGCGCACCCGACCTTATTCTTGGTCTCGCCGGCGGCATCGTCAGCAGCCCCGAGCTGACGCTTCTGGCGGTCGTCGCGCTCTTCATCGTCATCGGCACCTTTCTCGACGCAATCCCGGCCATCATCATCTTCATGCCGGTGGTGAGCAAGCTCATCGAGGCCAGCGGCGCCCATCCGATCCAGGCCGGGATCGTCGTCATCATGACGCTCGCGCTTGGTCTCATCACGCCTCCCTATGGCCTGTGCCTGCTGATTGCATCGTCCATCGGTCGGGTTCCGGCACTAAAAGTATTGCCGGCGATCTTCCCGTTCTACGCACTCTTCCTGCTCGTGGTTGCTCTTGTCATCTTGTTCGAGGACATTGCGCTCTTCCTGCCGCGGCTTCTGATGCCGCAGCTGGGAATTTGAGGAAGCGGCTTTCACAAACGAAGGTCAATTCGTCTATGTTTGCGAAATCCGTTGATCGGGTCCGCTACCTTTAATAGCAGTGGATTGTTCGGTGCCGATGTTCAGTCGAAGCTGACCGGGACACAGTAGCGCCGACCGGGCAAACGTACGGGCGAAAGAGTGGTGCTGTTGCAGAATGGCAGATAAACGCAGGCGCCAATCGGCGGAAAACGCTCGGGACCAGATCGCGAAGGTCGCCTCGGAACTGTTCATCCGGAATGGCTTCAAAGGCACGAGCTACGACATGATCGCCAAGCGTGTCGGCGTGACCACGACCAACATTCACTATCATTTTGGCTCCAAAAGCGCGCTGATTGCCGAGGTTCTCAGCGCGTATGTCGAGAACACGATCGGCTCCCATTTCCGGATCTGGAGCAACGAAAACACTAGACTTATCGAGAAGATCGAGGCGGTGCGCGAGTTTAACCGGTCGCGCTTCAAGGCGTTCAACAAGGGCAGTGTCGGCGGCCGACCATGGAGCCTGATCGCCCGCATGCGGCTCGAGGCCGACGCATTGCCGGAGGAGGCAAACAAGAGCCTTGTGCGCTTCGCCGACGAACTCGCGACCATGGTAGCCGGGGCGGTGGCCATGGCTGTGAAGAAGGGCGAGCTCGTACCCTCTGCGCCCCAGGAAGAAATCTCCCAGCTCCTGATCGGCATTGTTTATGGGTCCGCGCTTTTCACGCAGATGACGGGCGATTTCGACGGGCTCGAAAACATGTACAGCGCGTTCTGGGTCGTGATCAGCAAGTCCTATGCAGCCTGACCGCAACACGGCACCGGTTGCGTTGACGACGCCGGCGGGCGTGCGCCAAATCTTCGAAACCATTTTCAACGCCGCTGTCGCTGCTGCCGACCCGGCGCGCACCATCCGTGCGCATCTTCCGGAAAGGCCCAGGGGTCGCACAATCGTGATCGGCGCGGGCAAGGGTTCGGCGCAAATGGCGCGCGCACTGGAAGATGCCTGGGACGGGTCGCTCGAAGGCGCCATCGTCACGCGCTACGGCTATGGCTGCAAGTGCAGACGGATCGAGATCATCGAGGCGGCGCATCCCGTGCCGGATGCAGCCGGCCTGCATGGTGCCGATCGGCTCTTCTCGCTCGTTGAGGGCTTGAGCGAGGACGACCTCGTCATCGCGCTTATCTCCGGTGGCGGCTCGGCGCTCCTTCCCGCGCCGCCCGCCCGCATGACGCTCGACGACGAGATCGCGGTGAACCGCGCCCTGCTTGCCTCCGGCGCGCCGATCTCCGCCATGAACACCATTCGCAAGCATCTCTCGCGCATCAAGGGCGGCCGGCTGGCGCTGGCGGCAGCACCGGCGCGGGTGGCAAGCCTCATCGTTTCGGACATTCCAGGCGACAACCCGGCCTATGTTGCCTCCGGGCCGACGGTGGCGGATGCCGCCGACCGTGCGGAAGCACTCGCCCTGGTCGAGGCCTGGCGCATCGACCTGCCGGAGGCTGCGCGGCGCCATCTGGAAAGTGAAGCGGCCGACGCGCCGAAGCCGGACGATCCTCGCCTTGCGCGCAATACCGTCTCGCTCATCGCTTCGGCCGCGATCTCGCTCGAAGCGGCCGCCGAGGCCGCGCGCAATGCCGGCATCGAGGCCGTAATCCTGTCGGACGCGATCGAGGGCGAGGCGCGTGATGTCGGGCTCGTCCATGCAGCCATCGCCCGCGAGATCGCAACGCGCGACCGGCCCTTCAGGAAGCCGGTGCTGCTGCTTTCGGGCGGCGAGACCACCGTGACCCTTCGCAATCCGGCTGGCAGAGGCGGGCGCAACACGGAGTTCCTGCTGTCCTTCCTGCTCGCAATCCAGGGCATCGAAGGTATCCACGCCTTTGCCGCCGATACGGACGGCATCGACGGCAGCGAACAGAATGCCGGCGCGTTTGCTGACTGGCGATCGGCCGAGCGCATGCACGCTGCCGGCCTCGACCCCCGCGCGCTCTTGAACGCCAATCGCGCGTGGGATGCCTTCGACGGCATCGGCGACCTCTTCCAGCCCGGCCCTACGGGGACCAACGTCAACGATCTGAGGGCGGTGCTGGTCGTCTGAACCTATCGGCTATCCGTGTTAGAAGACGTTGGTACAACTGCGGCTGCTGAAGAGCCGCTGACCGTAGGGGAAATAATTTCCCCAAGCGTTATGGCGCAGTCTGCTGCCTGTCCGATTGTGGCTGGAAAGCTGAGAAAGCCGACGTTCGGCCGACGACCCCATTGCGGCCGTTTTACGACCTACTGCCCCGGTATTGCGCAGCTTTCTGGCGGTTGCCGCAAGTCCGCATGCTGCATCACGTCCGCTTCGTGCGCCAGCGATGCATGAAGTAGACCGGACCCCGCCAAGCCTTCCTGCTTGGCACCCCGGTGATGCCGAAGTGATGCAGGTTGTTTTCCATTCCAAAGTTCTTGTTCGGCCTGGCGTCCGCGCTAATGAGGAACTCGTTGGCGCGAGGCTGCGTCGTTGAACCAATACAAGATCTTTGCGGCTGCTGGACCATTCGGTCGCCTTTAACCGTAGCGTACAGATCTTGCACCGTGATGGTGACCGAGCTACCCGGGCATACGCTCGAATTTCGGCAGTGCCGGATACATTGTGTCCCATGCGTGTGCGCGGATGCTGTAGGTGACAACTTGCGGTTCAAACTGGCCGGGATCGTCCAGGCTTGCTGCGTTGACCGCGATGAAGTCCGGCATGGCGATGAATGTCAGATAGTCCGGCGCTCCACATGTCGGGCAGAATGCGTGGATTTTCTCATTTCCGCTATCACCAGCGACCCGCCATGAACTGGCTTCGCCAGTGATCTTCATATCGGCGCGCCCAGAGAAGGTCAGATAAGAGCCATGACCCGTGCCGCTCAGCTTCTGGCATTCACGGCATTGACAGTGGTTCTGGAAGATAGGGTCGTTTCTGGTTTCGTAGCGGATAGCGCCGCAGGCGCAGCCGCCGAGATAGGACTTGGCCATGGTGGCTTCCTCTCAATGATGTCGGTTTGGGGTCGAAGATGCTCAGGCCGCTTTCGGCGTGGCGAAGATGTCGAGGCCCTTGCCGGTCTCCAGGAAAGTTTTCATGCTTGAAAGCACGATCGGCCAGCCCTTGGCGACGCCATTAGCCATCCCGCTGCCGACGACTAGGTCGTCATGGGTGACGGTCAGCTTCACCATGTCGTTGAATTCCTCGATCCCGAAGGTCACCCGGCTATAGGCTTCAGGATCTTCGGACAGTGATTGATTGGCCCAGCTGATGACCAGCCTAGATGGCGGCGAGACCTCGATCACCTTGCCGACGAGCTCGACCGTCCGTTCCTCATTAGCCCTGATATGTGCCCATTTCGAACCCTGCCGCCAGTCGGAGACATTCTCATGGCCCCAGTAGCGCTTGGCGATGTCCGGCTTGGTAATGGCCTCGAACACCTTTTCCCGTGTAGAGAGAATGTAGGTCACGTAGACAAAGCTGGTCATTTCCTTCGCCATAATCATTCTCCTTCGAGTTCTGTCTTAAGGTCGTGCAGCAGGCCGAGCCGGTGATGTTCGAATTTCCGGATCCACCGCTCGTAGACTTCGTAGAGCGGCACGGGATTGATGAAATGTAGTTTCTCCCGACCCCGCTTCACCGTGCTCAGCAAGTTGGCCTCTTCCAGTATTCCAAGATGCTGGGTGGTGGATTGCCGTGCCATGTCGAGTTTCTCGCAAAGCTCGCCGAGCGTCTGCCCGTTCCTCTCACTCAGGAGGTCGAGCAGCATCCTGCGAGTCGGGTCGGCGAGCGCCTTGAAGACCTTGTCCGCGTTCATCGTCTCACTCATTCCAAACATAAAAGGCAGGTAAACACCTGCATGTCAAGAGCAGGCAATTACCTGCACGTCCACCGCGATCGTTATGAATTGGTAGGCAGCCGGTCATAAGCTTGTCGGCGTGCTCGGCTGATCGGGCTCAGATACCGCTTCATCAAGCTGAAGGTCCGGCTCGATGTCAGATCTCGGTTCGCTCAGCCCGAAGCAGCGCGTCCTCCACGTCCATTCGAGCCAGGTGAGAGAGCTGGTGCTTTCGAACTGGACCGGTCGACCCGTCTTATGCTGAACAACAATGGCGCGAGTTCTGATCTCAGGCCTGGCGACCACATCGTCAATTCTGCTCTTGGCTATATCGCAACCCCGAAGCTTACCGTCGATCGCCAGATCGAACACGGCACAGTCCTGGACGCGTCTCTCGCGATCAAGGAAGAAGCGAATTGCCCAGATCTGCTTCTGGGTGAACGGTCGCTTGGTGCCGACCCTTCTCTAATGTCGCATAATCATATTGCGACCATGTAAAAGTGTCCAAATATATTCGCAATTTTTCGTGTCTTATTTATAAAGACGTTTTAATACGCCGAACATAGTCACGTCGTTGCACGATTGTGTCAGCAAGATAACCGCTGTCTTCATCAATCGCCAGGAAACGGCCCGATCCCCAGGTGTTCAGCCAGCCTAGGCCTACGAAATAAAATCCCGGGGCATCCGTGACGCCGCGTTTGAAGAGCGGTCTTCCGGTCGCATCGAAAACATCGACATTGATCCAGGAATAGTCCGGCCTGAAACCGATCGACCACACGACCGAGGTGATGCCGAGCTCGCCCGCATTGATGCCGGTCACTTCCGCGTCCGGCCGCCAGACTTTCTCGAACGGTGGCTCGACC
>VFQN01007105.1_pt1 | contig 12244 bp, 7 predicted proteins | sample 3512371 | NCBI WGS metagenome assembly VFQN01 (sample SAMN10412370, study PRJNA504923) | tailings metagenome | isolation source: Replicate 2 from Balatoc abandoned mine | place: Philippines: Itogon, Benguet | collected 2017-08-28
AAACTTAAATGAAACTTTGTATAAATCAGTAGCTATTTCTCGTTCAAAAGAAATTACTTCTGAATATACATTATCCATTTTATCACTTAAAAAATCATCTTCAGTGATAATAAACATAACTTCAAAATTATCCCAGTTGATTATTCGAAGAAAAGCGTTATGAGTTTTAATACCTTTAGCTGCAATCTTCTCTACAATTTCTGTTGTATGTTTGCTTGCTAAGGCACTATTCGATTGTAATTTTTCTGTGATAAGTTTTTCTTGTTGACTTGCACCAACTTCTTTTCCACTTAAATAAGAATCAATTACGTGGTCACTAGTAAACATCCGGTCTTTAGGATCGGTTGAAGCCCAGTTTTGAGGATTCAGAATTAAATCCTTTTCGGATTCTGATATTTTCTTTAATTTAGACATATAGCTCTTAACGTTCCGCGGCTTTGCGCTATTATTACATATACACCGCGCGGTAAATTTATGACTTTTTTTTAAATAGGAATCATTTTTTAAAAAAATTGACATTTCATTAGTAATCCCAAGCCTTGCCACTAACGTTCCGCGGCTTGACGCAGTAGTGGAGCCAGCGGACCGATTAATTTCTGTTAAAGATAGAATTTTTCGTGAAGAAAAACTTCAAGGTAACGAAGCAATCCAACTATTGCTTCAAACCGCTGTTATGTGCAGGTTTTATTTTTGTTGCTTTCGGGCTTTTTATTAAAACGTCCTTAGTTTTAAGCTTCTCTTTGATAATTTCTACTTTTAACTCGTAATTTTCCTTTCTTAATATATCTATTTTCTCTTCAAGTTTATTTTGAGAAAGATTTGACCAAACTCCCCAAAAAGCAAATGCAATTCCTAAAGTGCCAAAAATGATACTTGAAATTATTCCGGCATTATTAATTTTGGCTTTATTAGTTTCTCGAAGAAGTTCGTAACCAGTTGAAGTTATTTTCGCATGTACAGAAATTTCCTTTCTGGGAATAGGCTGTCCAGCTTCAATAATTATTGATATTCCATTTTCGTCCCAATATTCAATAAACTCACTTTTCTTTAGAAATTTGAGGAAACTACTCATAGCAGATCTATCTTCAAATTCTGGTTTGTCTTCAAAATTTTCTAACAAGAAATCTCGTAGTTCGACTTTTTTGTATTCTCCATTTCGATCCGAAATGAATTCTAATGCCTCAATAATTAAATTTTTTTTCATGGAGTAAATGGAAATGTTGATTAAAAAATGGTCGTGTCAAAAACTTGCACATAACTTGTATATATGCTCAAGTTCCATTTGTAAATACTTATAACCGTTTGTAAGCATTTGTTATTGTAAATATAAAAAATCCCAAGCACTAATCCGTTACTTTATGTATCTGTTTATAAACCTTAAGCTGAGTTTCTAATTCCTTTATGTGTTCTTCTTTTTCCAGCAGTTGGGCTTTTAGGGCTTTTTCGGCTTTAGTCTCATAGGGAATGTTGAGTTGTTCGCCTAATTGCATTAGTAAATTGTGTTTCACTGCCAAGCTAATCCGCCACAAGATATTAAACTGCAAAGAAGATTGCTTGAAATATTTATTGAGCGTAGTAGGCGCAATATCTAAATATTGAGCAACGCTCAATTTCTTGATTTTGTTTTGCTCAATGTGCCATTGGATAAAGTTTCCCAGTGGTTTTGGGTCGTCTGTTCGCTTTTTTTGGTATCGTTTGCTAAGGTCTAACATATTTAAATGTGCTAAGTTTTCTACAAATATAGCATTAAAATCAATTACTTGGTCTTTATACCTAGCTAATTTATCCTTAAACATTAACTAAGTTATTCTTTATGGTTAATTTTAATGGTCTTTATAGTTAATTAATTTAGCCTTTAAGATTAACTTAGTCGGTCTTTATAGTTAACTAAGTTAATATTTAAGGTTAATTTAATTGGTATTTATAGTTAACTAAGTTAACCTTTAAGATAAATTTAGTTAGTCTTTATAATATGATTACTTAGTATTAAAGGTATTGTTTTTATTTTTAGGTATTGAAAATTAGTTTTTTACAATTTTATTTTTGTACATAAAAAAAGCGCTTCGAGAGAAGCGCTTTAGGTAAATTTGTGGTAATCTAGCAGTTTACTCGGTGGCTGGTTTACCTGCACCGCCTTGTCCTGCAAAGCGTTGTCTTAACTGGTTGTGTATTGCATCGGCACCCGGAACACCGGCATCTGCGGCAGAACTAATTAGTTTATACAGTGCTAATGCTGAGGTATAGGCTTCGCTTCCTGCTAGTAGCTGGGTGTCTTCTAGTTTTTCTAATAGTTGTTTTACTAGAATAATAATTTCGTCGAGTTGGGTAAACAAAGTCATATCGTTTTGAATACTTGGAACCGATACATACGACGGAATGAGTTGCGTGTTATTTACTCCGGCATAGATGGCGTCTTCGGTAAAGGCTTTGTTGTTTACATCGATAGCAGGCAAGGCAATGCGCTCGTTGATGGTTAATCCTGTTAGGAATGGCAGGTTAGTGTTGATGGTTTGAAGGGCGTTTTTCACGGCAGTGATTTGCGCCGGTGTAGCTGTAATGTTCATACGATTGTTAGATAAATTTGACATATTTGTATTTTTTGTATTATTAATTTTATAAAAATAGTAAAAAAATACATTTCTTACAGAATTTAACTATTATTTACGGTTTATTATCGTTCAAAAGATTAGTAGGAATTTTAAATAGAGTATTTCGTTTTTTTATCCATCGTAGCAATTGGGGAATAAAAAAAGCCAAATTCATTGAATTTGGCTTTTAAAAAAAACTTACTAATTATAAAACTTAACGTACTGTTTTTTATTTATTTGCAGTAGTTACAAGGTTGTTTGGCATTTATTGTTTAATCATTTTTTTATCAATAGTAATTCCTTCCGGAGTAGTTAGTTTTACTAAATAAGTTCCCGCGGCTAAACCAGCAACCTCTATTGAGGTTTCGTTACTGTTTACAGCTTTTGTAATCACTTCTTGTCCTACTAAATTGTAGATAGTAACCGTAGTAATTTCGTTATCAAATGAAAGGTTTAAAATATCATTCACCGGATTTGGATAAATCTTTACATTTTTCTTTGAGAATGATCCCGCAGAAAGCGTTTGGGTGGTAAACGAACCTCCCGAAGCTCTATCAGATCGGTTAGCACCACAATTAGATTGTACCCAAAAATAATAGGTACTGTTTGGCGTTAAATTATTTAAAACCGCAAAAGTCTCTGTCGTTGTTCCTGTGATAGCATTTGGAGAAAATGGATCGTTTACAGTACTGTAAGTGTAAATATAACCATTACTTGGCGCAGGAATTGGTGCTGTCCATGCAATATTTACAACTGTTGCCGATTCGGGATCCGTAAATAATTGTGTTGGTTCATTACAAGCTGTAGTAGCAGCAGTTGTAAAAGATCCACCATATGCCCAAGCACTTTGACTAGTTACACAGTTGGACGCAACCCACCAATAATAAGTAGTGTTTGGCAATAAATCGGTTAAATCTGCTGATGTAGAAGAAGTACCACCATCTATTTGTCCTTGATTTGGGTTTGTCCCATAAAGATATAAATAACCACCATTTGGTGCTGATGTTGAAGGTATCCAGTTAATTTCAGCGGTTGTTGAAGTAATGTCACTTGACCAAAATTGTGTTGGTGCGTTACATTCTGATTCTGGATAGGTAGTAAACGAACTTCCAATAGACCAATTAGATTGGGTGTTGCCACAATTAGATTTTATCCAAAAATAATACGTAGTGTTTGGCGATAAATTGGTTAAATCGGCAAAGGTAAATGCAGTTGTTCCTGTAATTGCACTATCATTAAACGGATCGTTTATAGTGCTGTAACAATAAGTATATCCGTTACTTGGTGCAGGTACACCTTCTATCCACGCAATAGTATTGGTTGTAGCGGTTAAACCATCATAATATATTTGTGTTGGAGCATTACAATCTGATGTTGAATAGGTTGTAAATGAACTTCCGGTAGACCAATCGGTTTGTGTGTTACCACAAATAGATTTTACCCAAAAATAATAGGTAGTGTTTGGTGATAAATTAGTTAAATCGGCAAAGGTATATTCAGTTGTTCCAGTGATTGCACTATCATTAAACGGATCGTTTACAGTGCTGTAGCAATACACATAACCATTGCTTGGTGTAGGTGTAGCTTCAACCCATGCAATAGTATTGGTTGTAGCGGTTAAACCATCGTAATATAATTGTGTTGGTACACTGCAACCAGAAGTAGTTGTAAACGAACCTCCCGAAGCCCAATTAGATTGCTCAGCACCACAATTTGATTTTACCCAAAAATAGTAGGTAGTGTTTGGCGATAAATTGTTTAAAACCGCAAAGGTATTTGTTGTAGTTCCTGTGATTACATTTGCAGAAGCCGGATTGTTTACTGTACTGTAACCATAAACATAACCATTGCTTGGTGCAGGATTTGGTGCTGTCCAACCGATGTTGTTTGAAGTAGAAGTTAAACCATCATAAAATAGTTGCGTTGGTGCGTTACAAGGAATTGCGGCACATTTAATCGATTTTACTCGGTTTGAGTTTTGAGTTCCACAACTAGAATTGGTATTCAAATGGTATCTAATTACTCCAGAGTTTGTGCCAGATAACCAGATTAAAGGAGTTGTACCACTGGCTAAAACTGCTGTTCCTGTAGCATTAGTTATGGTAACAAAATCTGTTGCCACTGAACTGGTAAAAGTATATTGTTTATTTGACAATATATTTACATTAGAATATTCTCCTGCATAAGCATTTGCAGCGATTTGTTCTGTATTTCCTGTACAAGTAGGTGTATAAGTGGCATCAGGAAATAATCCATTGATTGCACCGTTACAAGTTAATGCAGCTGGTGTAGTAAAGCTACCACCCGAAACCCATACACCAGTTGTAGCACCACAGTTTGAGCGTACCCAGTAGTAATAAGTAGTACCTGCCGCAACATTCAAATAGAGAGTGGTTTCTAAGTTAGTTGTACTGAATAAGGTAGGGGTAGAATTTGCAGTAGGAGCGATATTAGTTGTAACGATATAAATATCATAATTAGAAGAAGGAACTGGTGATGCCGCTGTCCAAGTCATTTTACAAGAATTGGAAGTTATGTTTGTTACCGCCAAATTTGAAGGTGGTGTGCAGTTTGATGCGTCAGCACATCGAATGTAGCGAGTTCTATTTACTTCTTGACTACCACAATTAGCATTTGAATGAAGGTAATAGCGAATAACGCCTGTGGTACTTCCAGAATCCCATATTACAGGTTGTACTCCGCTGGCATAAGTGACAGTTCCAGTTGCATTAGTAATTGTAATATAATCCGTTGTTACAGAGCTTGAAAACGAATATTGTCTGTTTGCGATTACATTCACATTGCTGTATTCGCCTGCATAACTCTGACTGCTTAATGTCTGATAGTTTCCATTACAGTTTGGTGTAAAGGTACTTTCTGGAAATAATCCACCAGTAGTACATTGTGCAACAGCATTAGGAATGATGTACAAAAATGCCAATAGGCAGAAAAAAGTAATTGTTTTTTTCATTTGTTTGTTACTATTAATTGATTTGAGTTTAAATAAGTGTTTTAATTGCAAATTAAATCCCAAACTTCATCATTTTGGAGTTTGGGATTTTTAAAGGCAAATCTAATAATTATCTTTTAATCATTTTTTTATTAAACGTTTGACCTTCTGGTGTAGTTACTTTTAGTATATAGGTTCCTTTAGCCAATCCTTCAATATTAACCTCATTATTTGATATAGAAGCCGCTATTTGTCTTCCATTCAAATCAACTATTGTTATACTTTCTATGTCTTTATTAAAACGAATAACTGAAGTTGCCGGATTTGGAATAAAATAATAATTATCAGCCATTTCATTAGGATTTACACTCAAAACCGATTCAATGTAAATTACATTAGTAAAGACTGGTCCCCAAATTCCTTGGCTGTCTTTGACACGAACACAGAATTTATGCAATCCGATAGGACCTACAATTGGAATAGCATCACCTAGAAACTTTTCAAATGTATTATTAAAATTTCCGTCGAAAGCCAAAAGAGGTGTTGCGCTTCCTTCTCCCGGATCGACATCCCAGAAATACTCAGCTTGGGTAAGACTTACTGGTATTGGAGTTGTAGTACTTTCAATATTAATTATATTGGTAAATACTGGACTCCAAACTCCTTGGTTGTCTTTTACACGGATAGAGAATGTATGCATCCCAACACTTGGCGCTCCTAAACCTGCAATAGCTACTTTTTCGAAAGCACTGTTAAAATCACCATCAACAGCTAAAAGCGGTGTGGCACTTCCTTCACCTGGATCGGTATCCCAGAAGTATTCTGCTTGCGTTAGTGTTACAGGGTTTGGTGTAGTCGTAGACTCCACAATTATTACATTAGTAAAAACTGATCCCCAAACTCCTTGGTTATCTTTTACTCTAACACTAAACTTGTGTAAACCAACACTAGGCGCATTTAATCCAGAAACAGCTATTTTCTCAAAAACGCTGTTGAAACTTCCATCTACTGCTGTAATGGTGGTTCCGTTTCCTTCGCCAGGATCGGTATCCCAAAAATATTCGGCTTGGCTTAACGATGACAATTGGGCAGAAGATATGCTCATTGTCATAATAGCCAATAGACTATAAATATATTTTTTCATCTTAGACTCAGGTATTATATTATTTAGAATAACCTGAACCCGTTGCATTCATCTCTGTAGTACCAGTATAAATCCTTCTTGGTGTTTTAAGGTAGTTTACTTGTGGTTTGTTTCCAACATTTGTTGGCCAGTAGTTTGCCCAAGTATCAGAACCACCAAAGTTACCACGATCATTTCTGCTTAAGTCAATATCAGCAAAATCATCTTCCGGGCTTCCAGTATTTGCGGCTAATCCATTTACAGTATAAGTTGAAGTATTTAATGAAAATGAAGCCACATTGTTGTTGCCTGAATTAGTAATAGTAGGCATTGTAACCGAATAATTAGATACGTTGTAATACACATAACAGCTCACGCCACTTGCAGTTACTGGATAGAAAGTACCAAAAGTTGGTCCTACATAATAAAAGACATTGTTTAATATTGAAACAAGACCAGTAAATCCTGCAGGTGAACTTACTTGAATACTATTATTAGCATTCGAAGTATTTGTAGAAGAAATAACGTTATTAATGATTTCATTTGTACTATCATTTTTCACGGCACTAATAGTTACAATACCAGTTCCTGCAAAATTATTCAATATTCTAAAATTGTAATTCTTCTGATTCAAATTAATTGCAGTACCAGTTACTGAAATAGCATTAGCGATTATTTCGATATCATCTGTAGAAGGATTAGTATCAATTGTTGGTGTATTGATATTAATAGAGGTTATTTTATTTCCAGTAAGTCTTCCATGAGTCATTGTTATTCCTGCACTAGTACATCCTGACATATTTAAAGTCGTATTGGCTACACCGGCATTTACACCTGCAGTTGTCGAATTTAATAAATTAAGTGTGGTTCTTCCTCCAGTTGTATCTGCTGAAACGGTTATGGCATTAGTACCAGATATTTGTAAATTATTAATTGTTACAACTCTTCCTGCAGCTGGTGTAACGGTTATTGTTCCTTGCAAGATATATTTCGAGAAATTGATTTCAGAAACAAATGATAATGATTTGTCAATTGTTAAATTTTCAATGAAAGGAATACTTCCTGCCTTTGGTCTAATGATAATACGATCTCCATCATTAGCTGCTGTTATAGCTGCACTAATTGTTGAGTAAGAACCACCAGCACCTAAATCTCTCACATATAAATCGGCTGCTGAAGCCATTGAGGTTAATAAACTTGCAATTGCAATAAAAAATAATTGTTTTTTCATAAAGTGTTTTTAATTGATTTAGTTTAAAATTTTAATTGATATTTATTTTTCGGATTGCAAACACATAACTAATAGCAACGCTATTTTATTTAGAATTCGAAAAGTTATTAAGAGTCTTGTTGGAAATTTGACAACAATGTTACATAAATTAGTAGATGTATTTTTGATGAATGTATGAACGTTGAGTTTTGGAATAAAAACGTTTAAGTATAGTTGATTAACGTTTTATTTCGAATTTTGAAATTTGATATTGAACTTGATTTTTGAATTTGATTTTTTAACTTGATTAAATTCTTACCAAAACTATGAGATATGAAGTGTCAGACCAATTAGTTCGTTGGACTATTTATAAATAATCTAATGATTAAATGGGTTTATTTTGTTGATTTACAGATTTTTAATCTGTATTTTCTAATCTTTCAATATAATAATTAGGAGAAAGTCCGGTTTGCTTTTTAAAAACACGAACAAGAGTTTTAGCATCTTTATAACCTACTTCTTCTGCAATAGCTTGTAACGTATATTTACGAAAATAGGGAGAATCTTTCAGCTTTTGAAGCACATAATGAATTCGTAATTCTTGTGTATATTCCGAAAAAGTTTTTTGCATTACTTGGTTAAAGTATTGCGATAAATAAGCTGTATTGGTATTTAGTTTTTTGGCAACAAAAGCCAACTTGAAATTGGGCTCTAGAAATGTTTGTTTTTGTTCTAGTTTTTTTAAGCCAAGTGCTATTTTTTCAATAAGCTCTTCATCAATTCCTTGTTTCGATTGTGTTTCGAATTCTGGTTCAGTTGCGTTGCGTTGAATGCTATAACTTTCTCGGTTTTTAGTTTCTTTAAGGTTTTGAATAATTTTTAAAAATCGATAATGTTTTTCTTTTTGATGTTTGTAATAATAATAAAAACTAAAAACCACTATGGCTAAAAGTAGTAATATACTAAATAGTGAAAACTTAAAATAATTCTTTGAAGCAATAATTTTGTTTGATTCCTCTTTAATTTTATTTAAGTCATAATTGTGAAGAAAATTTAAAGATTTACTTTTTATACCTTCTATCGATTGAATTAATTCTAAACTTTTTTGCGCATACCGATACGCATTTTTAGTATCATTTTTTGCATTGTAACATTGTGTCATAATATTATAGGACATCAATAGATTTTCATTTGAAACCTCAGTTGTTTGATGGCTTTTTAGGAATTTTTTGCAATAGAAAAGTGCTGAATCAACTTGCTTTAAATGTTGAAAACAATCAGCCATGCCTAAATCAAACAACTGCTCTGTTCTTATGTTTTTACGAATAATAGGATAGTTTTTTCTTTTTCTGTATAATGACAAAGATTTTTCGTAATTTCCAACTAAGGCTGCACTTTTTGCTTCTCGCATACTCAACAATGCTTTTGTATACTCAGGCTGAAAATTATCTTCTAACATCATTTCTGCAGCAACATTAAAGTAATGATTTGCTGAATCTAACAACGCTTTTTTCTTTGACTGAATATAATACTTTTGATAGGCTTCGCCTATAATATTGTATTTATCCGCAAATAATTTTTTGTTCATCACTTTTTTTTCTCCAATTCCTAATTTTAAGTGATGTGAAGTTTTTAATTCTTCTTTTAACAAAGCGATTCCATTTATATAATCACCCATAGCTACTTTTATTGAGCCATATTGCTCATTAAAACGATTGTTGGGTACACTCGTTTTATATTTATCAAGATAAAACAATGCCATGTCGTATTCACCTAAATTTTTATGGATATAAAAAAGCTTGTTAACACACATTCCAAGCAAATCTTGATATACTTTACTCGATTTAGGAATGTCACTTTTTTCTAAACTCTCAATTAGTGTAATGAGAAGTTGTTTGGAATGGGTAAAATCGGATTTATTGTAGAAGTAATTGGCAACATAATATTTACCAAAAAAACTGAATAGCTTATTTTTAGAACTGCTAATTTCCAAAGCTTCTGTATACGCTTTTTCAGGATTGGAAATAAGCTGCTCTTGAATACTTCGTGTTTTTTTGATTTCAAACTCATTTAACTCCTGAGTAAATACGGAAGTAAAAGAGAATAGGAATACAAAGCAAAAGATAAATTTAGACATTTAAAAAAATCTGAAAAGGCTTAGCTAAAAACGTTATTGTGTTATAAATAGAAAGATAGTAAAATGAGTTTTTTTTAAAAATAGTTCTATTCATTGATGCAGGTAAATTTTTTGTTATACAATTTATGAAACATACTTTTATGTCATCATTAGTTGCTAATTTTATGATGTTCTAAGGCGTAAATTTAGTATAAAAAAGGATTTTTTTAAATAGTTTAATTGCAAATTTATTGATGTAATAATTGACGTTTTTTTTAATAATTACAAAAAAGGTTCCAAGTTAAAAACCTGAAACCTTTTTATTAGTGTTTACTGACTAATCACTTTTTACATGTATGCTTCAATTGGCGCACAGCTACAAACTAAATTTCTGTCGCCATAGGCTTCGTCAACACGGCGAACGCTTGGCCAAAATTTGTTTTCTGCTATATAATCCAATGGGAAAGCAGCTTGTTCTCTGGTGTATGGAAAACCCCAAGTATCGGTAGTTAGCATCGCTAAAGTATGCGGAGCATTTCTCAAAATATTATTTTCATCTTCTTTAGTTGAAGCTTCAATTTCTTTTCGAATAGAAATCATAGCGTCACAAAAACGATCCAACTCTGCTAAATCCTCACTCTCGGTAGGTTCAACCATTAGCGTTCCTGCCACTGGGAAAGAAACTGTTGGTGCATGGAAACCATAATCCATTAATCGTTTTGCAATGTCGGTTACTTTAATGCCGTTTTCTTCAAAAGCTCTACAATCCAAAATCATTTCGTGAGCGGCACGTCCCATTTCTCCTGAATATAAAATAGGGTAGTGTTGCTCTAAGCGGGCTTTCATATAATTAGCATTTAAAATAGCGTGTTGTGTAGCACTTTTTAAACCTTCGGCACCCAACATCGTGATGTAGCCATAAGAAATTAAACATACCAAAGCCGAACCATAAGGTGCTGATGAAATAGCGGTTATCGCTTGGTTTCCGCCAACTTCTATGATAGGATTAGTTGGTAAAAACGGTACTAATTTTTCGTTTACACAAATAGGTCCAACGCCCGGCCCGCCACCGCCATGAGGAATAGCAAAGGTTTTATGTAAATTCAAGTGACACACATCTGCGCCAATGGTTGCCGGATTGGTCAATCCAACCTGTGCATTCATATTGGCTCCATCCATATAAACTAAACCGCCGTTGTCGTGGATGATTTTGGTAATTTCACAAATAGCGCTTTCAAAAACTCCGTGTGTGGACGGGTAAGTAACCATTAAGCAAGATAAGTTAGCAGCATGCTCAATAGCCTTAGCTCTTAAATCTTCAACATCAATATTACCGTTCTCCATGGTTTTGGTTACGATAATCTGCATTCCTGCCATTGCTGCCGAAGCTGGATTGGTTCCGTGAGCTGAGGCCGGAATTAAGCAAACGTTTCTGTGGTTATCACCACGAGAAAGATGATAGGCGCGAATGGCCATTAAACCGGCATATTCTCCTTGTGCACCTGAATTAGGCTGTAAAGTTGTGCCTGCAAAACCGGTTACTACATTTAATTGTTGCTCTAGTTTTTTAAGCATGATTTGATAGCCTTCAGCTTGCTCAACAGGAGCAAATGGGTGAATGCTGTTCCAATTTGCCATAGATAACGGCAACATTTCTGCAGCAGCATTTAATTTCATCGTACAAGAACCTAACGAAGTCATCGAATGCTTCAACGATAAAGCTTTACGCTCTAATTTTTTGATATAACGCATCAACTGACTTTCAGAATGATGATTATTGAAAACATCGTGTGTTAAAAATTCGGATGTTCTTATCAAATTAGCCGGAATTGTTGTATCGCCAACCAATTGATTAATTGTTACATTATCTTTTCCTGTTGCTTCTGCAAAAATGGAAATGATTTGATTAAGGTCTGCAACAGAAGTTGTTTCGTTTAATGAAATTGAAATCGTTTCAGCATCTACATAATAAAAGTTTACTTCGTTTCTCTCGGCGATAGTACGTACTTTTTGTGCATCAGCTTTTACCGAAATAGTATCGAAGAAAGAAGAATTGATTTGATAAACGCCTAATTTATTCAATGCGTCTGACAAAGTTGTTGCCGAAGCATGAACTTTGTCAGCGATGTATCGTAAACCTTTTGGTCCGTGATATACGGCATACATTCCTGCCATAACCGCCAGTAAAACCTGAGCTGTACAAATATTGGAAGTTGCTTTTTCGCGTTTGATATGTTGTTCACGGGTTTGTAGAGCC
>VFQN01007106.1_pt1 | contig 12241 bp, 9 predicted proteins | sample 3512371 | NCBI WGS metagenome assembly VFQN01 (sample SAMN10412370, study PRJNA504923) | tailings metagenome | isolation source: Replicate 2 from Balatoc abandoned mine | place: Philippines: Itogon, Benguet | collected 2017-08-28
GCCCCAGCCCGTGATCGAGGTGTTGCCGGACGCCGACCGCGTCGCCGCCCGCGCGGCCGACCTGATCGCCGACCTGTCGGCCGACGCCGTTCGCGACCGCGGCCGGTTCGCAGTCGCCCTCGCCGGCGGGTCGACGCCCGAGAAGGCGTACGCCCTCCTCGCCGCCCCCGACCGCGCCGGCCGCGTCTCTTGGGACCGCTGGCTGGCGTTCCTCGGCGACGAGCGGTTCGTCCCGGCCGACGACCCGCGCAGCAACGGCGGCATGGCCCGGCGGTCGCTGCTGGCACACGTCCCGATCCCCCCCTCGGCCGTCTTCCCGGTGCCGACCGACGCCCCGACGCCGGCCGCCGCCGCGGCCGCGTACGCCGCCACGCTCGCGACGGCCTTCGCCGCCGACCCGTCCGGCCCGCCCCCCGGCTTCGACCTGATCCTGCTCGGCCTCGGCGACGACGCGCACACGGCGTCACTGTTCCCCGGCAAGCCGGCGCTCGGCGAGGGCCGGGCGTGGGTCACGGACAGCCCGCCGGGCGTGCTGCCGCCGCCGGTCGACCGGGTGACGTTCACGTTCCCCACGATCAACGCCGCCCGACACGTGGTGTTTCTCGTCACCGGCGAGAAAAAGGCCGCGGTCGTGCGGTCGATCCTGTCCCAGCCGCCGGACGTGAACGCCCGCCCCGCGAGCGCCGTCCGACCGACCGTCGGCCAGGTGTGGTGGCTCCTCGACCACGCCGCCGCGTCCGCCCTTTCCGACTCGACCACCCGCTAGTCCGAAGCGACATCCCTAACCCGCTCACGGGTTGCGACTAACGCGCTCGCCGCCTCGTTGCGTCTGCCGCGACGAGTGCGGCCGTGTGGCCCCACGCCGACGCGGCGCAATCTGTGCAGATGGTAGGGCGTGTGGAAATCGTCAGGTCGTGCGCGATCGGGCTTGATTCCCGCACCACGCGACTTACAGTGTGAATGAATTGTGTAGAGAAGATGAAGGCCGCCTACACAATTCCGCCGTCCACGGCCGCGTCCCCGATTCTCCCGGTCCGACTCGCCGCCACCCGAAACGCCGCCCGTCCCGTCGCCGCGGGCCGGACTTGTCACATTCCGACACACGTTCACCCCATCGCTGCCTGGGGGGCACTTGCATGCTCAAAATGTTTGAACAGGACCTCGACGTGGCCGTCGACGACCTCCGCCGGATGGCCGGGCTGGTCGAGGAGGCGCTGCGTCAGGGCGTGCGGTCGCTGGAGAACCGCGACCGGGCCGACGCCGAGGCGGTGGTCGGCGGGGACGACGCCATCGACCGGCTTGAGAACGCCGTCACCGACCGGTGCGGCCGGCTGCTCGCCCGGTATCAGCCGGTGGCCGGCGACCTGCGGCGGGTGATCGCGCTCATGCAGGTGGCGGCCGAGCTGGAGCGGATGGGCGACCTCGCCGGCAACCTGGCCGAGCGGGCGCTGCGGCTGTGCGACTTCCCCCCGCTCGCCGTCCCGGACCGGCTCCGCGACATGGCCGAGCGGGTGGTGACGATGGTCCACGGCGGGCTGGAGTCGTTCCTCCGGGCGGACGCCGACGCGGCCCGGAAGGTGCGGCGGGCGGACGACGCCGTCGACGCCGACAACGACGCCATCATCGGCGAGCTGATCGGGCGGATGCGGGAGCACCCGGAGGCGGTCGAGCCGGCGCTGTCGCTGTTCAGCGCCGTCCGCCACCTGGAGCGGATCGCCGACCACGCCACGAACATCGCCGAGGACACGGTCTACCTCGTCGAAGGCGAGCTCATCCGCCACCGCCCCGACGGCCACCGGTCGCCCACGTCCGTCGCGGGGTGAGGGCGTGAACCCGGCGTGGCGGTGAACCCGCCCGCCGCGGCTACAATGGCGGGATGTCGCTCGACCGCTGCCGCATCGTCCTCGTCCGCACCCACTACGCCGGCAACCTGGGCTCGGCCGCCCGGGTGATGGCCAACTTCGGGCTCCGCGACCTCGTCCTCGTCGCCCCGTACACGTCCACGGACCACGTCGACGCCCGACGGATGGCGACGCACGGGGCGTCGGTGCTCGACACCGCCCGCGTCGTCCCCGACCTCGGCGACGCGGTCGCCGACTGCGTGCACGTGCTCGCGACCGCCGGCTTGACCGAAGGCATCGCCCGGAAGACGGTCGCCGGGACGCCGGAGCAGCGGTTCCCGACGCTCCTCGACCTCGCGGCGTCCGGGCCGGTGGCGATCGTGTTCGGCCCGGAGCCGCACGGGCTGTCGAACGCCGAGCTCACCCGCTGCCACGGCCTCATCCACGTCCCGGTCGACGCCGCGTTCTCGTCGCTGAACCTGGCGCAAGCAGTGGCAATCTGCTGTTACGAACTGCGGAAGCAGTGGCTCGCCCGCGGCGACGGGCCGGCGCCGCGGCGGCCGCCGGCAATCGCCCCGCACGACGACATGGAGCGGATGTTCGAGCACCTGCGGCGGGCGATGCTGGCGATCGGCTACCTGTTCGGGACGAAGGCCGACCAGCTCATGCACTCCGTCCGCCACCTGATCGGCCGGTCGAACCCGTCGCCGCAAGAGGTGAAGCTGCTCCACGGCCTCGCCCGCCAGATGCTCTGGGCGGCGGGGAAGAAGGGGGATGGCGGGGAGCCGCTGTAGGCCCGCAGTGCCGCCCGCTTGCGGTGGTCGCCGCGGCCTGGAATGCTGCGTAACGCCGATGACCGGCGGCAGTGACGGGCAAAACCGACGAGGTCAAGGAGTTGGGCAAAGCGGGAGTGTATGGGAATCGAACCCACTGAGAGCGTTGTTCACACCCTCCGCTGGTTTTGAAGACCAGGGCCGGCACCAGCCGTGCAAACACCCCCGAAACGGTCCGACTCATTGTAAGCCCCGCGGTCCCGCGGGATAGCCGAACCCCCGAAGATCCCGCGACGTTCCGGTTGGTGACACCCGGGGCGACTGCTCACGCCCGGGCGATTAACGCTGTTACGCTATTGGGCGTCAAAGGCAATCGTGCTCAGGGTTTGGAAGCCCCGATGGAACCGTACTCGATGGGCCGGGGTAGTAATCCTGGGAAAATGGGGTTCGACTTGACGTTTCTAGTCCGAACGGACTACTATCGAAGTGGCGGCTAGTCCGAACGGTCTAGTCCGCCCGGTCCAGTGTCAGTTCGTCCGCGTGAGGTCGGGTCTAACCCCCGTCGATGAGCGAACCTCTGCCCACGCCTGACGTCTCTCCGCCGGGCGCGAACGGCGCCCCGGTCCTCGGCCCGCCGCCGATCGACGACGGCGCCGGGCTGTCGGACATCGCCCGGCAGCGGCGGGAGCAGATCCTGACGGCGGCGGAGGCGATCATCGCGGAGGAAGGCATCGACCGGCTGTCGCTCGCCCGCATCGAGAACCGCGTCGGCATCCGCCGCGGCCACCTGACGTACTACTTCCCGACCAAGGAGTCGATCCTCCTGGCGGTGTTCGACCGGATGCTGCGGCGGATGGTCGAGGGGGCGATGGCGCGGGCGGCGAAGGGCGGGACGCTCCCGCCGCACGCTCCCGGCGACGCCTGGCACCGGCTCACGTTCGGGCTGCACGACGGCATCCGCCCGCTGCCGCCGGACGAGCGGGCGTTCGGCAGCCTGGTGTACACGTTCCTCGCCCAGGCCAACCACCGGGACGACTTCCGCGCCAAACTGGCCGTCTCGTTCGAGCACTGGCGGCAGATGCTGACCGCCGACATCGCGGCGACCGTTCCTGACCCGGTCGTGCCGCCGCGGGTGCTGGCGTGCATCGTCCAGTCGGTGTTCCACGGGATCACCATGCAGCTTGCCGTCGACCCGGGGGCGTGTGACCCGGCGGAACTGGCCGACGCGTGCGTGCGGATGTTCGCCCCGCTGTTCCGCCAGGACGCCGCCCGCCCGCACTCCCCGCCGCCCACGCCGCCCGACCCGACCACGCCGCCCACTTCCGAGGGGGTAACGCGATGAGTTCCGTGACCGAACCCCGGTTCGCCCCGCGCCCGGACGCCCCGCCGTCGGCGAACGGCGAACTGGCCGCCCGGGTGCAGCAGTTGCGCCTCGGCGCCGCCGCCGGCGCCGGCCGGAAGGCGGGCGGCCGCGGGGCGGTGATCCCGTGGGTGCTGTGCGCCCTCCTCGCGTTCACCTGGGCCGGGGTCGGCGTCCGCTGGTACAAGTCGTCGCCGTCGGCCGCCACAGGCCCGGCCGACGGCGGCGGCCCGGCCTTCCGCCCCGTCGGCCAGCCGAACGCCCAGCCCCCGGCCGGGTCGGCCGCGGACGCCCCGGCGGACGGCAGCGGGTCGCCGGCGGCGCTCGGCAACTCCGGGGCGATCAAGCTGACGCTCAAGGGGAACCTGATCCCGTCGCTCCAGATCGCGGTCAGCCCGATCGAGGTGTCCGGGCGGGTGACGGAGATCCACTTCAAGGAAGGCGACCGGAAGAAGAAGGGCGACGTGCTCGCCGTGCTCGACAACACCAGCTACCTCCGCGACCACGAGGAGGCCGCCGCGATGTGCCAGGCGGCCGAGGACCGGCTGCAGGAGATGTTGCCCGAGTCCGTCCGCCAGATCGAGAAGTTGCAGGCGCGGGCGGCGCTGGACGAGGCGAAGGCGGCGCTGCGGCGGGCGGAGCTGGAGATGAAGCGGGTCGAGGGGCTGCGCGGGTCGGTCGCGGTCCCGCAGCGGGACATCGAGCAGGCGGAGGCCGACTTGCGGCAGGCGCTCGCCCGCGTCGAGCAGCAGGACCAGGCGCTGGCGATGCTGCTGGAGGGGCCGCGGAAGGAGAAGACGTCGGCCGCCCGCAGCGACGTCGTCGCCGCCCGCGCCCGCCGCGACCGGGCCAAGTGGCGGCTCGACAACTGCGTCATCCGCGCCCCGATCGACGGCACCGTGCTCACCAAGAAGGCGGACATCGGCAGCCTCGTCAGCCCGCTGTCGTTCAACGTCGCCGCGACGCTGTGCGAGATCGCCGACCTGGGGCAGATGGAGGTGGAGATCGACGTGCCGGAGCGCGACCTACAGAGCGTCCGCGTGAACCAGGACGCGACGATCGCCGCCGACGCGTACCCGAAGCGGGTGTACCGGGGCCGCGTCGACCGGGTCATGCCGATCGCCGACGACAGCAAGAACGTCATCAAGGTGCGCGTGCAGGTAGTGCTGCCGCCGGGCGAGGAGCCGGGGGCGTACCTGAAGCCGAAGATGAGCGTCACCGTGACGCTGTTCGACCGCGAGTACGTGGCGGCGAAGTGATGGCCTCACACACCCAGGGCTTGCGCCCTGGGCTATTGACTGCCGCCCCGTTGGGGCTAAGACCTTTGTGGTGCGATCGCCGCCCTAGCCCCGAAGGGGCGGCAGTCAATAGCCCAGGGCGCGAGCCCTGGGGTGCTTGTGGCGAGAGCATTCATACAGCCCGAGAGCCATCATGCCTGACGCCATCGTGAAGGTCCGCGGGCTGCACAAGTCGTTCACCCGCGGGAGCGAGAGCATCGACGTGCTCCAGGGGCTGACGCTCGACGTCGGGGCGGGGGAGTTCCTCGCGCTGATGGGGCCGTCCGGGTCCGGGAAGACGACGCTGCTCAACCTGATCGCCGGCCTCGACCGCCCGACCGAGGGGACGATCACCGTCGGCGAGAACGAAATCTCCGCCATGTCCGAGAGCGAACTCGCCCGGTGGCGGACGCGGCACGTCGGGTTCGTGTTCCAGTTCTACTACCTGCTCCCCGTCCTCACCGCCTACGAGAACGTCGAACTCCCGCTGCTCCTGCTGCCCCTTACCCGCGAGGAGCGGAAGCGGCAGGTGCTGACGGCGCTCGACCTCGTCGGGCTGTCGAACCGGATGTCGCACCGCCCCGGCCAGTTGTCCGGCGGGCAGCAGCAGCGGGTGGGCATCGCGCGGGCGATCGTCACCGACCCGACGCTCATCGTCGCCGACGAGCCGACCGGCGACCTGGACACCAAGAGCGCGGACGAGATCCTCACACTCATGGAGGTGCTGCGGTCGCAGTTGGACAAGACCATCATCATGGTGACGCACGACCCGAAGGCCGCCGCCCGCGCCCAGCGGACGCTGCACCTGGAAAAAGGCCGGCTGGTCGACGACGTCATCAACGACCCGTACCGCCCGACGGCGGTCGTCACCCACTAACGGCATCTTGTTCCCTCCACCCTTGAGGGGGAGGGTTAGGGTGGGGGGTGAGGCGCAACCCCTCCCCAACCCCTCCCCCAAAGGGGGAGGGGCTCCGAACCCCCGGGATTGCTCCCCCTTCCCGTTGAGGGAAGGGGGCCGGGGGGGTAGGTGGTTCTGCACTCCCCGGAGCTTCCCGCATGAACGGCCTCCCGTCCGGCATCGGCCCCGACGCCGCGCTCGACCCGTCGATCGGCTTCCTCGCCGCGTACCTGTTCGGCGGGATCGGGCTCGGGCTGCTCGTCGCGTTCGGGCTGGCGATCGGCACGCTCCCCGTGTTCTTCGGCATCGTGTTCGTCGCCGAGCTGGCGCTCCGGGCGCTCGCCGCCACGACCGGGATGCTGCTGTTCAAGGTGCCGCTCATCCTGTTCCGCGGCATCCGCCGCAGCCCGCTCCGCACGTCGCTCACCTATGTGGCGCTGTTCGTCCTCACGATGGTTCTGTGCCTCATCTACACGGTCGTCACGTTCATCGGGAAGGTGACGAGCGAGAAGGAGGCGAACTTCAAGGTCATCATGACGGAGAAGTACAGCATCCCGAGCATGATGCCGCCGGGGTACGAGGGGCGGATGAAGGCCCTCATCGACGAGCTGCCGCCCGAGCTGCGGCCGGTCAACGGGGACGACGACACGATCGCGTGGTCGTTCGTCGGCGGCACCACCGACCCGGCCAACCCGAAGCCGGAGAACGCCCTGTTCATGTTCTGCGTCGAGCCGCGGAAGATCGTCACCATGATGGACGGGCTGGAGAAGAAGGACCTGACCGACGACGAGTACGCCGCGATGCTCGGGCACATCAAGAAGATGGAGGAGGACTACCGCCGCATCCTGGTGAGCGAGTCGCGGCTCAAGAAGATGAACCTGAGGATCGGCCAGAAGCTCAAGCTGAGCGGCCTCAACTACCGCGACGTCACGTTCGAGTTCGAGATCATCGGCACGCTCCCGGACGGCAAGTACGAGGGCGTCGGGTTCTGCAGCCGGACGTACCTGGACAACATGCTGAAGTCGTACGCCAACTCGCACAACGGCCAGCAGCACCCGATCGCGGACAAGTGCATGAACCTGTTCTGGGTGCGGGTGCCGACGCGGGAGAGCTACGAGCGGCTGGCGGCGGCGGTGAGCGACCCGAAGAACTTCAGCGCCCCGGCGTGCAAGCTGGAGACGGCGTCGGCCGGCATCGGGTCGTTCATGGACGCGTACAAGGACATCTTCTTCGGCCTCAAGTACATCCTCAGCCCGGCGATGGTGGTCATCATGTCGCTCGTGGTGGCGAACGCCATCAGCATCAGCGTGCGGGAGCGGCGTGGGGAGCTGGCGGTGTTGAAGGTGCTCGGGTTCCAGCCGTGGCACGTCGCCGGGCTGGTGCTCGGCGAGGCGATGCTGGTCGGGGCGCTGGCCGGCGGCATGAGCACGTTCATCGCGTGGGCGATGCTCGGGAACGTGAAGGTGCAGATCGCGTTCCTGGGGGCGTTCTTCGTCCCGACCGAGGTGCTGGTCATGGGGCCGGCGCTCGGGTTCGCGGTCGCCCTCGTCGGCAGCATCGGGCCGGCCCTGTCGGCAAAGAACGTGAAGGCGGCCGAGGTGTTCAGCAAGCAGTCGTAGGGCGAAGAACCCCTCCCCAACCCCTCCCCCAAAGGGAGAGGGGCTACCGGGGGAGCCGCGGCCCGTAGAGCAGGCGTCCCGCCTGCTGTTGCGATACAAGCAGGCGGGACGCCTGCTCTACGGTTAGGCGCTCCCGCCCTCGGCTCCCCCTTCCCTCTCAGGGAAGGGGGCCGGGGGGTTAGGTTGCGACAGCCGCCGGTCACACACTCCGCCCAGGTTCAGCCCAACAGGCCCACCCGGAACCCCCACCCATGACCTTCCTCCGCCGCGTCGGCCGGCTGATCGGCACCGCGTTCGTCCTCGCCCTGTCGCTCCTGCCGCTGTCGGCGCTGCTCGTCGCCCTGCCGGCGGTCGCGCCGAACGAGGCGGTCCTCGCCGACGCCGTGCCGCCCGCCCGGTCGTGGCTCCACCGCCTGCTCCGCCGCGTCGGCGGGCTGGTCGCCGGGCTGACGGTCCTGATCGGGCTGTTCGCGTTCAGCGTCGAGGCGGTCAGCCGGATGCCGCTGCCGGACGAGGGGCAGCTCGGGCCGCTCGCCAAGAAGCTGCTGTTCCCGGCCGCCGCCGACGCCCTCGACGTCGTCGCCCCGACCACGCTCGCCGACACCCCCGAGGGGTCCGGGAAGGCGCCGCTCACCCCGAAGGAGCTGGCCGAGAAGCGGAAGGAGCTGTCCCGCGTCCTGGCCGCCGGGGCCGACGACCCGGTGCGGCTGCGGCAGGCGGAGGAGGAGTTGAACGAGGTCGAGCGGCAGATCGCCGAGGTGGCGCCGCGGTCGCTCAAGCTGCGGGTGCTGCTCGACCCGAAGCTCGCCCCGTGGCTCGGGGTGCCGATCTGGAAGATCCTCCCGCCGGCGCTCGTCCAACACTGGCCGTTCGTGTTCCTCGTAATGTACGCCGCCGACCTGGGGCTGCTCCTCCTCATCGGCCGCGTGCCGCTCACGTACAACGTCCGCAACCTGATCGTCCGCTGGCGGATCGCCGGGCTGACGGCGCTCGCGTTCCTCGTCGTCGCCACCCTCCTCGTCGTGCTCCTGGCGTTCGTCAACGGCATGTACAAGCTGAACGCCACGACCGGCATCCCGGGGAACGTGTTCGTCCTGTCCGACGGGGCGACGGACGAGCTGTTCTCGAACCTGGGGTACGGGGACGTGAGCAACGTCGCCCGGCAGACGGCGACGCTCGACCGGAACGGCTACCCGCTCCCGCAGCCGGTGACCGTCGCCCGCGCCGCCCAGGCGGCCGACGGCACGCTCACGCGGCTGGCCCGGGGCGAGGAGCCGCCGAAGGGGAGCGACGCCGTCTACCTGTCGAGCCAGGAGATCTACTTCGTCGTCAACCAGCCGATCCCGACGAAGCCGGGCGACACCCCGCGGCGGCGGTTCCTGAACGTGCGGGCGATGCAGGACCCGGCGGTCGGCGGGATGGTCCACGGGATCGACCTGGAGCCGGGCGGCAAGTGGCCGGCGCGGGCCGGGGTGCAGGCCGGGCCGGACGGCAAGACGTACGTCCAGTGCGTCCTCGGCGCCGGCGTCGCCGGCACCCTCGGGCCGGACGCCGGCAAGGCGGCGCTCGGGCCGGGCGACACGTTCTCGCTCGGCGACCTGGACTGGGTCGTGATCGGGGTGATGAAGGCCGAGGGGACGACGTTCGGGTCCGAGGTGTGGGTGCAGAACATCGACCTGGTGACGAAGACGTTCGGCAAGAAGGGGAACTACACGACGCTCGCGCTGCGGTGCGACCCGGACACGCTCGACGCCAGCAAGGCGCTCGCGTACCACCTCCAGAACCGCTACCCGCAGCAGAAGCTCAAGGCGTTCTCGGAGCCGGAGTACTACCAGGAGCTGACGAAGACGAACGACACGTTCCTGTTTTACATCATCCTCGTGGCGGCCATCATGGCGGTCGGCGGGGTGTTCGGGGTGATGAACACGATGTTCGCGTCGATCGCCGCCCGCATCAAGGAGGTCGGCGTCCTCCGCATCCTCGGGTTCAAGCGGTGGCAGATCCTCATCTCATTCATGCTGGAGTCGCTCGCCATCGCCCTCGTCGGCGGGGCGATCGGGTCGGCGTTCGGGTTCCTGGCCGACGGGCTGGAGGCGCGGAGCACGCTGAGCGGCGGGCAGGGCGGCGGCAAGAGCGTGTCGCTGAAGATGCTCGTCGACTACCAGACGTTCGCCGCCGGCGTCCTGTTCACCCTCGTCATGGGCCGCCTCGGCGGGCTCGTCCCGGCGCTGTCGGCGATGCGGATGGAGATTCTCGACTCGCTGCGGTGACGGCCGCAGCTCGTAGGGTGTGTCGAGGAGGCTTTGCGACGACGACGCACCGTCCGGCAACGAGCACGCCCATCGCCTCCCCGGCTTGGTCGTCGGCCGGCGGGGCGGGGCCTCCTCGCGAAGACGTGGTGCTACTCGGGCAGGGGAGCGGTTGCCGGGCCGGTGCGTCGTCGTCGCAAAGCCTCCTCGACACACCCTACAACGGCTGTCGTCGCCAGCCCGAGTAACGGGCGGCCGCGAACCCGCGTCACACTTCGCGCCTCCGTGCGGGGGATCCACCCCCACGCGACCGGAGGCCGGGCGATGGCGTCCGACAAGCAGCGGAAGAAGACCGCGAAGGCGAAGCGGGCGGCCGACCGGCCGCCGCCCGCCGGCCCGTTCCGCCACCCGGACGGCGACCGCCGGCGGCGCGAGAGGAGCGTCCGCGTCGAGGACGCCATCGCGGCGAAGCGGATGCTGCAGGGGCGTACGCCGCACCCGGACGACCGCGGCGACGAACGGGAATAACGCCGCGGCGTCGGGCGTGAGCTAAGCTACCGGCGACGCGGCCCGACGTCGCCCCGGCCGCCGCACGCGTTCCCCCCTCCGGACCCCCGTCGATGCCGGCCGTCATCACCTGCCCCGCGTGCGGCCAGCTCGGCCGCCTGCCGGACGACACCCCCGCCGGGCGGATCGCCTGCCCGCACTGCCAGGCGGTCATCGAGCTGACCCCGGCGGACCCGGTCGCAGTGGGCGTGGACGCAGCGCCGGTCGGCCCGCTCGCGGGCGTCGCCGTCGACGGGAACGGGGTGTACGTCGGCGACCCGTCGCAGGCGCCGGCCGCGTCGCTCACGCCGGCGCCGATGCCGGCCGCGCCGGTCGACCCGTCCGACGCCGCCGCCCACCTGACCTGGCTGCGGCGGGAGACGGAGTTGTTCCGCGACCACGTCGCCCGCCAACTCGCCGCCCTCGACCGCCGCCGCCGCGACCTCGCCGCCCTCGAAGGCCGCGTCGAAGCCGCGCTCGTCGGCCGCGAGCAGGAGGCGAACCGGCAGCAGGCGATGGCGGCGTCGCGGCTGGAGGCGGTCGTCCGGCGGGAAGACGCGGCGGGCCGGCGCGAGGCCGAACTGGCGCGAGCGGCCGGGGAATTGGCCGCCCGCGAAGACGCGGTGAAGGCCCGCGAGGACCGGCTCGCCGACCTGACCGGGCGGGTGTCGGAGTTGGAGGAGCGTCGCGCCCGCCTGGCCCCGGCGGTGGCGGAGTTGCAGACCCGGCGGGCGGCGGCCGAGAACGAGCTGATGGACCTCGCCGGCCAGCGGGCGAGCCTGGCCCGGCGGGCGTCCGAGCTGGAGCGCGGCGAACTCGCGCTGGAGCGGCGGTCGAGCGAGGTGGACGACCTGGAGCAGCACTTGCGGCGGGAGCTGGAAGCCGGCGAGCGAGAGCTCGACGCCCGCCGCCGCGAGTTGGAGCGCCGCGAGCGTGAGGTGCGGGCCGGGCAGGCGGGCGACGCGGCGGACGAGTATTACGCGTCGTAGGCGGGCGGCAGCCGCCAGGAATGCAGCCGCCCACGACGCTGACATTCATCGTCGCTCCCGGACTCGACCCGACCTACCTCAGGCCAGCGACGGGCGTAGGTCGGGTCGAGGAGTCTTCGACGAGACCCGACGCCGGGGACGCTACCACCGCCCGCACCGGCACTCGCAGTCGCGCCCGTTGGGTCTCGAAGACTCGACCGGCACTGGCACTCGCAATCGCGGCCGTCGGGCCTCGAAGACTCGACCCGACCTACCTCCAGTCGGCGACAGGTGTAGGTCGGGTCGAGGAGTCTTCGACGAGGCCCGACGCCGGAGCGACTGCCACTCCCGCCTTCGCTACTCCGATCCCCCCGACTCACGCCGCCCGCCGCACCTCGGCCGCCGGCGTCGGCGCCGGCTCAGACGCCGAGGCCGCCGGCGCCCCGTACCCGCGGACGAGCACGCCCACGCACCCGAGCCACACCGCCGCGGCGGCGACCGTAACCGACCCGTACCACAGCCCGACGGTGTACGCCGTCTTCCCGACCAGGTCCTTGTTCGACGCCATCGCCCCCAGCACCGCCAGCCCGACGGCCGTCGCCGCCAGCCGGTCGCGGTGGACGACCGCCAGCCGGGTGAGCACGAACGCCGCCGGGAGCAGGACGCAGAAGTGGGCGGCGCTCGACATCGGCGACAGAAGCAGCATCAGC
>VFQN01007107.1_pt1 | contig 12240 bp, 10 predicted proteins | sample 3512371 | NCBI WGS metagenome assembly VFQN01 (sample SAMN10412370, study PRJNA504923) | tailings metagenome | isolation source: Replicate 2 from Balatoc abandoned mine | place: Philippines: Itogon, Benguet | collected 2017-08-28
TGCGCCGTCAGCTTCAAGCCAAGTGAAGAGACGACCTTGAGGACCTACCCGCTAAAAATAGGTCTCCGATACCCTCATAACCCTTCTCCTGAAAAAAAACACGAGTACTTTGCTTCCCCCATAGATTTCCCAGCGTTACTAAGCTTTTTAACCCATGAGCACTCCTCCTCTCCCTCAACTCCACCCACACTTGCTGCCCTTCCGCTCCCCAGACCCCATCCACACTTGCTGCCCTCCCCTAGCTGCACCTTACAATCACATCATGCAGGGTAGCCAGGCACACCAACACGGGGTACACGGCCTCAGGGACAAGACCTACGGCACCGGACAGGGTGGGCCCCAACCATTCCTCCTTTTTCACACATCCTCAGTCGTCCCTTTCCTTGACCTTGCCACGTGCCACATGCCCGTATCGTTGACCGTACCAGACCCCTCAGGCAGACAGGGATGTGTATAGCGATGCAGGGGACCGGGCAGCACGAGGTGCGCATGTGACTCGCCACAATGCTGGTAACGCTGGATGACATGGCTGTCCACGTGTTCAGGAGGAAGCTGTGTTCAGGAGGAAGCTGTAATAAAGTGTGCGCTGTGCTGGTCATGCACACGGTGAACGTCAGTGTCAGTACCAGTAAGCACTACTCTGCACTACTTTACCGTAGCCTTGTAGTGTGGGCGCCTGGGCATTACCGGTATCCACCGAGTTTCATACGTCCTTTACATAGCCGTTGACAAGTAGCCAGTCGCTCCTGCACCCCAGCCCGCACACATGCACCTCACTTCCGTTCATCCTCATGCTCGCAACCAGGCCGTCTGGTGAGCAAAATCGGCGGCCCCAAGCCCAAGACGAACGCCACATCACGACAGCAGGCAATCACAGCAAGACACGACACGCCGCAAGCAGGCATCACCCATTGCACACCCTGCCTGAACACGAGTCGCGTTCAATGAAAAACCAAACCACCAGCCAAACATGCAGTCATACACCCCCCGCACGCACACCAGCCAACTTGCACAAGTCAAGCACAAACCAACGAGAGAGCCGCAGCGGCAACGGACAGTGCAGACCCCAGGACCGCCCGCCCGCCGGCAGGACCTTGCCACAGCGACATGCTGCTGCCATGCTGTGCTTGTATCCTATCCCCGCAAGCGCTCCAGCCCCGGCTCGTCCTGCTGCTGCTGCCGCTACTGCTGCTGCTGCCGCTCCGCCCCAGCTACCGGTAGCTTCCTTCCGCTCAGTTCGCCTCCGACATGATCTGCTCGCGCAGCACCTGCACCACAGACTTGAAGGCGAACCACTCGGGGATGTCGTCGCCGGCGCGCAGCATCTGGCGGAACTTGGTGCCCGACAGGTTGAGCACGTGCAGGTTCTCGGCCTTGGCCACGTCGGCGGTGACGTAGCCCCTCTCCTCCGTGTAGGCGATGTTGAGGGAAGGCACGGTCTGCATGTTGAGCTCCGCGGCGTGCTTGTTGGCAAGGTCCTGGAGGGTGGGGCACGAGTGCAGCAAGATGCAAGGGAGGGCGTGAGCTTGAGCAAGCACATGAAAGAGCGCGGCACCAATCGAACGCACGCAGGGCATGCATTCGTGGTGCCTGCCTCCAGAGCCGTACGGCAGGGTCTCCTCTCATTACCTCCGCCAGTAAGTCCCGTTTCTGTCCCTTTTCCACCCGCTGTAGCTTTAGCCCGCTAGCCCCGCCTCCAGCGCTTCGCACCCGCGGCCCACAAGGTCTAAAATGGACGTCCGTACCCGACATGTACGCGCAGGTCGTGCTCAAATTCCCGCGCCTCACCCCTCTGCTCCAGAGCTTGTTGCGCGCCCCTGGCGCCAACTGGGCTACATTTGTACCGTGCCCCATTTCCATCCTGCTCCCAACCCCAAGCCCAGTTCAGCCCCCAGCAAGCAGCAACCCGCTCGCCCCCAGCCCCACCTGGGCGTCGTACGCGCCGTAGAAGTCCTGGCCCGACAGGGTGCTCTTGCAGCCCGCCATGTCGCGCCCGATGATGAAGTGCGTGCAGCCGTAGTTCTTGCGGATGATCATGTGCTGGATGGCCTCGCGGGGGCCGGCCATGTGCATGCTGTACGGCAGATAGGCCCAGCGCAGGCGGGGGTTGCTGGTCTCCGCCTTCAGCACCTCGTAGGTGCGGTAGCGGACCACGCCGGGAATGTCGTCATCCTGGGTGGGGCCGCAGGTGGGGTGCACCAGGCACACGCCGCCCTCGCGGACGTTGGGGGCGTCCAGGGCGCGGATAAAGAGCTCGTAGTGCGCCTTGTGGATGGGGTTGCGGCACTGGAAGGCCAGCACGTCCTGGTTGGGGGGCAGGGTGGAGCGGACCTCCGCGGGGGTGGCGCAGGGGAAGACGCGGGTGGGCAGGCGCAGGCCCTTGATGGGGCCGCCCAGGTAGTACTTGCCGCGCTCCATGGCGACCATCTGCACGGCCGGGTGCTCCAGCGAGGAGGTGCCGTAGCAGCGGAGGCACTCCAGGGGCTTGTTGGGGGTGTACTTGGCGGTGACGTTCATGACCGCGAGGTCCTGGCCCTGGTAGGACAGCAGGACGGTGTCGCCGGGGGCAATGTCCTCCGAGTTGGTGTCCAGGACGATGGGCAGGCCGAACAGCAGGCCGTTCTTCAGGCGCATATCGGCAACCACAGAGTCGTAGTCCTCCTTGGACATGAAGCCCTCCAGGGGAGAGAAGGCGCCCACGGTGAGCAGCTCGACATCGCACGCGTTGCGGTCGGACAGCTCGATGCGCTTGGTGCAGCTCTTAACCAGAGCCTCGTGCTGGTCAGCCGGGGCAAACAAGTTCACCAGCTTGCCACCGTGGGGGACCTGCAGGCCCTCGGCCGTGGTCGCATGCGCAGCTTGCGCGGTCGCCGAGGCCACGATGGTGACACGACGGCTGGAGCGGGCCACGCGGCTGGAGGCAGCCACGGACACAGCAGCAGAAGCAGCTGGCGCGGCCACGGCGCGCGCCACGGGGCGTGCGGCGGCGATGACCGCGGGGGTCGACCTCCGGCTGGAGGCCGACGCGCGAAGCTGCACCTGCTTGCTGCTGATGACGGCCATTTTGTATAAGCCTGGAAAAGTAAAATCGCCTGCGTGCACCCGGGCTTGACCAGCGACCCAGAATGGGATTGGTTAACGGGGAATGACAGGTTTGGTTCCTTTCGCTCTGCAGAAGCTCCCCCAAGGCAACCTTAGCAGTTTAGGACAGAGATTTGTACATTCTTTCATTTTGTTTGAGGTGTTATACTAAGGAGGACCTGGTTCTTGACCCGAGGCCTCGCGGGTCAGTGTCTTCCAAAAGGCATTTCTGACGCGCTAAAACCAAGATATGCAAGCACGAATGCCTCTAGGTAGCAAGCCTTCCACTGTTCGCGCGAACCGGCATCCACGGAGAGCCTTGACGGTCGTGCGGGCTTCTTTGCCACGCGGACCCCTGGATGCGCTGGCTAACAACATAGAGGACCCAATCCTGCGGACGGCAGTCAAGGTGCGCGGCCGAGTATGAACTCCCGTGGCACACACGCCCGCACACACGTGGCTCTCGGGCCACCGTGCCCAGTCACGTCCAAGTTGCCCCAGGCCTCTGCCTCGTAACAACAATATGGCACTTCATCTTATGACCGTGACCATGCGCAATGGCGTTTCCATATATTGTTAGGTGTGCAGACGCCCCCATATACCGTAACACGTACAGTTTAACCCGCTTCCCCCTTCGCACACGATGAGGCGCGGTGTGACTGCCAACCTCCCGTCCTACTGCGTGAGCACTCATGTATGTCCCGCTCGTAAACGCACCATTGCGTGGACTTGGTCGTTGCTGCAAGGCCACGTCCAGGCCTCCTGAACCGCAGACGCGAGCCCAGGCGCAGCTTCAGCGTACGGCAGCACCGCCCACACATGACCGAACCCGTTCCGCACCATACTGCTGTCCGTATCTCACTATCCGCTGGGCCTCATTCGTGCGGGCGGCGTTGTTCGGAACGCACGTTTTGCACGCCATGCCCATCGTTCCTGCTGCACATACGTACTTTATTTGCAATTACGTTTGAACAAACACGGCCGCGCAAGTCGTTCTGGTCCCGACCAAAAGTTACATGCTCCTTGTTTAGGAGCCTGCTGCCTTCTGGGGCGGCGTGTTCGCGGGGCTGCTGCGCCTCAGCGTGGACCAGGACCCCCTCAAGACATGGGTGGAGCGGACGTCATCCCAGGCGCAGGTGGGCCCACTGCCGGGGACGGAAGCTAGCCGGTTCTGGATGGAGCTAGGGTGCGGGGGCGGGTACTGCACTCCTGACGCCCTTGCCTGACCCTGGTCGGCGGCTCCTTTGAGGTCGAAGCTGCCCGGCATACCGTATGTGCTAGTGGCCTTTCGGCCTCGCCGCACTTGTCGGGGCCCCACGGGTCGTCACTGGTTCCCACAAAGGGTCCAAACGACATGGCAGGTGCCACCTAGCTAGGGTACGGTACCATCCTAACCCGTACCGGAGGCTTTCCTGCACCTGGAGCCCTCCGTGCGGGTTAGGGTGGTACCCAAGCTGGTTGGCGCCCTACCATGTATTGTGTTGTATATAGCGTTATCCGTTGAAGGGTTCGGATAGGATCCAGACCTGGCTCAAACGTTACACAGCCGTCGAGGTGTATCCAGGGGCACGGGCGTGTGCTGGCCATGCCAGAGGACGCATCCCGAGTAGGCCCTGCGCCCTGCTCCATCTACATGTGCGCTTGCCTGCTCACGCGTCCTGCTGTCTGCTGTAACCACTTGGCCCCCTGCACTGTTGCGACCCTGCGCCGGCTTGACTTCCCGCCCGGCCCCGCGCTGTTGGCATGTCTCCCCTATCCACGCAGCAGGCGGCAACGGGGCGGCGAGTAACGCCACCAACTGCAGGCAAGGACAAGCAGTGAGGGCGCAAGGCGCTGCTGCTTGCTGCAGTTGAATCAGAAGATTACGCTGGTTTGGGCAGCAGCTGGGGTCGAAGCGGGCAGCCGCAATGACTGCCTGGCTGCCATCTTGGGCACACCATGGCCATGTCGCCGCAGCGTGGCTGGGACGACTTTGGAACGCCTGATTGCTGCGGCGGTCATGGAGAGCGGTATTAAGAGTGCTTCCCTGTGCGTGCGTCGAGGTGCGGCCTCGCCGCGGTTGTTGTGTTTGACGCCATTGTGTGTAGCGGACCTGTTGCATTGTGGTGTAGCTCACATGAGTGTTGGCGGCCCGGCTAGTCAATTGGAGGCGAGCAGGAGCGATGTGCTTTGCAGCGCGTGGGTTCCACCCCCCAGAAAGTGGCAAGCGCATGACGGCGTCAAGTTAATCCAGCTTGCAGCAATACAGAGACGCTGCATGCACATGAGCGGAGTGTGAAGCGAAACGAGGTTTGGAGCGACGTTGATGTGGAGCGAAGTTGCAAGTGCTGAACTGTGTTGTGCTGTGTTGTGAGGTGAGAGTGGTGTACTGCATGGGTTCGCACAAGGTTCCGCAGTCTGGACTTGTGCGGTGGTTGTGGGCTGTTTTGAGCAGGGGTTCTGGACTTGGAGAGCCGGGGCTTCACTCCTGGACCAGGTGGCAACAGAGAGCAGAGCTGCTAAGCAGAGTCCGCCCTCTGCATGCCGCGGAGGATTAACTTGAAGGCATGGACGCCACCAGCGGCACCGGGCAGCACCAGGCTTTTGTGCTGTAAATCCTTAAGATGCTGTTTGCCGTACCACTTTGTGTACCATCACTTTGCCGGTGGAACAGTCTCGTATATGCCGATCTTTCCGAAACAGCACAGCGGTCAGGTAAGCTGCAGGTTGACAGGGCCCAAATGACGGCAAGCAACGGTGGACAGCAGGAGCTCAGGGAGGACAGGGAGGACAGGGGAGTCCACACGTCCAAACCCTGCCGTGGAGTGGAGGACTGCCGACGCTGGGGTCCTCTCGCTAATACAAACGAGCCATATTTGTACTACGCGTCATGCTACCGTTAATCTACGATCCTGTGCCTCGTAGTCCATTTGACAAACGTGCTGTACAGGCCTGTAGCTAGGCCCCGACAAAAGCTCCTTGAGGACAGGCGACCTCAAAGTCGCAGTGTAATACGTACCGGATTGAAGCATAAGGAATTATGCTGAGTTGACGCTCGCCCCAGTGGCAATACGAAACAACAGCGGCAGAGTGACCCAAGCTGAGTTTGTCAGCAAGGACAACGACAATCAACGTGCATAAGCTACTTCCTTCAGTCGCTCGACTGATAAGTGCTGAAGAAGGCTAGTACACGACAGATGCCGAGACCTTCCCAGGTACGCGCACCGAACGTGTAAGAATGATAGTTAACGACAATAATGGTATTATTAGGAGTGAATTGCAGCTAGTCAGCAATTTGAGCCGAATACCCCGTAGCTGTAGTTCTTTGGCAGCATGTCACAGCGCCAGCCCCCTGCAAACAAAGGCCGCCGGTAACACGGGTGCAATCAACAAGGTAGACGGGCCCAAGCAACATCCTACACACCCTTCCTTGCTGCAGGCCTGACCTTTATTTGCAACAGTCGCGCTTCGCTGAGGGGGCTCCCCCTGCGCATCAACTGAGGGCCACAGGTGCATGGCCCTTCCGTGGCTTGCCCGCAACGCCATGCCATCCCGGCTCCTCCTCCTCCCCATCTGCCTCCTCCTCGCCACCCTCCCCTCACCCAACGCCGACACCATCCTCCCCACCTTCGACTCCACCTACCAATCACAACAGCCCTTCCACCAGCAGCCTTCGCTAGACTCTGGCGATGCGATGCTTCAAGAGGCCGAGATCGCAGCCCTGCTCAGCCTAGCACACAACCCTACCAGCGTGCGTTGGCTGCTGCAGGCCGCAGAGGCCGCACTGCAGGCTCCCGCAGGCACCAGCCCCATGCTGACAGGCATTAACAGGGTGCATGGTGAGGTCGCCGCAGCGCTGCTAAGACAGGTGGACTTCCTGCATGAGCAGCGGCGGCGGCGTCACTTGCTGCTCAGCGCTGACGCCATGTTGGCAGCTGTTGGGGTCGACGCGTTCGCTGCCGGGCAGGAGTGGGTCACAGGTTCAGCAGGCATGGGCGAGGAGGGCGATGGGGAGGAGGAGCTGATAGCTGACGGTGTCGCGAGCCGTAGGAGCACGCGGCAGGTGGGGAGCCAAGGGGCACAGCGGGGGCCAGGCGGCAGCGGCAGCGGCAACGGGCGGGGCGACATCAGGCGGAGGCCGCGTGGCAGGGCGCAGCAGCAGCCGCAGGAGGAGGCACAACAGCAGCAGCAGCAACAGAAGCAGAGCGGGGGCGTTGGGGGCCTGCTGGGCCAGCTCGCGGACAAGCTGATGCGCAGCATGGGGGTGCCATACGGTGCGGCTGGCAAGGGTTCCGGGGCTCAAGACCGCGGGGCGGGCCCTGCGGACGACGCACATGCGCAGCAGCTGCTGGACGCCCTGCAGCAGCGCTACGGAGGCAGGGGCGGTCGGCAGAAGCAGCAACAGCAGCAGGGGGTGCGTGCACGCACACGTGGCCGGAGGGGCACGGGCGCGAAGCAGCAGCAGGGCAGGCAGCTGTGGGAGCAGCAGGGTGACTGGGAGGACGATACCGACGATCCGACGGCAGGCCAGGATGGCCTGTCGGAGGTCTTGGACGACGAAGTCAACCTGGAGTGGGAACGGATGATGGAGGCCCGCGCGCGCGAGTATGAGCTGCAGATGAAGAAGGAGCAGCAGCAGCAAGCGCAAGCAGGCAATGGAGGGTCCAGGCGGGCGGCTCTGACTCTGAACACAGATGGCAGTGACGACATCGCCACCAACGCTGCCAGCGCGGTTCAGGACGCGCTGCTGGCAGTTGACGCGCTGCGGGATTTCATCGCCACGGCGTCGAACGACATGGAGTCCGGTGGTACGGCGGATCCGTACGGCAAGCACATAGCGGAGCTGCGGGCGCTGGAGGCGGTGGAGCAGCTGCAGCGGCTGCTGGAAGGAAACGGAGATGGGAACGGGCCAGGGGACCAGCAGCAGCAGCAGCATCACCGGCTGGAGCAGCAGCGTGAGGAGCAGGCGGATGTCGCTCCACTGCAGCTGCCCTTCGTGCATGCAGGGGTGGTGACATCTGGTGAAGGCGTGCCTGTGGGTGCTGAAGGCGTGCAGCAAGGGCAGCAGCAGGAGGGCCCGGGCACTGTTGGCATCCTTCTTGAATCTGTCGGTGTGCAGGCTGACGCGGGCCATGCGGAAGTGATAGGCTCGGACGCTTCAGGCCCAGAAGGTCGGGCTGAAGAGACGGGTGCCGAGGACCAGCAGTTGGATGGGGACGCGGGAGAGGGGGCGGAGGAGGACGATGTGGAGCAGCGTGAGCCGGGCTTCTACCTGCAGCAGCACTTGGTGCAGATGCAGCAGCGCCGCGCCCTGGGGGCTAAGGGGGGCAAATTCCAGCTGTCGCCCTCCGCGTCTCCCTCGCCATCGGAAAAGGACGCCACAGAGCCCAAGGCGGGTGGCAAGAAGGCCGGCGGCAAGAAGGGCAAGGCAGCTTCGCCCTCTCCCAGTCCCGCCCAGGGTGGGGGCAAGAAGGGCGGCAACGGGAACACCAAGTCACCAGGGACGAAGGGTGGTAAGGTTGCGCCCGCAACCGGCAAAGCGGCTTCGCCTCCGCCTCCGCTACCGATCGGCAGCACCACCAGGGCCTCGCCACCTCCGCCCCCGCCTGTCCGAGTGTCCTCCCCTCCACCTCCAGCAAGTCCCGAGTACGAGGATCCCGCCCCTCCTCCCCCTCCCCCACCGCCTCCACCACCACCCGAGTTTGTCGGCTACCTGCCAGACTTCCCTACCTCTCCCACCGCCCCGCTCGCTCCCCCGCCCTTCGTCGGTGTTGGCAAGCCTCCCCCGCCGCCGTCCCCTCCCTCGCCTCCCTCACCGCCGTACCCGCCGCGCCCGCCTACCCCCGCTGGCGTTGACGCCACGTACTACGAGGGCCCGCCAGCGGAGATCGGCATGTACGCCCAGGTCGGACTGGGCATGGCGGTTGCCGTACACATGACTCATATCCCCGGTACGGCACGATTTTTGTTCATGGAGCGGCCCAGCGGGAAGCACCCCGACCGCGGCACGCAGATCGCAGGCTATTTCGACACGGCCAACAACAAGTGAGTACGGGCCGTGGGAGGATGCCTAGCAGCTGTGCATCAGCAGTGTGGGATGCCGGCAACTGGTATGTCGCAAGGGCTTTGGCGCCCTTCGATGTCTACCTTCCACTTGCGGTGGCTCTCAGGTCGATTCGGCGCATTATCTGCCGAACACGCCTGACTCTTCCGGAAGCTTCCCGCTCCCCTCCTCGCCATCTCATCCATTTCCCTGAATCATGGCCATGACCGTCCGTCGTTTGTGCATCCGTGCAGGTACACGAATGTGCGCAACACGGACTCGCTGTTCTGCAACGGCGCCACCGTGATGGCCAACGGCAACGTGGCGGTTGTGGGCGGGCACATTGCCAAGAGCGGATACGGGGACGGCCTGCGCAGCCTGCGCGTCTTCGACAGGTGGGCTTGGGGCTTCTGGCAAGGCCAGGTGGCTGGCCGGTACGGGGACGGCCCAGGGTCACGCCGTGCCTCAACACTCACCATGCGCTGCACTTAAGGCCTCTTACCCTGCGCACCGTACCCCACCACCCAGCTCACTCACCCATTCCCGCGTCCGCCCACAAGTCCCGCGCCCCTCCCGCGCCCCTCCCCGTTTCCTCCCCGTAGGCAGGCCAACACGCTCCTCACGCTCACCAACATGACCTTCGCCCGCTGGTACCCCTCCGCCAACCTGCTGCCCGACGGCCGCATCCTGGTCATGGGCGGCACCACGCGGCCGGGCGCGGGCACGCCCAACAACCCCACGTGCGAGGTGTGGGACCCGGAGCGCGCCCCGCTGGCGCCGACCGTGCAGTGGGCGCTGCCGGGCAGCTTCGTATCCAAGGCGGGGGACATCTTCTACCCGTGAGTGCCGTGGTGAACACCTGGATGCATGGGTTTTTCCTGCCTGGTGCGTGCCATGGGCTCGCCATGCATACGTGCTGGTACACGCACTCTTAGACCAGGCTGATAGTGTTCGACACAGCATTCGGACAGTGTCTGTGGGCTTCTACTCCTGACGTGCTCCTGCCACCGTGCCGTGCCTCACGCAACCTTCGCAGGAACAACTACATCCTGCCCAGCGGCCACATGTTCGTGTACTGCGACGCCTCCGGCATCATCGTCAACCCCTACACCGGCGCAGTGCTCACCAACGTGCCACCGCACCTGCAGGTGGGCTAACGTGTGACCTGCACATATAACATGCCGCCGGCCTCCGGGCGGACGGCACATAGGGAACTGCGGCAGGATGCCACAGACATGTATAGCAGCAGCTCAGGATACATGTCCCGTATCGAAGGGTTGACGTGGGCGCGGGTCAGCTGCCAGACGCCGTCGCCTTTGTTTGTAAGGTGGCCGGCCGTGGGTCAGCAACATGGCCTTGGACTAGCACCTGTGGGGTGCTGTGTAGTTACCACTCTTGCGCACTGCGTGCCACTGTGTGCACTACTGCGTACGACTATGCCACGTGGCCATGTGTCGCGATGTAGGCCTGCTGAAGGGCTGTAGCTGTTCCTCCCGTTGTCCTGTCTCCACCTCGCCAGGCCATCCGCACGGTGCGCACCGAGTACCCCTTCAGCTCCACCTCGGTGCTGCTGTCCCTCACGCCCGAGAACGGCTACACGCCCGAGGTGGTGTTCTTCGGAGGGCAGTTCGGGTACGGCTGGACCACCACACCTGCGTCGGACTACGCGCTGCGCCTCAAGGTGTGTGCGCAGCGAGCGCGACGGGGCAGGGCAGGGGCAGGGCGAAGGGGACTCAGGCAGGTAGCAGTATCTTAGGGCACCGATTGAACGATGAGGTTGTAGTGATGAAGGTTCAAATCAGCGTTGCATAAGCCCGGGTAATATATTTTCTCTTAGCTGAGCTATTCATGCTGCGCCAGCGGAACGCATCAAGGGACCTGTTGCTCTTGCTGCAGATGATCTGGAACCCCACCACCAGTAACTACACCTTTGTCAACTGGACTATGGAGACCATGGGCGCCCGCCGCGTCATGGGCGACGCCGTACTGCTGCCCAACGGCCTCGTTGTCGTACTCAACGGCGCCATGAACGGCGTGGCGGGCGACAGCTCCACGGGCGGCAGCAGCAAGGCGCACTTCCCGCAGTTCTGGCCCGTGCTGTACGACCCGGCGGCCCCCAACGGCACGCGCTTCACGCGCATGGCGCGCAGCCCCATCGCCCGCATGTACCACAGTACGGCAGCGCTGACGCCGGACGGTACCGTTCTGGTGGCGGGTTGCGACCGGTGCGACTACTTTAACGTGAGTACCTCGACTGTTGATCAAGCAGCGCTGACTGTTGCTAGGCATGCGCAGGAGAGCGACAGGTTTTCCAACAGGCCTTCGTCGGTGTTGAGTTTCGGGGCACCCTGGCGGAGCTGTTATCAACTAAAGCAGCACTCTGGGTCACAGCAGGGTACTTCATAACCCCACAATGGATCACTGACCTCCGCGTGCCCTGGCGCTCTGTCGTTTGGTCGTGCAGGTATCTGTGCCGTACAGCAAATCGCAATGGGGCCTACCCGAATACCGCGTGGAGACCTTCTACCCACCCATGTACTTCTGGGAGCACCGCCCCATACTGCTGGTCGCCCCCGACTACGTCACGTACGGCGCCGCCTTCGAGACGCAGTACGACTGGATGGTGGGCGTGGACGTCACTGGCGCCGTACTGGTGGCCCCCAGCAGTACGACACATTCCACAAACTTCAACCAGCGCGTGGTGGGGCTGCGCATCCAGAGCGACGACAAGGAGGGCACGCTGGTGCTGCAGGGGCCGCCCAACATCAACATCGCGCCCCCGGGGTACTACATGCTCTTCCTGCTCAGCGGCCAGGCCTACTCCTCGGCCTTGTGGGTGCAGGTGGTGAGCACTGTGCCGCCCACGGGGGCGTAGAACACGCCGTGCAAAAAGAGCTGGCGATGCAGGGGTAATTCACTGGGGCATGGCAGCTGCAACTGCAGATTCCTAAACCTAGGTCGCCTGTGGCTGCGTGCATTATAGGGCAATAGGACAATAGGGCACCATAGCAAGGCTGTCGGACCCAAATACCGGCACGTGCATTCCTTGGGCATGCCTTGCGACTGTATGCAAGCAGGTAGCCTTGTTCTTGTCTGTGTTCGTGTTCTGTCTTAGTTCTGCCGGCCGGCGTTAGGTG
>VFQN01007108.1_pt1 | contig 12238 bp, 11 predicted proteins | sample 3512371 | NCBI WGS metagenome assembly VFQN01 (sample SAMN10412370, study PRJNA504923) | tailings metagenome | isolation source: Replicate 2 from Balatoc abandoned mine | place: Philippines: Itogon, Benguet | collected 2017-08-28
AAGGAAGCCCCAACCTGAACGGAGCCCTTTGGGCCCCCTTTGGGGCCCCTTTGGGCATATATTTATGCGCTCCCCGAAGGGGCGAGCGCATACTGCACCTTTAGGTGCTGGAGGAAGGTTGGTGCAATATATTGCCGCGTCCCACAACGTGGGAGGCTCTTTGCCCCTTTGGGGCCCCTTTGGGCATATATAGCGGCCGGAGGGGCCACATACGAAGCGGGCCCCAAAGGGCTCGCTATATATGCCCGGAGGGCATCTCTTTCTCGTTTGCCCCAAAGGGGCCCTTTTGGGCATATATTGGGAGACGTAGCCCCTTTGGGCTTCTCTGTCCTCCGTTCAGGGGCCCCGAAGGGGCAACGTCAAAGGGGCAAGAGCAACGCGCCCTTTGGGCATATATTGTGTAATAAATTACCCCGAAGGAGGGGGCTATATATGCCCAAAGGGCTAATCGATTGCTAAAAGTACTTTCAGTATGTCAGCCCCCCCCCCCCTTCGGACACATAACTGTCTGCCGCCTCCCACGTTGTGGGACGCGGCCCCTTTGGCTTTCAGCCCTTTGGGCATATATTGTGCTTTTTAGTTACCCCCCTTTAACAGCCCCCCTCCGGGGCATCTCTTTCTCGCTTTGCCCCTTTGGGGCCTGCAATATATGCCAAAGGGCCCCTTTGGGGCAATGCTTGCTTTGCTCCCCTTCGGGGCGAAAGGCAATATATAGAGACGGAGGGTAACAATATATGCCCCCCCTTCGGGGGATTGCCCTTCGGGCTTCTTTGTCTGAAAGCTTTGGGCGTATATAGCGGGCCCCAAAGGTTGGTCCCGCTTTGCGGGAGCAAAGCACTTTATTTGTCTGAAAGGCCCCTTCGGGGGCCGCCTTGCTCGTTGCACCGAAGGGGCAAGAGCAAAGCGGGACGCCCGCTCCGCGGCATATAAAGTGCCCTCTTTGGGCATATATTGCCAAAGTATTAGCTTCGCTAATAAGAGGGGCCCGAAGGGGGGCCCGCTATATATGCCCAAAGGGGTCGTTGCCCTTCTCTTTGCCCCAAAGGGGCAAACGCCCCTTCGGGCATATATTGCCCCTTTGTGTTGTATCGGCTTCTCGCGCTGCTCAAAGCCGATCCTTTGCCCCTTTGGGGCAATAACGTCTTGGCGTTGCGTCTTGGCAAAGCCAAGAGAACACGTTCCTCGCGTTGATGTTGTCCCCTGTGGGGACTTCCTCGACCAAAGGGGTATCGGCTTCTTAGTTACCCCGGAGGGGCGGAGGGCTGAAAGCTCGCGTTGCTGTGCCCCAAAGGGGGCCCTTCGGGGAAACAACGCCAACTTTTAGACTTTTTTGTCCTTCGCGTCCCACAACGTGGGAGTGGCAATATATGCCCAAAGGGGCTATGTCGTTGCCCCGAAGGGGCAAGAGCGCGCTTTTGCCCCTTCGGGGCAACGAAGAGATGACAGATATCGGCTTTGCGTCGTCTCGTGCCCCAAAGGGGCCTTTCAGACAAATAAAGTGGGACGCCCCTTCGGGGCAAGAGCAATATATTGCCCAAAGGGGCCCCTTCGGGGCAACCCCCCGAAGGGGGGGCTAAAAATACTTTTAGCCCTTTGGCATATATTGCAATATATGTAATAAAATTAATTTTGTGTTTGTGTATCAAAACCAGCTGTTTGACTATCACGTGTTTCTAATAAACGTTGTTGTTTTGTGTCATGATAATCCCAAACTTTACTTGTCATTTCAATAATGTCCTGAAGGACCTCATTAGTTGCAATTTCATCAGCTAAACCGTAATAAATTGTTTCCATAGCCGTTAAATAAAAGTCACGATCTAAATCACGTAAAATTTTATGACGTGGTCGATATGTTGATAATGAATATATTTCAGCAACATCTAAACGAATTTTCATAATTTCTTGACTATCAATCCAAATATCAGAAGCTTGACCATTTAATCCACCTTCGGGCTGGTGGATCATCGTGTGGCAGCCTTCAGTAACATAACGTTCACCAATAGTACCACCAGCTAAAGCTAAAGAAGCAGCTGAAGCAGCAACACCTAAAGCTAAAGTTAATGAGCCTGCTTTAATAAATTGCAATGCATCATGTACTGTAATCCCATTACCTACGGAACCACCAAAAGAATTAATAATCATAAAAACTTTTTTTGATTCTTCTTCTTGAATAACACGTTCAGTTTGTTTACGTGCATTTTTATCTGAAAGACCTTTGTTATAATCTAGATAATTATAAGCTTTTAAAGCACTTTCATTGCCCACAGAACCTAAACGCCCAGCATGACGTTCTTGAGCATATCTAAGTTTTAATCGACGTTGACCTAATGCTTTTGCAGAAGAGGCCAATAAATTTTCAGAAGTTTGTAATTTGTCAGCAAATAGATTACTTGATAAATTATCAATCACCCTTTGGGCCCCAGGTGGGCATATATTGTTATTTTTGCTAGTATTAATCTTTCCATTTTTTAAATAATTTAAAATGTCAGAAAAATTTTTTGTTTTATTTTCAAAATTATTATTTAATTTTTCTAAATTATAATTTTGAGGAGCAAAATTTGCTAATAATCTAAATGGAGAGTAAACATCTAAATCAGATTTATCAAATTTCTTAGTCTGGGCTTGTATTTGGTCATTTTTAATATTTTTAAATTGTTTAATTAAATTTGTCATTTCGGTTGTGCCATAAAGGGACTTTGCATCATCTTTTGAAAAATCTTTATTTAAAATTTCTGCTAAATAATATAAATAGGGTTGGTCCAGAGTACCTTCAGCAGAATAATCAAAAAACTGAGCATTCCAATTTAACCATTCTGTTGTAATTTTTTGTAAAGTATATTGTTCTAACATATGATTATCATCAATACCAAAATCTCTATCTGATGTTAATAAATCTTCTACAGCCCCTCTGGCCCCTTTGGGTCCCGAAGGAGAAAGACTTGAATCTTTAATGGATGAAAGATTATCTTTTTTTATACTTGATTTAGAAGTAGTACTTTTAAACAATCCACTTTTTTCCATTTCTTTTTTTTCTAATTCTTTAGATCGATCTTCCATATGTATATTAATAAGTAAACCACAAATTTGGTTACAAAGTTCATCATCTAAATATTGCATTAAAAATACCATACGACGACGGAAAATAAAATTATAAATATCTGTCCATTGTGCAGGTAATTCTTCACCCCAACAATAAATAATACGAGGTACACCAATTGGCATAAATTAATTCTCCTAATTGTAATAAAATTTTGTCGTGTTTTTTCTTTATAGCCCTATTGCCAACAAAGACTAACGTTCCTTCGGCCCTTTGGGCCCCTTTGGGCATATATTGTTAACTTGACTTGCCTTTCAGGGATTGCTAAATACTCCTTTGGGCATATCTTGTTAACACCCCCTTCAGGCCCCTTTGGGCCCTCTTCGGGGCCCCGAAGACAATATATGCCCGACAGGCTACTTTCAGCTTTTATCTTCGCTGTCTTTGGGCCCCCTTTGACTTCCAGGATCGGCGAAGCCGATCTCTCGTTGCCCCGAAGGGGCAATAGCAAAGCGGGGTATGCGCGTCCCACTACCCCCTCTGGGCCCCTCCGGCCCCTCTGGGGTAATTTAAAGCGCATATTTGTCTGAAAGCAAAGGGCTGAAAGGAAAGCGGGCATCTCTTCTTGCCATTAGGCTTTGCCTAATGGGGCACCCTTTGGGGCCCGCTTCCAGGATCGGCGAAGCCGATCTCTCCCGCTTTGCGGGGTATGCGCGTCCCACGTAGTGGGAGCGCATATTTGTCGTCTCGCTACGCTCCCCGAAGGGGCGAGAAAGCCAAAGGGGTCGTTGCCCAATATATGCCCTCCGGGGCCCCTTCGTTGTTGCCCCTTTGGGGCAATCCTCGCTTCGTTGTTGCCCCTCCGGGGCAATCCTTGCTTCGCAAGAAAGAGATGGCAAACGCCCCTTATGCGCAGAGCGCATACTGCACCTTTAGGTGCTGGAACGGAGGACAAAGAAGCCCCTTTGCTTTCAGCCCTTTGGGCATATATTGCCAAAGGGGTATCTATTGGCTCTTGCCCCGCTTTCAGACCGAGAAGCCAATACAAAGGGCCCTCGCATCCCCCTTTGGACAGCGAGGGCCCTTTGGGCATATATTGCGCTCGCTTCGCTCCCCTTGGCAATATATGCCCAAAGGGGCTACGCTATGCCCAAAGGGCAACGACCCCTTTGGGCCCCCTTTGGGGCAACTAAAAAGCAACCCCCGAAGGGGGGGCAATATATGCCCAAAGCCCCTCCGGCTTTCCAGCACCTAAAGGTGCAGTATGCGCTCGCCCCTTCGGGGAGCGCATAAGACAGAGAAGCCCAAAGGGCTGAAAGCTCTCGTTGCCCCAAAGGGGCCCCGACTCCCACGTTGTTCTCCAGCACCTAAAGGTGCAGTATGCGCTCCGCGCATAAATTGGCGAAGCCAATAGACGACGCAAAGCCAAGATATCGGCAAAGCCGATACTTGCTTCGCTCCCCTTCGGTTCGGCTTTGCGTCCCGCTTCGCTCTTGCCCCGAAGGGGCAACGAGAAGCGAAAGAGATGCCCCTTCGGGCCCCCTTTGGGGCCCGCTTTGCTCGTTGCCCCGAAGGGGCCCCTTTGGGCATATATTGCTCTTGCCCCGAAGGGGCAACGACGCCCGCTCTTCGTGCCCCGAAGGGGCCCCGGAGGGCATATAAAGTGTCCAGCACCTAAAGGTGCAGTATGCGCTCTGCGCATATTGGCTTTGCCAAGAGACGCGGCATATATTGAGGATCCTCTAGGATAGAGTATCTCGTCAGAGGACTCGATCCTGATAGTCCCCTTTGGGGGTACGATCGAGCATCTGCGAGCCCGAAGGGCAACTGAAATATGCGCGTTGTCTATTGGCAAAGCCAATTGTTCCTCGTGCCCCTTCGGGGCAAACACGTTGTGTTGTATCGGCAGGGCCGATCCTTGGCTTTGCCGTCACCCAAAGGGTGAGAGACGCGCATACTGCACCTAAAGGTGCTGGAAGGGGCAACGACGCTCGTTGCCCAAAGGGCCCCTATGCTTTCTCTCGCAATATATACCCTCCGGGCTGAAAGGAAGGGGGAAAGAGATGCCCTTTGGGCATATATTGCTCTTGCCCCGAAGGGGCAACGACGCCCGCTCTTCCCACGTTGTGGGACGCGGCATATAAAGTGCTCAATATATGCCCAAAGGGGCGTCTCTTGGCTTTGCCAAGACACTTTATATGCCCTCCGGGGCCCCTTTGGGGCACGAGAACCGAAGGGGCGCACCAACCCCCTTTGGCCCTTTGGGCCCCTTTGGCCCTTTGGGCAATATAAAGCGTTCTCTTGGCAAAGCCAAGGAACGTCTTTTAGCCCTTTGGGCATATATTGCGCTCCCCAAAGGGGCGAGCGCATACTGCTTTCAGCCCGTAGGCCCGGAGGGCAACTGAAAGCCGATCCTGGAAGGGGGTTACGTTATCTATTGGCAAAGCCAATTGACAACGAAGGGGTATTTATACAAATCCTCTTTTTGTTGCCCCTTTGGGGCATCTCAATATATGCCCAAAGGGGAAGCCAGACAGAGCGAGGAAGGTTGGTGCTTTATATGCCGCGTCCCACAACGTGGGAAGAGCGGGCGTCCCGCTTTGCTCTTGCCTCTTCGGGGCAACGAGCAAAGCGGCCCGGAGGGGCAACAACGAAGGGCCCTTTGGCATATATTGCCAAAGGGGCCGCTTTGGAGGGTCCCCAAAGGGGGACTTCCTCGCAATATATGCCCAAAAGGGCCCCAAAGGGGCTTTGCGAGGATTTGTATAAATACCCCCTTCGACTCTATATATTGCCTTTCGTTGCCCAATATATGCCAAAGGGCCCCTTTGGGGCAAACGCGCCCCAAAGGGGAGCGAAGCGAGGATTGCCCCTTTGGGGCTTTTTTGTCCCTCGCTGTACAACGTGGGAGGCGGCCCGAAGGAAGACGCCCTTTGGCATATATTGCAATATTTAGAGCCCCTTCCAGCACCTAAAGGTGCAGTATGCGCTACGCGCATATCCTTTTTTAAAAGCCGATTTTAGACAAAGAAGGGCCCTTTAGCATATATTGCCAAAGGGGCCCTCTGGGCATAGATTGGGCCTTATAGTGGGCCTGAAATACCTTGTTTTCTAATCATTAAGAAGTGCGCAAGCATGAAAACAGCAGTTAGTAATGGTAAAACAAAAGTATGTAGACTATAGAAGCGAGTTAGTGTGCTTTGGCCAACACCAACACCACCACGTAATAATTCTACTAAAACATTACCAACACCTGGAATTGCTTCAGGTACACCAGTTACAATTTTTACAGCCCAGTAACCTACTTGGTCCCACGGTAATGAATAACCTGTTACACCAAATGATACAGTACAAACTGCCATAATTACACCGCTTACCCATGTTAATTCACGTGGTCTTTTAAAACCACCTGTTAAATAAACACGGAATACGTGTAGAATCATCATAAGAACCATCATACTAGCTGACCAACGGTGAATTGAACGAATTAACCAACCAAAATTTACATCTGTCATAATATATTGAACAGAAGCGAAAGCTTCTGCTACTGTTGGACGGTAATAAAATGTCATAGCAAAACCAGTTGCTACTTGTACTAAGAAACATGTAAATGTAATACCACCTAAACAATAAAAAATATTTACATGTGGAGGAACATATTTACTTGTAATATCATCAGCAATAGCTTGAATCTCTAGACGTTCTTCAAACCAATCGTATACTTTACTCATAGAAAAATTATATTTTGTTTGTGACATGACCGTTAGGCGTTGTTGGCTCCCCCCCACCCCTTTCATTAGGCAAAGCCTAATGGTTGTTGCCCCTTTGGGGCAATGACTCTCTCTTTCCCCCTTCGGGGGACAAAGCGAGGATTGCCCCAAAGGGGCAACAACTTTTTTGTCCTTCGCGTCCCACAACGTGGGAGTCGCAATATATGCCCCCCCTCCGGGGTAACTAAAAAGACAAATAAAGTGGGACGCCCTCCGGGCCCTTTAGGCTTCTCTGTCTTATGCGCAGAGCGCATACTGCACCTTTAGGTGCTGGAAAGGCATCCCACGTTGTGTCTTGGCTTTGCCAAGAGACGCGGGCCCGGAGGGTAATAGATAGCGGCCAGAGGGCCCTCGCTGTATTTGCTCCAGGCCCTTTGGGTATATATAGCCGACCAGTATGCGCTCCGTCTCCCTTCGGGCCCAGAGGGTAACTAAAAAGCGAGGGCTCGCAATCAGTTGCCCCAGAGGGGGCATATATTGCCAAAGGGCCCTCGCTGTTGAAAGGGCGCCAATCAGTTACCCCGGAGGGGCCCCTTTGTGGAGAACGGCTATCTATGCCCACTTTTTTGTCTGCTTTCCAGCACCTAAAGGTGCAGTATGCGCTCGCCCCTTCGGGGAGCGCATAAGACAAAGAAGTGCTTCGTTGCCCCTTCGGGGCCCCTTCGGGCATATATTGCGGGACACCAAGAACATCGGCAATATATGCCCAAAGCCCCTCCAGCTGCTTTGCTCGTTGCCCCTTGCCCCAAAGGGGCAAAGGCATATATTGCTCTTGCCCCGAAGGGGCGTCCCACAACGTGTTGCCCCTTTGGGGCACGAGGAACAATTGGCGAAGCCAATAGACAACGACGTCCCCTCCGGGGCAATATATTGCACCAATAACGTAACACGTTCCTAAAAGCCTTCGCCCTTTATTATTTTTATAATTATTTATAGCAGATTTTTCTAGAACAGCTAGTCTGGTTACTTTTATTTAATAAACAAAATTTATAGTAATATATAATATATTATATATTAATATAAAAATAACGTTAGTAAAATAATTAACGAAGTTAGTCAGTTGGTAATTTATCCCTTTGGGACCCCTTTGTATGTGGAACGTGTTGGCTATATATGCCCAAAGGGGTTGTTGCCCCTTTGGGGCAATAACGTAACCCCCTTCCAGGATCGGCAATATATGCCCAAAGGGCCCTCGCTGTCTCCCGCTTTGCTCTTGCCCCAAAGGGGCAAGGGTATGCGCGTCTCTTGGCTTTGCCAAGACACAACTTGGGAGATAGCGCATAAGGGGTCACGTTCCTCGCAATATATGCCCAAAGGGGCCCCTTCGGGGCAACGAGAAAGCGCAAAGCGACTCTCGCTATCTATGCCCAAAGGGCCTTCGGGAGAAAGAGGATCCTGATAGTAGCTTTCAGACTTCTATGGCTGAAAGGATCCTACGATCTATTGGCCATGGCCAATGCATCGGAGGATCCTCTAGGATAGAGTATCTCGCAGATGCTCGATCCTTTCAGCCCTTTGGGCATATATTGCGAGCCCCTTTGGGGCAACAGAAATATGCGCGTAGCGCATACTGCACCTTTAGGTGCTGGAGGATCCTCTAGGATAGAGTATCTCGTCTTTTTTGTCAATATATTACCCCGGAGGGGCCCGAAGGGGCGAGCGCATACTGCACCTTTAGGTGCTGGAAAGGATCCTGATAGTACCCCTTCGGGGCCCCTTTGGGCATATATAGTCTCTACGATCTATTGGCTATCGATTACGTCCCGCTTGCTCTTGCCCCTTTGGGGCAACGAGCAAAGCGGCCGAAGGGGCATCGGAGGATCCTTTCAGCCCTCAATATATGCCCAAAGGGCCTTCGTCTCGCTGCGTCCCCCGAAGGGGGCTTTCCAGCACCTAAAGGTGCAGTATGCGCTCGCCCCTTCGGGGAGCGCATAAGACAGAGAAGCCCAAAGGGAAGGAGCCGCTTCGCGCTTTCAGCCCTCCGCCCCTCCGGCCGCTTTGCTCGTTGCCCCGAAGGGGCCCCTATGGGCAATATATTGCTCTTGCCCCGAAGGGGCAACGACGTAACGTATATCGGCAATATATGCCCAAAGGGCACAACGTGGGAGATACTTGCTTCCCCTTTGGAGCCCGCTTCGCGGCATATATTGCCCTTTGGGGTAACTAAAAATATGCGCGCTCGTGCCCCTTCGGGGCCCCGAAGGGCATATAAAGTGTTGTCCAGCACCTAAAGGTGCAGTATGCGCTCCGCGCATAAATTGGCTTTGCCAATAGTTCCTTGGCAAAGCCAAGAGACGCGCATACTGCACCTTTAGGTGCTGGAAGCCCTTTGGGGCAAAAGCAACACTATGCTTTCTCCCGAAGGGAGACGTAGCGCATACTGCACCTTTAGGTGCTGGAGCAAATACTCGATCTATTGATTGCCCCTCCGGGGCAACCCCCAAGGGCATCGGAGGATTGTTAGTTACACTAACTTTTTTAAACAAAATCAGTCAAAACGCAGTATATTAAAAAATTACAAATTAGTTAATATTTTAAAAGTTTGAAAAAAAGAGTTAAGATTTTTATCCAGAATAAACTAAAAACTGAACAGTTAAGGGCGCTAATAAGCAATATGTTTTAGCCCAGAGCTTTCAGGAGGCCTCCGGCCCCCTTTGGGGCAATAAATGCTCCCCTTTGGGCACTTTATAGATCTGAAAGCCGTTCGTTGTCTATTGGCTTCGCCAATTGTTCCTCCAGCACCTAAAGGTGCAGTATGCGCTACGCGCATAGCTTTGTCCCCCGAAGGGGGCCCTTTGGGTATATATAGCCCCTATGGGGCAGGATCGGCGAAGCCGACCAGTATGCGCTCGCCCCTTTGGGGAGCGCATAAGGGGCGTCCCGCTCTGCTTAAAAATAAAGAGAAGGCCCTTTGGCTTTCTCTCGCTTCTTTGTCTGAAAGGAAGGGGCGTTTGCCCCGCCGCTTCGCTCGTTGCCCAAAGGGCAATAGCAAAGCGGGACGTAATCTATTGAGAAGGGCAACGACCCCTTTGGGCATATATTGCGCTTTCAGCCCTTCGTCTCTTCTTGCAAAGCAAGGATTGCCCCGGAGGGGCCCTTTGGCATATATTGCGAGATGCCCCATAGGGCAAGATAAAGTTAACAATATATGCCCACAGGGGCCTCCTTTGGGCATATATTGCCAAAGGGCTCGCGCCGCTTACCCTTTGGGCCCCGGAGGGCAAGAAAAAGAAGGTTGGTGTCGTTGCCCCTTCTCTTTGCCCCTTTGGGGCAAACGGCAAGAGCAATATATTGCCCAAAGGGGCCCCGAAGGGGCAACGAAGCACAATCAGTTCCCCCGAAGGGGCCCGAAGGGGGGGGGGCCGCTTTGCTCGTTGCCCCGAAGGGGCAAGAGCAAAGCGGGACGTAATATATAGCGTTGTTTTGTATTTATACTTTATCTTGCCTTTCGTTGCCCTTTGGGCAATAGCACCGCGAGGAACATGTTACGTCATTGCCCCGAAGGGGCAACGACAGAGCGGCCAGAGCCCTTTGGGCATATATTGCCAATAGACCCACAGGGGCCCGAAGGGGGGATTGTTAAATACAATACATGCCCAAAGGGGCAATATATGCCCAAAGGGCCTTCGGTTCGGCTATATATGCCCAAAGGGCACAACGTGGGAGAAGAGCAACGCTATGCTTTCTCCCTTCGGGAGACGTAGCGCATACTGCACCTTTAGGTGCTGGAGGATTGCCCCAAAGGGGCCCTTTAGGCATATATTGCGGCCTTTGGCTATATATGCCCAAACAGCGAGGGCCCTCGGGGCATATATTGTCAGACAGCCTTTCAGACAAAAAAGTGGGCATATATTGTTACCCCCAGAGGGGGCTGTCGAAGGGGGCAATATATGCCCAAAGGGGGCCCAAAGGGCCTTTGGGGCAAAAGGGCTCCAAAAAAGGCAGTGTGCTTTTTAAAGTCAAATGTTTTCAAATACAAAGTCTATTTTTAAATAATTATAGTGTGCAAGCTAGGCAAACGGCTTAGGACCCTTCTAGTTACTCTCTGAGACCAAAGGGATCTTCCTTTCAGCCTAGAGGGTCAAGTGTTAACAATCTATGCCCAAAGGGGCCGCGTCGTTGCCCCTTTGGGGCAAGAACTTTATATGCCCTTCGGGGCACGAGGCGGCTCCCACGTTGTGGGACGCAATATATGCCCAAAGGGGGCCCCTCCGGGCATATATTGCCGAAGGCAGCGGGCTTTTTATTACGTCGTTGCCCCTTCGGGGCAAGAGCAATATATGCCCAAAGGGGCCCCTTCGGGGCAACGAGCGAAGCGGCCAAAGGGCTGAAAGGCTGTCCAAAAAAAAGGGGCCAAGCCTCGGGGCAGATATTGCTTTCAGAGTAATTTACAATCAGTTACCCCAAACGTATATTAAAATGGTAATAATTTTTTTAAAAAAAGTGCTTGTTATCCTTTAAAAAATTGCTTTTATTAGAGGAAGTCTCGTTTACACCCCCTTCGTAGTATCGGCTTCTTAGTTGCCTTTCGCCCCTTATGCGCTCCCCAAAGGGGCGAGCGCATACTGCACCTTTAGGTGCTGGAACGGTCGAGCAAAGCGAGGATTGCCCCAAAGGGGCAACAACACTTTGGGCATATATTGCGAGGATTGCCCCGAAGGGGCAAGAGCAATGCGCCCTTTGGGTATATATAGCCCCTTTGACAATATATGCCCAAAGGGCTGAAAGGAAAGCGGGCAATATATGCCCAAAGGGGGCCCCTTTGGTCTATTGGCTCTTGCCCCGAAGGGGCTTATATTGCGTCTTGCTTTGCAAGAGAGGAGGGGTATCGGCTTCTTAGTTACCCCGGAGGGGCGGAGGGCTGAAAGCGCTAATAAAAAACAGAGCCGATCCTTGGCTTTGCCAAGAGAACGCTTTATATTGCCCAAAGGGCCAAAGGGGCCCAAAGGGCCTTCGACAATATATGCCCAGAGGGCTGAAAGCTTTGGGCTTCTCTGTCTTATGCGCTTCTTTGTCATCTCGCAACGCGAGAGAAAGCCGGAGGGGCTCGCTGTCAGAGGGGCCGGAGGGGCCCGGAGGGGGTTGTGTTGTATCGGCAGGGCCGATCCTTGGCAAAGCCAAGAGGATCGACGAAGTCGATACAACGCGCATACCCCGCAATATATGCCCTCCGGGGCCCCTTCGGGGCAACGAGACAGCGAGGGCCCTTTGGGCATATATTGCCGATCCTGCCCCATAGGGGCATCTCTTCTCCCTTCGGCCCTTTGGGCCCCGGAGGGCAAGAAAAAGAGGATTGCCCCGGAGGGGCCTTTCCAGCACCTAAAGGTGCAGTATGCGCTCGCCCCTTCGGGGAGCGCATAAGACAAAGAAGCCCAAAGGGGGTTGGTGCTCGTTGCCCCTTCGGGGCAAGCTTTCAGACAAAGAAGCCCGA
>VFQN01007109.1_pt1 | contig 12237 bp, 12 predicted proteins | sample 3512371 | NCBI WGS metagenome assembly VFQN01 (sample SAMN10412370, study PRJNA504923) | tailings metagenome | isolation source: Replicate 2 from Balatoc abandoned mine | place: Philippines: Itogon, Benguet | collected 2017-08-28
GTAAGAAGTACGGCAAGGCCAAGGCCCGCCGCAGCTTCCAGTTCTCGAAGCGGTAATTTCTCAAGAACCATCGGCAATGAGATCAGGGGCCTGGATAACATCCAGGCCCCTGATGCATTTGGCACCCATTGACCAAACCAAGCCCGAAGAAATTCGCATAGCTGCGACACGGACCGTGTCTAAGACCATCGACAGAGAGGCGAAGGGCCACGGCTTAATTTAGGAGAACCGCCATGAATTCATCAATGGCGAGACCACCCCTGCAGTCTGATACCGGCAACCTGCAAAATCATTCGAGGCGGATTAAGACTCGTATTATTATAAGATGGCGGAAAAATACTAAACTATCCAACTAGATAATTTCAAAAAACTCGCTCCTTGAACCCCGATATTTTGGGATCCCGGCAGTCGGGTCACCTTCGGAACGATAACCTACGGCAGCAAGAACTGCAGCGGACAGGCCCTGCGCAGGCAGGCCCAGAATCGTGTCGTAGTCCGGGTGGTCGAAGCCCTCCATGGGACAGGCGTCCACTTTCATCATGGCGGCAGCCGCAAGCATGTTGCCAAGCGCGAGATAGGTCTGCCTGCGTGCCCAAGCGATCCGCGCTTCGGGCATCATTCCCAAAATGTACTTCTTTGCCTTGAACTCGATTTCGGAGAGCTTGTCCCGCCCAAGACCGCGCTCGACAGCGAGCCGATCCAAGAACGCGTCAATGGTGCCCTCGTCGATATGCGACATGACCGCAAAGACGAACAGAGCACAGCATTGAGCGACTTTCTCCTGGCCCCACGTATGTTTGACGAGGTTTTCGCGGAGTGCCTGGTCCCGGATCACGATGAGCCTGTAAGGCTGCAGGTTCACCGAGGAAGGGGCCAGCCAGACGGACTCGATGAGTGCCGAGAGAGTATCTTCCGGCAGAAACTGCCCATGGTCGAACGCTTTGGTGGCGTAACGCCACCGCAATGCCTCGATAAATTGATTCTGCTCCGACATCCCTTGCTCCCTTCGTCAGATGTTGCGGTCGTAAATCGCCACCGCGGCCAGCGCTTCGTCGAATCCTATGATGCCGCCGCCATTTTCCTGTAGAGCGATGGTGGCGCCCGCCACCTGTCGTTCTCCGGCCTCGCCACGAAGTTGCGTCACCAGTTCCGCACACATGGAAAGCCCGGTTGCGCCGATTGGATGGCCCTTGGACACGAGCCCGCCTGAAGTGTTTACCGGCAACGAACCGCCCAGCGCCGTCTGGCCAGTGCCGACGAACGCACCTCCCTCGCCCGGCTCGCAAAAGCCCATCATTTCGACCTGATAGATCTCGCAGAACGATGTCGCGTCGTGCACCTCCGCCACGTCTACGTCGGCAGCCCCCAGACCGGCCGCGCTGTAGGCTCGCTCGGCGGCGACGCGAGTCAGGCTCGGCTCATCGAGAGTCCGGTATTTTCCGCCCGATAGACCGATCCCGCGCAGAGTGACCGCGCGTTCGCGCTGTCCTGTGGTGCACGACCGAAGAAACCGTTCCGAGCACAGGATCGCTGCGGCGGCACCATCCGTCATGGGCGCGCACATTGCGCGGGTGAACGGATCGACGACGGACCGGTCGTCCAGCACCTGCTGCGTCGTCATCTCGAAGCGATAATATGCGTTGGGATTCTTCGCACCGTTGCAATGGTTCTTGGCCGCCGCGGTCGCGATCTGCTCGACGCTCGTACCGTAGCGGCGCATGTGATGATGCGCCTGCATCGCGTATGTATCCATTGGAACGGTGCGGTCCGGACCGGGGGCAAAGGGCGTGCCCAGCCGCTCGCCCGCGCGCTCGTACTCATGCTGCCATTCATGCGGATCCAGGCAGTCGAGGCCTTGTGAGAACTTTTGGAACACCTCCCGCTGGCGTGGAGGATCGACCAGTTTTTCCGCGCCGATGGCCAATGTCACGTCGGCGTCTCCGGCGCGGATGGCCATGGCCGCGCCGTGCAGGGTCAATGTGCCGGTCGAACAGCCGGCCTCCACATTGATGATCGGCGCCCGATCGGGAAACAGTCCCTCCCTGACCAGCGGAATGAACGAGACATTGCCGCCGATCATGCACTGGCCCCAATGGCTCATGAGGCAGTTGCCGAACCACGCGGCCTCGATGGCGCGGCCATCTTCGAAGCCGGCATCGGCCAAGGCACCGAGGAAGGCCCGGCGCGTCAGCTCTTTGTAGCCGACGTCGACCAGTTTCGCGAACGGCAGTGTGTAAGTGCCCAGAACATAGACTTTCCCCGTCATCCTCAAACCCTGCGATCTTGATCTGTCCAGAAGGCGTCTCGCACGACCCGCTTGAGCACTTTGCCATTCGGGCTCCGCGGCAGATGTTGCACCGCCTCTACCGATTTCGGAGCGCAAACGGCGCCCAGCTTCGACCTGACGAGATCGATGATTTCGCGATCGGGAAGTTCTTCGCCGTCCTTCAACTCGACGACAGCCTTGACTGCTTCGCCCCATTTCGGATCGGGCACTCCGATCACCACGCAGTCGCGCACCTTTGGATGCGACAGCACCACCTGCTCGACTTCGGCCGTGTAGACGTTGAAGCCCCCGGTAACGACCATGTCTTTCTTCCGGTCGACGATGTAGACGAAACCGTCGTCGTCCCGGTAGCCGACGTCGCCGGTGCGGTGCCAGCCGTCGCGGCAAGCTTCGGCCGTCGCCGCTTCGTTCTCGTGATAGCCGTCGAAGACCAGCGGGCCGCGAACCACGATCTCGCCGCGCTCGCGATTGCCGAGCAGCTCTCCGGTGTCGTCCATGATGGCAAGCCGCACAACCATCGTTTCGCGCCCGCACGAAGCGAGACGGCGCCCTCCGGCATCGAGGTCCTCCAGGAGGTCTTGCGTGCGCAGAAAGGTCATGAACATCGGCGCTTCGGCCTGGCCAAAGCTCTGGCAGACGACCGGGCCAAAACGGTCGAGTGCCTGACGCAGCTTTTCGGGCGCGACCGGAGCGGCCGCGAGCACGAGGTGGCGCAACGACGAGTAGTCGAATTCCGCAACGCGCGGTTCGTCGAGCATCATGTAAAGCAGAGTGGGCGGCACATAGAGATGGGTTACCCGGTGCTTCTCTATGCTCTCGAGGATCGTTCTCGGATCGGGCGACTTCAGGATTACGTTGGTTGGGGCGTCGGGGAGCATCAGCAAGGTCAGCAGCCCTGCCGCGTGCGTCATTGGCCCCGCAACCAGATGAACGATCGGCTCGCCGCGTGGCAGGCATTGCCAGTAGGCGTTCATGGTCGCTTCGAAAGTACGTGCCGACCACCGCGCGGCCTTGGAAAAGCCGGTGGTTCCACCTGTGGGAAAGAGGGCCATCGGCTGGTCGCGAAAAACAGACAATGGCGCCAGTTGCGCTGTCTCGTCAGCCATGAAGGCGGCCAGCGTGTCCATCACACCGTCTCCACCACCGTCAAGGCATATCAGCCGGCAACCCGACCGGGAGCCGCCGGCGATCTCACGAGCCTGCTCCAGAAATGTGCTGTGAGTGAAAAGAACCGAGCAACCGGTCTGTCGAATGAGATGCGCGTTCGCCTCGACGCTGTTGCGCCAGTTGAGTGGCACCCAGGTACAGCCGGCACGCAATGCGCCAAGGACACAAACAAAAGCGATCGTGTCGTTGGGACTGTAGACCGCGATGTTGCCCCCCTGAGGGAAATCGCCGGCCAGCCTGCAGGCGATCCTACGCGAGAGAATCTCGACCTCGGACCAACTGTAGGTAACGTCGCCGTCGATGAACGCCGCCAGACCGCGATCGTTCGCCATGCATTTTTCGAAGTAGTCAGTGAACCGCATCAGCTTGTCCTGGCTTGGCGCCGGCAGCGCCCGTGAGGTCTTGGGGTCATCGGCTGAGCATCTCGGGGAGCCAAGTCGCGATCGAAGGCATCGCGGTCAGCATCGCAAGCATCAGCAACTGGGCTGCGAGAAAGGGAAGGATGCCGAGATAAAGCGAGGTGAGGCGCAGATCCGGTACCTGGGATTTGATGACGAACAGGTTCATGCCGACTGGCGGCGTTACCAGCCCGACCTCGACAAGGATGACGAGCAGAACGCCGAACCAGATCGGGTCATAGCCGAGCCCGACGACGACCGGGTAGAATACGGGAACCGTCGCAAGCATCATGCCGATGCCATCCAGGAAGCACCCGGCCACGAGGTAGAAGACGATGATACCGAGGATGACGGCAACAGGCGGAAGCGCCATCGTATCGATCATCGACAGCAGCATTGCGGGAAACTGCGCCTGAACAATAAAATAGGAATAGAAAGTCGCGCCCAGTACGACAAAGAAGACCATCGTCGTGGTCAGAATCGCTTCCCTCACCGCGGAGGTCAGGCGTGAGACGGTGAGCGTACCTGTAGCGAATCCCATCAGAGCGGCGGTGGTGGCGCCGATCGCAGCCGCTTCGGTAGGGGTGTACCAGCCGGCATAGATGCCGCCAATTGTTAAGACGAAGAGGACCAGCACTTCCCATCCCTTGGCTACGCTGGCCAACCGGTTTCCCGAGAAGACGGGCGCCTCTGGCGCCAGCTGAGGCCAGCGCTTGATCAGCAGCCATACGGTCAGCACGTAGAGCACAGTCATCACCAGGCCGGGCAGGATGGCGGCTGCGAAGAGCGCCACGATCGACTCGCCGGTGATCAACGCGTAGATCACGAGCATGACGGATGGTGGGATGAGGATGCCGAGTGTGCCACCCGCTGCGATGGACCCACTGATCAGCCGGTCGTCATAGCCTCGCAAGCGCAAGCTGGGCGCTGCTATGCGCGAAATGGTTGCCGTGGTCGCGAGCGACGAACCAGATACCGTGCTGAATGCAGCCGATGCAGCGACAGTCGCCATAGCCTCCGCGCCTCGAACTGATCCAAAGAGGGCAGTGCTGGCAGCGAAGATTCGCTCGGACATGCCGGCACGCAACGCCACGGAGCCCATGAGAACGAAGAGCGGCAGAACCGAAAGCGTATATTCGGTAGATACTTGCAGCAGGGTGCTGCCAAGCACGTGCACCACGGCGGCAGGGCTGGCGAGGGCCAGATAGCCACCCACCCCGGCGATGAACATCGCCGCGCCGACCGGAATGCGAATTGCGAGGAGCACCACCAATCCCACGATGGTGAGTCCGCCAAGGGTCTCCGCGCTCATGGATGTTCATCCTTTGCGCAGCGGGGGCGAGACAGGCGAGCGACTGCCTCACGAAGTGCCCCGCTCATACCGCCGACCAATCCCAACATGATCGGAACCCAGAAGACGAGCTTCGAGAGGCCGAGGTCGCTCGTCGTCTCGCCATAGCGGACGACTGTCTGTGCCTGCTGCCACCCCGCGTAGACCAGCACGCAACACAGCGCTGCGACCGCGAGAGATGCCAAAGCAATCAGCCAATGCGTCAGGCGATCACCGATCACCTGGTCGATGAGGTCCACGACGATATGGGTGCCATCCCGGGAAACCAGGCCCAGCGCCGCGAAGATCGCGACACAGAGCGAGATCTGGACGATCTCGTAGCAACCCTTGAGTGAGTAGCCGAAGGCGTTTCGGCCGACCACATCGATCAGAGTTGCGCCGATCATGGTAAGCACAGCAATGATGGCGAGCATCATCGGCGCATGTCGAAGTATGTGCGTGAGACGAGCCATTCTTGACTGCCTAGTCAACTTGCTTCAGCGATTTGTAGAAGGCGCGTGCCGGTAACCCCTTGGCTTCCTGCTCCGCGAGCACGGCCTCGATCCGTGCACCGATCACCTGCTCGAATTGAGCTCGTGCCTCGCCCGTCAGTTCGATTGCCGTGATCTTGCCTGAGAGCCTGTCGATCGCGGCACGTTCCACGTCATCGTAGAGCTTACCGACCCGGATGCCGGCGGACGCACCGGTCGTTTCGTCGATCACGGTCCGCAGGTCCTCGGGTAGCCGTGAATAGGCGTCCGGATTCATCACCAGGGCGAATGTCGATGTGCCGAAGTCTATGCGCGTGGCGTAGGAGAGGGAATCGACGAGTTTGAAAGTCTCGGCCGCCTCGTAGGTCGTCGCGGTTCCGTCAATCACGCCCTTCGCGAGAGCATCACCCATCTCGGCCGGTGGAACGGCGACAGGTACCGCACCGAGAGCCGACAAGGAGCCGGCTATGACGGAGCCGGGGTGACGAATACGCAGGTTGGAAAGGTCCTCGATGGAGTGAACTTGCTTGTCGCGCGTCAGGATCGGGAACGGCGGGACGGCGACGACGTACAAAAGGCGCACGCCCTCGTGTTCCTTGGCCAGATACTCATCGACAAGACTGGACAGTGCCTCCGTTCCGGATTTGCCGTCCTTGAAGAGGCCGGGCAGATGCGCAATCTCTGTCAGCGGAAAGCGACCGGGCGAGAAGCCGTGCACGATGTAGGCGATATCTGCTACGCCGGTTCGTGCAATGTCGTATTGTTGAGGCGGCGGGCCCATTTGGCCGGCCGGATAGATTTCGAGCTTGATGCGGCCTTGTGAGCGCTCCGCGAGTTCAGCGCCCCAGCGCTCGAACTCGGCAATCATCGCATTGGATGGTGGCACGTGCGTGGAGAGCTTAAGCACATGCGTCTGTTCTGCATGGGCTGTCGCCACCATCAAAACCAGTAACGCAGCGCCAGTTGCGAGTCGCGTCATTGTCATCTTGTTCCTCCCGTCTGTGTTTGCAGTCGTGTTGTCAGATCACCTGGCGATGACCACCTCCGGTTCGTTGATCCTCCCATGGCTTGCGGATATCGAACGCAGTTCCCAAGGCGTCGAGTAGCCAGCAGGCGTCACCCATGAAGAGCGCTGGTTTTTCGCCCTTGCTTCTCTTGGGGATACGGCGCGTTATTCGATCGCCATGCTCGATTGACGATTCCGAGTTGCCGTCACTCGTTTTCCCGCACGCCGGGATCGTCTGCCCCGCGGCCATCAGCTTCGTGAGAGGCATGGAATTCGGCACGTAGCTTACGCAACTGCGTGAGGAGTTGGTCGAACCCGTTTTGGCCGAGGATCGCCTTCATCTCTTCCTCCACGTTCCGAAACAGGCCGTGCAGCGTCTCGACGAGTTGCCACCCTTCCGGCGTGAAGCGCACGATACGTGCTCTCCTGTCTGCGGGGTCCGCTTCGACCGCCAAGAAGCCGTCTCGCACAACCATTTGCACGGCCTGTGTCATGGCCCCGTTGGTGATGCCGGCTCGCTCTGCAAGTTGGGTCATGCGCGTGCCGTCAAAGTCCACGTGCCGCAGAACGTTGAAGTGCACCAGGCGAAGGTTCTCGAAGCCTCGAGCACGCGCGTCTTCGAGCAACCTCTGCTCGAACACCTGGAAGCCATGCAGCATCAGGCGAGAAATGTTGTCGCTGCGCCACAGGCGTTCCGTGTCGACGGATATCCCGCCGACCGTATTCGTGCTGTCGTTCCGGTCTGACTTGCGTCTCATGGCTCTCACTGTTCCCGTTGCGGACGAGCGGGGACCTCGCCGCCGCTCGCCCTGGCAAGCAGCTGGTCAGTCTTCGTCCTTCCTCCAGCACTCATAACCCGTCTCGCGAGTTATGAGGCCGTCGACGAGGTGGAAGATGTGCACGAGCCGAATCTGGACCTTGGTGCCGACCGGATAGGGGCAATTCTGGATTCCGTCATTGGCAATACGAAAGCGCACGACCATATCGTCGACCACCCGTTCATGGGTGGCGAAGCGCTCCTTGGGTTCAAAGGAGATGCCTTCGGCCGCATTGAAAAGCGCGAGATACATCTTCTTGATCTGCTGCTTGCCCTGATAGATCGCATTACGAGCCGGCGCATGCCACTCGACATCCTCCGAATAGAGCCGCAGCGCGTTGTCGATTTGCTCAGGATTTTCCTCCACGAAATGGAGGTCGACGATCTCGAGCGCATGCGACACTGCTTTCTGATATTCTTCAAGGTCCGCATATTTTTCGGTAAGGTTCATTCCGATTTCTCTCCCTTTCTCGGCTAATATTCACAACGCCGCCGCGATAGCGACCGCATTGCTGTTGATGTGCAGAACGCGCCCGTCGAACACCTCCATGAGGCGCGCGAAACTCGCACGCATCTCCTTCCGCTCTTCGCTCGCGAGCGCCTGATCGAGCGCGGCTCGGTCGGCAAATGTCATTGCAAAGACGGCGTAGATCTCAGGCGCGTCCTGCTCCGCATCAGCGGACATCAGCAGCCTTGCCTCGCTGACGCCCGGGAGACGCGACAGGCACACCAGGAACTCCTCTTTCAACGAGCGATCGAAATCGGACTTCGTCTCGGCCCGGGGGGCACCAATGAGATATCCGCAGCGCACCAGCATCAGGCCTCTCCCGTCACGACACACCGGTCATCAGAAGAGCAGCTGGCGCGCCGCAAGAACGGGCCGAAGAGCGGACCGTCCGCAGAGGCTGCCCTGCCGGTCACCACTTCCAGAATGGCTATCCATTGGTCGTCGGCGGGAGCCTTCGCTTCAGTGCTGCGCCACGCGATAATCTGATCGGGTCGAACCAAGGCACGCATGGCTCCGAGGGCGTCGCGCAAGTCCGCGCGGTCAAGCACGACTGCCTGGAAAGGAATGCCGTAGTTGCTCGCCGCACCCGACATCCGCGAGACGCCGTCCGTCGACCCGTCCAGGACGAGGAGCGTGAAACCGTGTCCGACAAGATCAAGAAGAGACTGGCCTCGGCTGATCCACATGTGCGGCAGCCTGCCACCGGGAATTCCGGTGGGCTTGTAGACGATCGGGTCATCCTCGGGCGCCGGCGCATCCGGCTGCACAAGGTCCGATCCATCGTAGCGCGCCCCAAGCTGCACTCCCGGATGCTCGAACTCCGAACGCGCAAAAGCTTCGATGTGCCGTCCCGCCGCGACCCGCGCTTGCGCGCCGGCCACGGTATCGGCTTCGATGTCGTTCCCGATCGGGCAGCCGCCGACAGCTCTGGCAAGTTGTAGCGCGAACGACGTGTTGCGAAGCGCCACGGGCCGCCGCTCGCGCTCGTAGCTCGACAGCAAGCCTGGGCCGCCCCACCCCGCTACTGCGCCAGCAAGTTTCCAGGCGAGGTTGACTGCATCCTCGATGCCCGTATTGACGCCGAGCCCTCCCGTCGGCGTGAACAGATGAACCGCATCGCCTGCCAGCGCGATCCGCCCTCGGCCGTAACGCGGCGCGACGAGCGCTTGGCCGGCTCGCCAAGCGGCTTGCGACAGAATTTCGAAGGGCGTCTCGAAACCGCACACTTCCGACAGCACAGCCGCGAAGTCGAAGTCCTCCGGCTCGACGCCTTTGGCGAGCTGGGCGTGCAGGATGAACTCCTCGCGTCCATCCAGCGTCACCATCACGGCACGCAGCGTAGGCAGCAATACCCAGAACTGCCAGGCAAGCCGCCCGCTCAGCCTGTCCAGCAATGTCGGCGCACGGAAATAGGTCGCGACCATGCGGCCGCCCATGAACTCCATGTCGAGACCGCCTTCGCCTTCGAAGCGCAGTCCCACCTCGCGGCGAACCCAGCTCCGCGCACCGTCGCAGCCGACGAGGAAACGCGCCTCGACGGTTTCCGGCCGCCCGTCCAGCTCGTTCTCAACCGTCAGCGTGACGCCGCAGTCGGTTTCCTGCAACTCGGTGGCGCGCCGGCCATAGGCAAGTCGGACGTTGGGAAAACCCTCGGCGCGCTCCCGTAGCAACGGCTCCAACGCCAACTGCGACACGCGCAGCTGCGGTTCGGGTGTTGGCCAGACCCCATCGCCGAGAAACGCATTGTCCAGCGCTTCCGCCTTCGAGGGCAACCTTACGCGGGCGATTTCATGTCCGTTGAGCCGGGTAAAGTATGCCGCATCGGTCGGATAGTCCGCCGGCATGCCCCGCTGCCGAAGCTGGTCGGAAATGCCATGCCGGCGGTAGAATTCCATGCTGCGCGCCGAATGGGTGTTGGCCTTCGGATGACGGGATGTTCCGGAGCGCTGCTCGAACAGCGCGACGTCGACCCCATAGGCGCCGAGTTCACACGCCAACATCAGGCCGACCGGCCCTCCTCCCACGATCGCGACGTCCACCAGCGCTTCCCCTCCTCAGATAACTTTATTTACGTAACTAAAATAATATGACAGAGTCAATGCTGCCGTGCGAACTTTTCTCAGCAGTGGGGATTATGCGGCGAGGCGCGGCATCGTCGGCGATCCCACGGAGGTACATGTGACGAAGCTCGAAACCAACAAGGCGCTCGTGCGCAAGTTCATCGACGATGTTTGGAACTCGAGAAACACGGCGGCGATTCAAAACTACATTGCGCCGGGCTATGTCGACAGCGCCTACGACCCACCCGATCAAAGGGGCCATACTGCTATGATCGGAGTTCTAGTCCAGGCTGTGCCGGATGCGGAGTGGACGATAGATCGCGTTGTGTGCGAGGGCGACGTGGTCGTTTGCGAGCTCACTCTGACTGGAACCCATCAGGGTCTCTTCCGAGGACGCGAGCCGAAGAGAAACCCGATAAAGGTCCGAGCCTACCGAACCTTCGAGATACGGGACGGCAGAATTGCCTCACATGCAGCACTGCTCGACACATCTAGGTTGCTGATGCAAATGGAGGCCTAGTGCCGCCAAAGCCTCTTGAGGTCGCCTCCGGGCGGCCTTTTTCATCGGCGCAAGCCGAGATCAGAATCCGTCCGACCTCGACTCGAGCGCCGGCTTGCCGCCGCTCGCCCTGGAATTGCGCCAGCTGATCCACACATGGATGGGAACACCCACCAGCACCAGCAGGAACCCGAGGAACACGGTCTCCGCACCGGCGCCGTAGAGGGCCCAGAGCGCATAGAGGAACCCCAAGCCGCCCAGGACGGCGACCTTGACGATCTGGGGGCCTGCGATGGTGCGGCCGGACCGCACGAGGATCATCAGTTCGGCAAGCGCGCAAAGCGCATAAGGCAGCAGGCTCGACATGACAGCTAGCAGGATGATCGTGTTGAAAGCGCCCACCAGCCCCTTGGCGAAGTTCATGGTCACCAGGATCGACGCCAGCAGGTTCGAAAAGATCAGCGCATTGGCCGGCGTACCGTAGCGGCAAAGCCGACCCATGCGTTCGGGAAAGACGTGGTCGACCGCCGCGCCATACGGCACCTGTCCGGTCAGAAGCGTGAAGCCGTTCAGCGTGCCGAAGGTGGAGATCACCGCGCCGATCGCGACGAGCATCCCGCCGACCGCGCCCCACATCTCGCGCGAAACGTCGGCCAGCGGCGCCGACGAGCGCGCAAGAAGTTCGGCGGGGACGACCCCGATCGCCACGGTGGTAACCGCGATATAGACCGCCGCGGCGATCAGCACCCCGACGATCGTCGCCCGCGGTATGGTCTTTTCCGGATTGATGACATTGCCCGACGGCACGGTGGCCGATTCCAGCCCCAGATAGGCCCAGAGCGTGAGGGCCGCAGCACCCGAGATCGCCGCGAGGTCGGACTTGCCGCTGGTGTTCCAGGGCGAGAAGTTCGTCGGATCGATCCAGAGGAAACCGAGCGTGCCGATCAGCACCAATGGCACGAGCTTCAGGACCGTCGTCACGATCTGGACAAAGCCCGCCTCCTCGACCCCGCGCACATTGACGAGGGTCAGGGTCCAGATCGCCAGCAAGGCGACAGCCAGGCTGTAGGTCTCCGATGCACCGACCACAGGGAACAGGAAGCCGACATAACCAGCCAGCGCGACGGCGACGGCGGCATTGCCCGTCCACAATGCGATCCAGTAGCCCCAGGCGATGATGAAGCCCGCGAATTCCCCGAACCCCGCCCGCGTATAGGCGTATGGGCCGCCTGTCTTTACCACGATCCGCGACAGCCGACCGAAGATGACGGCGAGCACGAGCGCTCCGATAGAGGTCACGATCCATCCCGCGAGCGAGATCGGTCCGAAAGCTGCCAGCGACGCAGGCAGCAGGAATATGCCGGAGCCGATCATGTTGCCGACGACCAGGGCGGTGCAGGCAATCAGGCCGAGCCCTCCCGCCCCCTCGCCCCGTCGCACCGACGTGTCCTGGAGATCGGGCCGCATCGTCGACATCTGTGCGGTCATCGCTATCCTCGGGCCTGCTGCAGCAATTGGGAGACCTCCTCCTCCAGGCTGGCGATAACCGCACGATAGTCCGCGACCTCAGGCCGCTCTTCGACCCCGGAGCGCGCTTCGAACCAGGAGAGGCTGGCGCGGGCCAGCACATACTCCTCGCAGATTCCACGAAACGCCTCGTTCCTGAGCGCCAGC
>VFQN01007111.1_pt1 | contig 12231 bp, 16 predicted proteins | sample 3512371 | NCBI WGS metagenome assembly VFQN01 (sample SAMN10412370, study PRJNA504923) | tailings metagenome | isolation source: Replicate 2 from Balatoc abandoned mine | place: Philippines: Itogon, Benguet | collected 2017-08-28
CCTGTTCGGCGAGTCGAGCGACGAGGAGGAGTACGACGGCGGGGCGCCGCAGCAGTACGGCAACTTGTACGGCGAAGGCGGCGCTGGACCGTACCAGCAACAGCAGGGACATGCGGCGCCACAGGTACATGAAGGGGGCCAAGCTCGGGGCCAGGGTGTGGACCATCAGCAGGGGGGTGGGGAGGGGGAGGAGCAGGTGGACATGGAGCTGCGGGAGGTGATGGAGCGCAACCGGAGCGGCAGTGGGGTCATGGACCTGTCGCTGCGGCGCATGGGGTACGGCCCAGGGGGCCCTGAAGCTGACGCGGAGGAGCAGGAGGAGGAGGAGGAGGAGGAGGAGGAGGAGGGTGGGGAGCAGGACGAGCAGGGCCGGAGTGATGGACACGGAGTCCTTCCTCCAGAGCCTGGAGCAGCGGGGGCGTCCGGGGTAGTTGAGGGCGGTGGCGCGCAAGGGGAGGGAGGTGGAGAAGGGGAAGCGCAGGCGGAGCGGCGGCACCTGCGTGAGAGCATGCCGTTCCTGCTGACCAGCCTGCTGAGCCGCCGGGTGGGAGCGGACGAGTAGCTGCTGTCGGAGGACGAGCTGTACAAGATCGGCAGCGGGACGGTGGGCGGGTGCACGGGTCGGTCGGGCCGGGACGGAACCATGGGTCAGCACCACAATCATTCCGAATCCTAACTGGGTCAGTGCCAATCTCATGCAGGCGATGCGAGGCACCATACGGGTCAGGGCGGTGGGGCTGGTGAAGCGGCCAGTCCGGTGAACACCTTAATGGCAAGGCTGGATGCGGTGGCGGACGACAGGGGGGCGGGGGAGGAGGAGGAGGAGGAAGCGGAGGACGGGGGCACGGGGCGACGGGGTTCCCTGGCGGGTTGGACGATGCGGCGGTGGCAGCTGCACAGGAGCTGCTGTTGACGTAGGGTACAAAGCCGGGGAGGGGCTGCTTGCACTGTGAGGACGCTGCTCGCATCGTGCTGCACTCGCGTCGTGTGGCATCGTAACCATGGGTCTACTTGCTGGGTTGCAGGTGGTACTGGTGCAATGCGGGCGGACGGGCGGGACAAGCAGACTGCGCAGGACTGGGCAGACTGCGCAGGATGTTGTAGGAGTGTGGGCAGGCTGGTGGATTCCGTATCAAACAAAGGGACAACACACATGTTTCGCCGAGGTGATTTTCGCGGTGGTGCGCAGTGCCGGACGGTGCAGGGGACGTATGTAGCCGAGAAGGCTGTCGCCTTTGGTCCGTGGCCAAGATGGGGCGCAGGCTGTACCGCAACTGGATCCGGGGTGAGGTGTGTGCGGGGGATAGGGTGTAGCAGGTGGCAAATGCGCGGGAGGTCCGCAGGCCCGTAGTGATGGGAAAAGGGGAACTTCAGAGCAATTGTGATCGGGGGAGCTCAGCTGTGTGAGGGGCCGGGGCTGCAGCTAGGCTATGTGAATGCAGGGAATGTACCGTACGTTCATGCTTCTGTAAACTACCATGACAGTTTTTTTTTCTGTGGAAAGGTTTACAGGCAAGGAGACGGGAAGGGACAGGCCAGCGGGAGTCCAAAGCCCAACCAGCACAGGCGAGCACCAGCACCACCAAAAACCCAAACCCAGTGAACCCCAACCGCAAAAGGGCACACCTAGAGACGAAAAGGACCTGAAACCAAACACCACAGAACAGGAGAAAGAGAAGAGGCCAAACAGAGACCCAGAAACCAGGGAAAACCCAGAAAACAGGAAGCAGACAGTGGTTGCCAGTGTGGGTGGTGGGCGGCGCTGTGTCCCCGTGCACACGTGGCTCGCGTGAGCAGGGTCAGGTTACCGTCAGCGAGCTTACACGTACGGTACGCCAGGCGTTGGGGCAGATGTTGAAAGCTCCTTATCGTGCGGACTACTTACGTGTCACACGCACGTGCGTTTATGCCTCTTTGCATGGGGCTTGCGTGCGCGGCGTGCAAGGCTCCTATCTTCCTGGGGAAAAACTCATATTTTTCGTTTAGAGCAACTTTGACCGCCTTGACCAGGCCCTTAATTCATTCACCTGATGGTGTAAGTGTGTGTAATGTGCTGCTCTCTCTGTGCTGCACCTGCTGGTGCATCTCCAGTCCCCAAAAACCCTCCCCATCGTAAGATGAGCCCCGCCACCTAGGGATGTTTTTCGAAAAATTGAAATAAGATAGGAGCCTTGGCGGCGTGGGACAACTGGGGGCCAAGTCCGGCTGTACGGCATCTGTAGATCTGTCGACTCCCTGGCTACACGCTTGCATGCACCTGCGTGCGTGCGTGCCCAGAAGCACGCCGTGATGGCCTGTCCGTGCGTGTGTTTGGTTGCACTGCAAAGGGTGGTGGCTCCGTGGTTTAGGACATGCTTGCCTGCACAGAACGTGACGAGGTAGGAGTGTACGATCATATTCCGTAATAGTGGCTTTGTGACACGCAAGTGCTGCAGGTGTTTGAAATTGTGACGAACAGGAGTAGTGAGCCTCTTGAGGCGAAGTAAAGGGCGCTGCGTTAGCAAGGTCCAACGGCTCCAGCTGTCGACTCGTGCCTCACTCCGTTGTCCCTGAACTGCGCACTGGTGACAGCTTTTCTGCTTAAGAGGAGGTTCTGGCTAACAAGGGCCTCTGGACCAGCCTGAACGTGCACGTAGGGGCACTTGTGGGTGGTCTTGCTCTGCGTCGAAGGCTTGTAAGGCAGCACATAGCACCCCGAGGCACATACGACGGATGAGGTCACACGAGCAGCCGCACTCAAGCGCAGCGCGAGACGCAGTAGCGACAACCGTAATTCATCGCCGCAGGTCTGCGCAAGACCAGACCAAATCCCAGTGGGACCTTTGAAACAGAGCCCCCCGCTTGAGACCATGCCTGGCACCCTGCGCCGCGCTGCAGCGAGTCTCATCGCGCTGGCGCCTCAGCAGGCCGCGCAGAATGGCGCTGCAACTGTCCGCGGCGCCATGCTGCCGGCCGCGTCGACGCTCGCGAACGCCTGGAGCATCCAGACCGAGACCTATTCGGCGGGCTCCACGCTGACGTGGGGCATCCCCATCAGCCACGGCTTTGCTAGCTCTAGCTCTAGCTCTAGCTCTAGCTCTAGCAGTGGCCGCAGCTCCTCCGATAACGAGGAGTACTATGGGCCCTCAGTTATCTCCCCGATGTCGCAGGTGAGGATGTTTGACGCGCTACGCTGCTAATTTTCTTTGGCGTGGCTACGCATGAAATCCAAAAGCTTGAATGTTTTGTTTGCAGGCTATCGTGGGCCAGCCGGCCCCCCCCTTCGCGGGTCCCGGTGGGTCTGGCGTTTCGGCACAGGCGTGTCCGTGCTGGGCACCCTGACCAGCGCACCACCCAACCCCATAGCTATGCAAATGCCCCGCTGGCATAAGCGTGCCACGCTATGGCACATGGATGATATTCAGCACGTGCCTGGACGGCGCTGCCCAAGCAGCCCCTGACACGCGTCCTGTCCTACCGGTCCGTACCTGCCCCAGCTCCCCGCCCCTTGGGGCCCCTCCGAGGAAATAGATAGAAAGCTCTAACCCTTTGGGGGCCCTAAAGGGCTCCAAAAAACTGAAAGCTAGTCTCCCTTGTCCCGTCCCAACCTGACCCACACACTCCCACCCTCCGTGTTTGCCCATTATCCCCAGCCGTTGTGGACGGCGAGATCACCGACATCCACCTGTCTGACTACCGTGGGAAGTACGTGGGTGAGTGCTGCGGGGGCTCTGCTCAGAATCGGTCTCACGCTCGGCTAGCTGACGCCATAGAGTCAGACGTCATACCTGCACCCTGGACGGTGTAGATGAGGTCCCTGTGTCTGCACCTGGACGGTGTTGCTGAGGTCCCTGTGTCTGCACCCTGGACGGTGTAGATAAGGTGCGGCTGTGTACAAAGCGAGGGACAATGTACTGCAGCCTGCATGGTGTGGCGGACTAGGAGGGACACCAGCGTTGGGAGGGAAGGGCGCGTGTCGGGATGTGCTGCCGGCCCCGGATGTTGCGCCCTGTCCGGTAGACAAGTCCAGCTGGAACGCACACTCGGATGGCGCGGGGGGGTGGGAGAGGGGGAATAGAGAGCTAGTAACGCGAGGCTTCAATGGCGGCAGCAGGGGGAAGGGGGAGCATGGCACGGTACGGTACCCGCACGTGACTTGATGGCTGCTTGGGCGCTGGCCGTGGGTGGACCCAGCCGCTGGGGGTCAAATTGGCAGGATCCGGCAACGAAGCGCCGTTGGATCCGGCAACCAAGCGCCAGGGCTCCTATGCATCTGGGCCCGTTATTAGCACCGGCCCTTCGTACTGGGCCTCGCCCTTTTTAGCGCTTCCCGAGAAGCGCATCCGACCCCTATGTTACCCAGCGCCTGCGTCCCTGCCTGCGTCGACCAAAGTTTCAAATCTGGGCCCAACGGCTGCTGGGTAAGCTGGGCTAACGTTGCCCCGGCATCTTGCTTGCTTTGCGCCAAGTAGTTCGGAAGACCAAGTCATTAAGGCAACAGCGGCGACCGTGGTCATTGTATCCCAGCCGCCCTTCGGGTTCTGCTGATGGTTGTGCCTACGCTAGCATTTGGACTGAGATTGAAATGGCTGCAACTGCTGCTGCTGCTGCGTGCCGAGCCATGCTGTGGCAACTGGGCCGATGACACTGTTGAGAGCGCAAAACTTTTGAGAATTGCGAGGTTCCGTAGCAGAATGCGCAGACCCGCACGTGGCATTGTTCAAGCTGTGGCTGCTACTATCTGTGTGCATGCTCCTGGTAAACGGGCTGGGCTCTGAGCTGCTTCCGCCCTGCAGGTTTGCGCCCGTAGTGATCTACACTGTCTGCCCCCGTAACCAACCCCCACCTCCCCCATAACATTTCAACCATCCCCCCTTACCCCCCACGGTGGCAGACACGTACAAACGCCCTGCCCCCTTCATCCCACGCAGGGTCATGCCCGCGTAACATTATTATTATTATTCCACACTGTCTTGCCTTCACAGTCCCAGTCCTTGAAGTGAGCATCAACGCTCGCGGCAGGGTTGGGCAGCCACTGCTCCAGTGCGGCAGTATGACGTGAGACGTATATTCGCGCGACAACGACACGGCTCTTTCTTAACCAAATTGCATTTCGGCGACTAAACCTCCGCCCTTCTACATTCGTCCCGACCTGTTGCGCCGCCCAGGTGCTGGCACCCGCGCAGCGCCTCGGAACCTGCTGAAGGACCAGGCAGCCACGCTGCGCAGGTGGCCTGGCGCGGCCGTGGACGGCGCCTGGGAGCTGAGCTATACAGACGGCAGGAAGGTGCTGTACGTGGGCAACGAGCAGGTGGAGAAAGCGCTCGCATGGGCGAAGGCGGCTGCGCCAGCGGACGAGCCTGCCCTAGCGGACGAGCCTCCCCCGATCTTGGTGATCACAGGCCTTGTCAAGGTGCGATGCAGCTGCTGCGTCCGCCGGCCTGTTCGTCGCCTCTTGACCGCTGCAGCGTGGTGCAGCAAGCAGTTGCCATGCATCACTGCACGCCGCCTGACCTCCTACCGTCGCCCTGCCATGCAGTCGGGCAAGTCGTACACCCAGCAGCACGTGGTGCCCGCCGCCGTGGCGGAGGTCCTGCGCGAGCAGGGAGAGGAGAGTCGCCTGAAGGGCATGGTGCTCTTGCGCCTGGATGCAAGTGCTCTGAGCCGAACGGTGAGCGAGCGTTGGGGAGGGGGTGGGGGGAGCAGGCTGGCGGCGGGTCGGGGCGAAGCCAACCATGGCAAGGACTAGGTTACCCAGTGTAGGATTGACCCAACTTATTACTACTAACTAAATGCGGTCCTCAATTCTAACCATGGCCCGGGTGGTCAGGGGTGGTTACCAGTTAGGCATGGCTGCTGACCTCACCCTATGTGTTGACACGTCCTGTGTTGCTGCCAGCATGACGAGTTAGGGCAGAACACGCTGCCCAGGTAGATAGAACATGATACTAGGACGTGCTGCCGAGGTGTGGCCAGCCGTGGGCTGGCCGTGGTCTGTGCACGCGAGCTCGGCTGTGGGTGGCGGTGGTGATGGAGTCCCTATGCACCCCGTGCACCTCACCTTCACGCAGGCGGGTGCCACGGCCATGCTGGGCGACCTGCTGGTGGAGCTGCTGGCGTGGGTCGAGCAGGAGGGCGTGCCCGTGCCGGAGTCTGCACGGCTGGCTGCGGTTGACGCGCTGGCGCGGTACTCGGGCTGCACGGACGTCGGCATCATCGGCATGCACATCCAGAGGTTCCTGAAGGCGGTAGAGGTGCCGGTGCTGGTGCTGTGTGGTAAGTGCCCGCCTACGGTAGCGAGTTGAGCTGAAAAGCAAGGGGTTAAAGTGGATGGAGACTAGGCCTGGAGCACAGGAGGTGAGGACCAGAGGACCATGATTACCATCGTCGACGAGGAGTCAACACTTCACCAACAGGTTGCCAGCGTCCGCGTTGGGTTTGGGAGTGCGTTGGGTTGGTGTTTTCTTGAGCTCGTACGCAAATGGAGTTTGCCGCACTCTGTGCAACCGGGCCCTTTGTCTATTAACCACCCAACCCCCGCCCCCTTGTGTCCTTCCCTCCGCTGCACAATCGGGCCCTTTGTCTATCAACCACCCAACCCCCGCCCCCTTGTGTCCTTCCCTCCGCTGCACAATCGGGCCCTTTGTCTATCAACCACCCAACCCCCGCCCCCTTGTGTCCTTCCCTCCGCTGCACGCCCCTTCAGACGAGGTGCAGAGCCTCTTTCTGCCGACCTTTGGCACCGAGCTGGACGAGCAGGGGGCGGTCTACATGCGCGAGTCCTTCATGAAGCACCTGCTGGTGTACGGCTCGCCCACCGTGCTGTGGTGCATCACCGGCAGCTCCATGTCGCAGGTGGGCAGCAGCTTGCACCTCGCCCCTCGTCCGCTGCGACACCTACCTTCCCGCCACTCCCCTCAGCTTTATCCTGCTGACTGCTGTGCAGGCGTGGATCAGCATTGCCGACATGCCGACAAACGGTACGGCGCTGATCTTCGACGCAAGCACCGGCGCTATGCACCTGCCGTCGACCTCCAGCAAGGAGCACATCCAGCTGGTGTGGGAGCAGCTGCAGCAGGAGTTTGGAGAGCTCGATCCGCTGCTGCTGGAGCTGTGCCCACCGTCCATCCCACTGCTGACGGTCATGACGCGGGGATGGGTGGAAGGCGGACGCCCGCAGGATGTGGCCGCTTTCGTGCGCACGTATGTAAGGGAGGAGCTTATGGAGGAGGTGAGTGCAGTGCTGTAGCATCAGGCACGCTATAGCTTGGGGTACTCGGCGTGAAGGGGCAAACGGGACGGGTGGAGGGGCCAAGCGTAGCGTCTGCTTGAGTGGCTGGGTGTAGGGGTTGTAAGCACAGCGCATGTCTCAAGCTCGCGCCTTGCGGAACGCACAGCTCAGCTCGGGTCACTCGTTCACACCCGTGCCGCCGCCACAGTCGCGCAAGGAGTGGTGGGTGGGCCTGGCTCAGCTGCCGCAGTCCCAGCGGCGTGCTGTGCGGGGCTTGGTGTCTCCAACCATCGGAGCCAGGATCGGCCTGGGGCTCGACCTGGACCTGGAGCTGCACAACGGCCTGAACTACTTCCTCAAGCCGCACCTGGCGCCCGCCGCGGGCGGCCGCTGGTACCTCAAGGACGCCTACCAGCGCCAAATCTTGCGGGTGAGAGGCCCCTCTGTGTGCCCTGCCGCAACCCCGAGGGCCACCGTAATCACAGCTAGAGCGACAGTGCAGCATGGGGGCCCTTCGTGCTCTTATGATGCATGCCTGACTTTGGGGAGCCGTGCAGCGCCATCTTTGTGGGCCTTGCGTCATGGGTTCACCCCAGTAAGTAATGGTGGTTATTCACAGACCTACGTAAACTACAGGACGGGCATGTCAGTGTGTGACACCACCGCAAATGACATCACGTGCATGGCGAGGTTGGAGCGAGCCCTTGCAGTTTATCTGTAAGTCCACCACGCCTGACTGCTGAGCAACACTCCAGGAAAGGACGCGCCTAACCCCAACATGCTTGGCAACGGGTAGGGGGCACTGCTGTGTGGATTGGGGATGCAGCTACACGCCGCCTACCCATGGGGCGGGTGGGTGCAGGCGTAAACGGAGGGTGCCGGCTGGGCGCTGCAGCACATTTCCAGAGCGTGCAAACCAGTTTGGCGCCATGCCTGTGTGCAAGGATGAGTGTCAGGATGTGCATGGGCTTGCCCTACCGCAGTTGCTGTTCAACGAAGACGGCTCGTTGCGGACCACCTTCAGCGATGAGGACCTGGACCTGGTGCAGCGGGACGCCAAGTTGCTCATGCTGTCTCTGGGCGAGGCAGCTTCTGTCCTGCTCGGGCCCGGCGCAAATAACCGGGAGGGCGAGCGGGAGCTGCCGGCGGGACAGGAGGCAGTCAGGGCCGAGCTGGAGGTGGGTCGCAGGGCTGCAAGGCCCGGAGGGGTGTTGGGTGGTGCGCGTACCGAGCGCCCTTGGCGTTCAAGTGCAGATCGTTGGATTTTGGCGCTGCTAACTGCCATCGTGTACGCAAAGCGAGTGCCGCACGCACCTACACGCGCCGTCTGTAACCATGTTGCCTGATGCGTACACGTGTGTTGCTTTGCCAGTCTGGCTGGGCCGTAAAGCGCATGCCAACACCAGTAGTCGGGTTGGCCCTCTAGTGAGTGCTCGGGGACCCACGCACATGCCCGCGTACCGCTCTCCCGCATGCGCTCAGGGCGTCGCGTCCAGGGTTGCGGGGAAGCTGGAGAGCGCAGCAGGCGCGGCAGGCGCAGCAGGCAGGCGGCAGGCGTGGCAGGCAGGCGGCAGGCGCGGCAGGCGCAGCAAGCAGGCGGCAAGCACAGCAGGCGGCGGCGGCGGCGGTGGGGCGTGGCGCCGTCGGGAGCTGTGGGTGCAGCAGCCGTGGTTCCAGGCCGTGCTGCAGGTACGATTGGCGGACTGCAAGCCAAGGATGTTGTGATACGGTCCAGTGAAATCGTGCCCCTGAAGCTCCTCTCCCCCGTCTCCCCTGTCGTCGCCTTCCTGATTTAAAGTTCTGGCATGTCTGTACATGCGTCGCCACCATCCTGATCATGTCTGTGACGCCTGCGGGCGTTGGCAAATTAGCTGACCGAGACGCTGAGTTTCAGTGTCCGACTTGCAAGCAACGTTGCATGAGGTCCTGACTTCACATCCCTTGCTCATGCCCGCCCGCCCCGTGGCGCCTCGCGCACGTTCAGTCGCGGTACAACAGCAAAATCCGCGAGCAGTTCAACAGCAACCCCGACCTGTGGGACTCCGACCTGGCCATGCTGGTGCTTTACTTTCGGTGGGTGATGAGCTGCTCCCTGCGGCCTTGAGATGTGCGGTGGGGCGCCTTGGGGCTGTTGTGCGGGCCGCCCCAAGTGCCATAAGGCACGTGCAATGAGAAGGCGTGGTCCAAGCTGTGGCACGCATACAGCCACAGGCTCAGAGCGTGACACAGCCGCACCTGCCTTGCCTCTCTTCGTGAGGTGTCCATGCACCACCACTTGGCTCCGCCTGACCCCGCCTGGCCCGTGTATGGGTGATCCCACGCGCACAGGCTGTGCCGCAACGTAGTTGCACACCGGAAGAGGTTGGAGAATGGTGCGGAGGCCATGGCGGACGCCAGCGTGTATGAGGGGCTGCCCACCGCGCTGGGTCAGGCGCCAGCGGACTTCTTCGACGCGGCGGCGGCGATCCTGGGTTTGCTGCCGAGCCAAGCATTTGGGGAGGCCAAACGCATGATCGAGACGGAGGAGCTATCGGGCGACGGCAGCGATAGCGAGGGCGGGGGTGAGGGCAGCGGCAGTGAGTCCTTCAGCGGTGGGAGCAGCCGAATTGGCCGACAGGGCCCCAGCGCGGTGGCTGGCCGCGCACATGCGGCGCCAGTCCCAGCAGCAGGGTGCGGTCGGCCGGTGCCGCTGGCATGCTCCACGGGCAGGCGCGGGGTGTGGGGCCAGGCGGGGCTGCGGGCGGCCACGCTAGCGCAGCGCGCGCATGTGCAGCGCTCGCTCGTTGCACCACCCTCATCGGGGCTGCGGCTGCTGTAGTGTGGTGACGCAGTCGCTGGCTGCTGCGAGTCGGCGCTGCTGGCAGGCCACGGTGGCTCGTGAGCAGCCTGAGTGTGGGTGTGTGCAACGGCTTGCTGTGCACGGTGTGCACGGTATGCACGGTTGGCGCTTGGGGCAGGGCGGGTCCCATCGTGCCAAGGGCAAGGGCAGGGCCTGCAGGGCCTACTGCGCGCTGGCAGTTGTGCCATGCAGCCGTGTCATGCACCGGTGGGTGCAGGGCAGGTGTAAGCGGCGGGCACAGGGGCGGGTGTGTGCAAGTTGGCGTGTGTAAGCAGTGGTGTGCCTGTCCGGCGCCAAGAGGAAATCGCTGGCGGGATCAGTTCACCACGAAGCCAACCGCCAATGCCTGGCTGCTGCATAACGGGTGTGATCAGTACGACAGCGCAGGAACGTGGCGTCCGTGCCGCCCACCAGCCCGCCCATGACCGCCCACCCCGCCAAGGCTGCCGCCGCCGTCGCTGCTATCGGCAGGGGCGGCCTGGTGGGCTGCCGGGCACTGGTGGCGCCGCCGGCAGCCGAGCGGCACCGCTGCCGCAGCCAGCGCAAGGCCCATGGCTGGTGGGCCCGTGGGAAGGAGTGGGGCGGGCACTTGCGCACGCCAACACCGGCTGTGTCCGCGATCACGGCGGTGGCGGCTCTCGTGGTCGAGGCGGCGGCACAAGCCTATGGGGGCAGCGGCGGAGCGGGACGTCCGGGTGCTGGCGGCGTCCGGCCCACGGCCCCAGGCTCCTTCCGGGGCAGCTCCCGGGTATTGCCCCCTCTGCGATGGGGTTGCAGGATGGTGGCGATGGCGGTGGCTGCCATGGTGGGGATCAACCCCGACGGAGTGTGGGTGGCGGCAGGGGAGGCTCCCAGGGCCTGCGCCCTCCACTGCGGCAGTGCTGGCGGCGGCGGCCGTGGCTCAGGCTCACGCCGCTAACACAGGTGCTGCGACATCTGGTGGGGGCGCTGGTCTGTGCCGCTGGTTCTACCTGTCCCTGCCAGCCCGGCGGGGCAGACTGTAGCGGCTGGCGCAGTGGCGGTGGCTACATACCGCACAGCCGGTGGCAGGGGCTGCGGTGCTGGCACTGGCACGGGGGCCAGCATGGGCGGGGGTGGGCTGGGGCGGGCCAGCTGCGGGAGTGGGGACAGCATGGACCTGGGGACAGCGGGGGACGGGGGACGCTTGTGTGGGGACGAGGAACGGAGCTGGGGACAGCGGACGCTTGGGGGGACGGGGGGCGGCTGGTGTGGGGACGGGAAAGGGGGCGGGGGACCGGGGACGTTGGGGGGGAGGGGGGACGGACCTGGGTATGGCGAGGGGCGCTCCGGGGGTTGGCGCCTGCACGGGACAAACGAATGCGGCTCACACGGATGTGGTATTTGTTAGGTACCTGCATCAACACATTTGTCATTGGTTTTAAGGTCTCTTGCGCCTGACACTTTCATTGGACAATGCAGGTTTGTGGGTTTTGAAACAGGCTTGTTCGCCAGGCAGGAGTGTCGGCACATGATGAACTGCGTGAGGGGACTGCATTTTCCCTTGATGCCTGGGGTGATGACTGGGCAGCAAAGCTCTTGCGGTTTACGGCTGCACTAGGTGTTGATGTTTGGGAGGGGTTGCCCACAGGTGTTAGCTGTTAGGTCATCAACAAACAAAGCACGCTGGTGGGTGGTGGCAGGTGGCAGGTCGACCCTGCTTGCGTCTAGCATACTGTCTGCCTTCAGTGGCACGCTTTTGGGTGCGTGGTCGCACGAGCGCTTGCCGGCTGCCCCGGCTGCTTTCCCTTAAGCGGGAAGCGACCTGGCGTTAAGAAATGTGGCTACAAGCACTAGTGTTGCTTGCCGCATGAGCAGGACAAGGCTGTTTGGTTGCTGCGGGTGAGTACGGCCGCAGCGGGAGAGTACGGCACAGCCCGGGGGCAGCGTAACTTACAGTTCCTGCGTGCGTGTGGCCGCACACCATGGATGCACGCCAGTGGGGCGAAGTGCAGCGTAAAGGTGAACCGTTGAAATGTAAATTTGAAAACGCCGTTATTGCATTCTTGTCGTTGTCCGACGATTTAACCACGAAGCGAAGGTCAGCACATCAGGATGCATGCAGCGTGTTCGCCCATACCGTTATTTTTTTTTTTTTTTTTTTTCTTCGTGAGAAGGTTACAGGGGCTAGGAATTCGGTGCTTGGCAAGCACTTGTGGGCGGA
>VFQN01007112.1_pt1 | contig 12227 bp, 20 predicted proteins | sample 3512371 | NCBI WGS metagenome assembly VFQN01 (sample SAMN10412370, study PRJNA504923) | tailings metagenome | isolation source: Replicate 2 from Balatoc abandoned mine | place: Philippines: Itogon, Benguet | collected 2017-08-28
ACCGTCAACAACGCCTTCGCCTTTGCCACCAAGTTCACGCCCTCGGCGTAAATTGTGTATTATACCTGTAAAGTAGCTGTACATTAGCTTGGACGCGCACCAATGGCAAGGAGCGGGTTACGTACTGTCAAGCTGTTTGCCTTCGGAAGCGTGTCGACTTTGCCATGTGACCTGCTTGGACCGTTTTTGTCGTTTTTTTGCTTGACCGCTTGACTCTAAACACACATTGGGCCAAGCGCACATGTCCATTGCTATGCGCATGGCATTGTAACACGTTGCTCCCGTCTGACCTTGTACGCGCTTCCTGTACGGGGTGTATCACAGCTGCCATGCAGCATGGATGCAGAATCTGCAGCCACGTAAACTGCAACCCTGGCTACATCAGTCCATAGGACAGCAACCAAATCGGGGGCAGGCAAGAAGTTTCCTTCTCTGTTGGGCTCCTTGCTCCCTCACAGCACGCGGCAACCTTTCTGAGCCAGTACAGTGCGCCCGCCATTAAGTACAATGAAAGGCATTTGTCCGTACACGGCGGTAAATTATAGTACCAGATCGGAGCACAGTAAGAGCATGCCTGCCCAGAAACGATGAGCTTTCAATTATCAACATTGCAACTTGAGAGTTCAAGGCAGCACCGGCACATGTGAACCTGCATGGAACCTGAGCATCTCTGATCAGCCCTCACACAGTGGTAAAAAAAAAAAGTGGTACACCGCAGTATCGATACACGTGGTGTCAGGAATACAAGGCGAGGTCGTCGGATCTTTGCTCACGTGCCAGCGCACCGTGTCCAACATGTGACGCACTGCTGCCCAGGATGTCAACCATGTCCGCCATTCCTTGCAAGCCGCATGTGACTGATCCGCAGCAGAAGGCAACCCAAGTCGACCTCGCCGTACCATATTACCGCTAGTCAGGCGCCACTGTTTGTACGTAACAGCCAATACCCCTAATTGCCACCCCAAGAAGTGTCATACCTCGCCATCGGCCGAACTCCTCCGCTAGCCTAGTCCCAGTTGCCCCAGTCCTCGTCTAGCTCCTCCTCATCCGCCTTGGCAGCGCCCGCCGCTGGCTCCTTCGCTGCCGCCGCCGCCCTAGGTGCAGACGGAGCCCCCGCTGCTGCCTTAGGCTCCTCCTCCTCCCCAAACTGCCCAGAATCGCCTGTGCTGGCCTCCTCCCCCTTCACTTGCCCCTCCTCTGCTCCCGACGCCTCCTCTACCGCCCCCGCTAACCCCTGCTCCCCTGCATCCCCACCAGCGGTCGCACCGTCCTCGGGCTCAGCCTCCGCGTCCGCGGGCGCCGAGGACGCCGGCCGCTCCGAAGCCACCGCCGGGGAGGACCCGGGCGACGCCTCGCCCTTGGCTTCCGAGCTGACCACGCACCACTCCCGCCCGCTGCTGTCGCTGGCGGTCTCCGCGTGCGGCTCCGACTCCAGCGCCGCTGGGTCCACCGCCTCGGGCTGGCTGCTGGCGCCGCCCGTGCTGGCAGCCTGGCTGTCCGCGGCCCGGGGCTCTGGGTGCGACCCCGCCGCGGCCGCCCCCTCCTGCGCCGGGGAGGAGGGCGAACCTTCCGCCTTTTCAGGTGCTGCTACTGCTGCTGCCGAGGCAGCAGCCGTCGTCGCAGCCGCCGCTGTAAAAGCCAAGGCACTGCCTGCGCTGCTGCCTGCGGCATCCTTGGCCGCCGACGAAGGTGCCTTGGGCTCCTGGGCGGCAGCACCAGCTACAGCGTTCCTGGTACGCTTGGCGGGCTCGGGGCTCGCCGGCTGCGGCTCCGAGGTAGCGGGTTTGGAGGCCGGGAGCGGCCCTTCGCTGGACTCCGCGGCCGCCCCCTCCGCAGGCCCCTCTGCCGCAGCTGCTGCTGCCCCTGCTGCTGCGCCTGCCGCTGTGGCTGGCGCGGCTGCCGTGTCCACGTCGTCGTCGCCCCAGCCCAGCTCCTCCTCCTCCGCCTGCTGCAGCGACTTGGCGCGGTTGGCCAGCTGCTGCCGCTGCTCCTCCTTGAGCTGCAGCTTGTGCAGCCTGGGCAAGGGTGGATCGGTGCAGGGTGGAAGAGCCTAGTGAACGGCCGCATACCTTGTATCTGGGGTCCGCGGCACTTATGAGGCACCGAAGCTACGAGTGTCCGCGTGCGGGCGGCGTCCAAGCGATCCCAACGCACACCGGCTTGGAGCCCAGCGGCAGGCATCTCGACTCCCTCAACACTTTGCACCTGAACCGGCCGCCTTGGGCCACTTGACGCGGACACCTCGGCACGAAATACCTCACGTGCCCGCTTCGCATGTTCCGCATGCCTCCGCCCCTGCTGGCCGGCTCCCGCCCGGTGTCCTTCGGCCATGCTTTCCGTGTCCCCCCACCCCATCCCACCCCGTCTCCCTCTCACCTGTAGAAGTACCTGCACCAGAAGTCCTCGTGCTCCACGATGATGGGCACCAGCCGCGCGTGCAGCTCCGCCATGAAGGCGTTGTCGGCGGTGATGCGGCCCATGTCGGCAGCGACCCCCGGGTCGGACAGCCGGAAGGAGGCGCGCCAGCGGCCGTACTCGGCGGCGTCCTCCGGCTCGTCGCAGTAGGTGGCGCTGTCGCGCTGCATGGCCGCAACCTGGGCGGGGGAGGCGTGGTGACAGGGCACAGGGCCAACATGGAGCCTATGACTGGGTTAGGGTCACGAGCGAAGGGGTGGTATGCGACCGTGCGTACAGGAGAGTGTGGAGGGCTAGGGCACGAAGGGCGCCTGACATGAAACGCGATGCAAGCATGCGGCTGTCGTACTTGTGGCTGACACGAGGTACCGTTGGCGGTGGCAAGCTGCAGCCACAGCAGGTGCGGTTGGAGGTGTGGGTAAGGCACTGGACAGGGCGCAACCAGCTCGAGCACACAGTCCACTGTGCCGCCTGTGCAAATTAAGCATGGTGCTTGCTGCCAGTGCGCAGGCGCACCATTTGCGTGTGCCTTAGCTATCCCCCGCCTGCGCCTGCACCGGCGTGAGCTTGCAGTCAAGGTGCAGTGCCCCCAAACAACGCGCCGGCCTCAACCACAGGTGCGCACAAACACGCGTACAAACGTTTGGCTGCGTCAGCAGCCCTGCCCATCGCCCCACCTCCGCCTCAAAGCGGCTGTACTTGGCCTGCCCCGCCGCCAGCTTGGCTGTAGCCCCCTGGCCCGCCTTGGCCCGCGTGCCGCGCTTGCCCTTGCTTTCGCGCGAGGCGGCCGCTATCTCCGTCTCCACGCCGTCCTTGAGCTGCACCGGGGAAAAGGAAGGCGCGGTGCACCACGAGTGAACGTCGTGCTGTGCAGGGTGTGAACGGGTTGCGGCAAAACGGCTGTCGGCTTTTGGGGCAGAGCGGTATGGTACGCATGCTGCGAGCGCCGTGGTAAAAGGAGTGGTTTGCACCTCCAGGCTGCAGGCAACCCCGCGTCCATCCGCGTCCGGAGGACTGTCATGGGGTCACGGGAAGGACTGTCCTGCAGTCTTGATCTACGTACGCATGTACCGGTTGGCACGTACCTGGGTGCCACAGGCCGTACTGTCATACGCATCATGGGGTTGAGCGGGGAACTATCAAGGGCACCGTGCCAAGGGAGGTGTAGCCCAGTCCCCAGACCCTGGTATCTGTCAGCCTCCGCCGCCCCCTGCTGTGTGGCCCCGTCGCCGCGCCCGACACCCACCTCCTCTATAAGTTCCTTGGTTCCCGCGAAAAGGCTCTTCCCAAACTGCGCGAATACCGTCCCGACCTCCTCCAGGGTCTGGCCCATCTCTCGCGGCAGCTGCGGTGCAGGCAGGTGGTCCAGCTGCAGCAGAGCCTCCCCAGCCTGTGGGCGGCCGCAAAAACGTTGGGCACCTCATAGGCTCCACGTGACAGCTCTCATGTACGCAGCATGCGCATTATTTTGAGGGTTTTACTTCAGCCGGATGGCCATATCCACGGGAGGAGGTATGTGGTTGGACGCACCTAGTGGGACCCCCTGGGGCTGCCGACCACCCTGTCCAACATACCTTCTCTGGCAGGTGCCCGACCTGCTCAGGCAGGTGCTCAACCATCTCGGCAGTTTTATGGCTGAGCGTCTTTCCCTCCTCGCCAACTTCCCGACTGAAGGTAGACAGCTCATTTCTCCAGTCTGTGTCCACGACACTCTTAACCAGTTCATCCGCGCGAGCCTTCACGGTATTTGTAACAGCAGCTGCGACATTCCAGAGGCTGAAAAGAGGATTTGGGCCTCTGCACGCATAAGGGAAGTTCGAGGCACATCTGGGGCCAATTGTGCAACAGGCGAGGGACAGCTCCTTGTCGTCCGACACTCTAAAGCGACCCACGCTGACGTGCTGGCGTTCGAGCCTTGCTGCTGAGCATCCTGCTGTTGCTCCTGCGTAGTGCGGTTGGCGAGGGCAAACTGTAACACTCCGTCGCTACGCAGGCAGGAAAGCCCCAGAGTATGGGTATGCCGTCAGCACCTCTGGTGGCGCAGAGCCCATCTCCTGTGCAAACAACGTATTGAACATGTTCGCTGCCGGTTTGCCAGACGCCCGCCTGGCAAGACCTTGCGTGCGTGGCTCAAGCGGAAGCCATGAGGCGTGCGATATCCAGGTGTTGAGTGTTATAAGGTGTGTATGCTACTTAGTTATACAAGTAAGATGTCAGGCTCCGCTTAATCTGACGAGGTGAGACCTGGCCTGCATGTACCCCGAACAGCCGAGGCGGAGCCCGGGCGACCCGTTCGAAACGACACGACAGCAAAGCAAATCACCAGTTGCAGCATTCGTTCGTTTAACAATTTGGCTGTATTTAACTTGTTGATCATCTGCTGTCCTTGAGAAGGGTACCAAGCACTGCCGCCTTGACTTACTACAAAAGGTCTTGCACGTTGCTCCAGCAGTTATTCGCACTGATACCTCCAGTACCTCGCCTTGACACATGTGCTAAAAGCATACAAGTTGCGGGCGACGTACGGTTGTGTGCTTATCGACCTGTGTGGGCCCCGCCCCTCCGCTAAGCCCCTACAGCCCCGAAGGGGTCCCAACACACCAGCATTTCGCCATAGCAAAGGGCTTTCCGACAGCTTACCGACAATTCTTTCAGCTCTCGGGCAGAATGGATGACGCAACGTTTATAGATGTAAGTGCAGCGCAGGGTGCCACGCTCCCCAGCCCTGCCAACGCCAACGACCCCAGCGTTCATAAGGCCGTTCCATCGTGGCGGCACCTCCCCTGCAATTGGCACTATCAATCATGCAACGGCGCTGCAGGAGCAAGGCGTGTGCCGCATGCGAGGAGTGGAGTTTGTACTGCCGGTGGTGGTCGGCACGTGCGCTTGGTGGCTAGGGAAGAAGGTGGGTCGGGGAGGAGCCCGTGCACCTTTGCTACGTGCACCCCAGCTTGCTTGGCCAGGGTGACATGGGCTCCGAAGACAGACACATGCCGCATGGGCGAGAAGTGCACCGACTGCCACCTGTGCTTGCAACGCAGAGGCCTGGGGGGTTGGGGGATGGCCGCACTTTAGGCCCTGCGGTTCGGCAAGGCTCGTCCCATGACCGTGCAGCAGGGCGGTGAAGCGGCAGTACACGGTCGCGGGTACTATGTCTGGCATTTGGTTTGCGGCTGTGTGGTATTCGTAACGGGAAAGAATGAACGGGCTGAGGGGTACACGGGAAGTGCAGGGGCTGCTGCCCGAAGGGTGTAGGGGCCTCCGGATTTGGGATGTGATGCCGAGATCCGCGACCAAGCTGGATGATCAGCAAGCTCAGCTGGAGCTTCTCACGTGCATTCGCAGCATCAGCATTGCAATGGATTGGCCCTCTTGGCATCTCTGTCCGTACCCTGCGTCACAGGCCACCAAGGGCCATACCGACTGCACGCCGTTCCCTACCTGTGGCTTGCAGCATCCCTGACGCCGCACGTACGCTGTGCTGTACGTAACGCAGCTGTTGTCCCGCGCCTTACCCCAGATTCCCACTCCCGCAGCCCACACGCACGCTCCCCGGGCCACGAACACAGAGTGCGGTCGTTCGGGTGCCACCTAGTGTCCTTAACCCACGCTGGACCCACACGCACGCCCCCAGGCCACGGACACCAAGACGCACCAGTGGACGGTGTACATGCGGGGGGCGCAGAACGAGGACCTCACGCACATCCTGTCCAAGGTGCGGGGCATAACGCACCCACGGATCCCACGCACCGGTAAAGGCATTGATGTCGCTGCACACCCAAAGTTGGGCTCTGCACCGTGGGGGCGATAACGGTTGGCCGGAGCAGCAGCAGGGCGGGAGGAGGCATGAGGATGATCTGAGTGGGCACCAAGCAGGTTACGTAAGCTCATGGTACCTCCCCGGGGCCGTACGTAGTGCGCATCCACGTGGCCGCACGGCGCAGGGGTGAGGCGCCACGCCACCGCCCTCTCCTTATCCCTTGCTTGCACGTGCATGAAGGGAAAGGAGGTGATGTTGCTGTCCCGGGGGCGTGCCATGTCATGTGCGGCCGGTGCCCTGGGCTGCTGATACAGGTTGGGGTGGGGCGGGGTGGGGCCAGCAGGCGGCAGGGCGGGGCAGCCGCTGCGCACATTCGCAGGAATGCACTTGGGACGCTTCCGCACCGACTGCAGCTCGTGCACATACACTTGCTACAATCAACGTCGCATGGCTACACGTGCCGCACGCTCGTGCGGATTCGAAAGGTTGGAGCCTACGCCGAGCCCCCCTGCTGGGGGCCGCGTGCCGTGGCTTTTACAAATTGCGTTGGGTATTACAGCACAATGCCAGTGCTAACAGTTGCGCCCCTGTCGCTGCTGGCATGCGCCTGCGGTTGCAGGTGACGTTCGGGTTGCACCACACGTTCGCCAACCCCAACCGCATCTGCACGCAACCGCCCTACGAGGTGACGGAGCAGGGCTGGGGGGAGTTCGACATCAACGTGACGGTGGGTGCAGGGGCGGGTGGGCAGGGGCGACATGTTACTACCAAGTGTAGACGGCACCCCGTATTCCGTCCTTGTGGCACAAGTGTCCTACAAGGCGGGATTGGAGCGTCGCGTGCATGGGTCAAGGGGTGGCGGGTGGGGAGGGGCAGCGGGCAGGCGGTGAGGCACGGCCGTTGGAGCTGGAATCTAGGAAGGGGCGGGCGTGCAGGCGGCGGGCTGCTGCACCCGGGGACAGGTTCTGCTAGCCCGAGCTGTGTATTGGTGGAGATGAAATGTTGGCCTAATAGGTAGGCAGGGAGCCAGCACCGTACTGCGGGCAAGCCTCAGTCGCCCCACAGACTGGGTACGTAGTGTAGTGGGTAGTGTAGTGGGTACGTAGGGACTGAGGCAGGTCACACAACAGCGGGTCTTCTGAGCGTCGCTGGATGTGCAGCTGGAAGGCGGAGGCGGGCGGGCGGGGTAGTGGGAGCCGTGATGCGGCGCGTGCGACCACCGCTCGCGGGAGGGTGTGGGGCGTGGCCTGCTGCGCTGGACCGGTGTGTCCGTGAGCCGCGCCACCTTACCTCACGCTTAGCCGCCCTGGCCGGCCGTTGTGGCTCCGTGCCGAGACGCGTGGCGGCGAAGGCGTGCACCTGGGGGCCGTGTGGCCACAGCTGGTGCCGATGGGCGGTGCAAGCCGCGATGGCGGTGTGCGGGGGGATGCAAGCGGGGCGATGGGGGTGGCGACGGCGCTTGTGGCCGTGAGACGAAGCGTGGGCAGTCCGTTGCGGTGCCTATGAGGCGTCAAGTTGCTCCCCTCGCATCACACGCCTGGGGAGGAGTGCGGGAGCTACTGCAAGTGAGTTTTGTAACCACAAGAGGGTTTAGCGTTGTATGTGTGCACGTGACACAGCCAGGTGAGTACGACCAGGTGAGTGCAAGGGTGCGGTCGCACGAGCTCGGCTTGCCCTGCAGCTGGAGCCGAAGCTGCACATGTCAACTACTCCTCCAAAACCAAAGTTCATCCCACAACGGCACGGCTTTCTTTTTAGATGGGCTACACTATGCTCGTGACGCGCCTTTTACACCGGTTTGTACCGTCGGCAGGGTGAGCACTGGTGGACGGCGCGCGGGGGAAGGAGGGGCGGTGTCACACAGAAGTGCGGTGATGGGGTATGCAGGGCAGGTGTTGAAATAAGTTTTGGCCCATGCCAGGACGGTCGCAAGGCAGCCAGCAAACGGGGTTTGACGTGGGGGCCGCAGATGTGCTGCACGCCACGGTGTCCGGTGGCGTGTGTGCAGTCGTGTTGGGGCCCGGGAGCGGGCTGGTGAGCAGGCGTTGGCGAGCACCACTGGATGGTGGCAGTGCACTCAGAGCCTTGGGGCAGCCTGCAGTGCCGGCGCGTGCACGTGGCACGTGGGAAGGGTGGGGGACGCCCCTGCACAGCAGGCCCCTGGCACTGCGGCGATGAGGGCTGGTGGTCCCTCCGCGTGTGCTGGGCTGGACCCGTTGCTGGTGACCACTGGCCACGTGCCACTTGCAGCGGTGCTGACAAAAGCATGGCAGACATGTAGGCTACCTGTTAGGGTCTTGTTGCTCTGTACGGCGCCATCGTTACCGCTATCCACCCAACCCAACGCCTGTAAGCACTCTGCTTCACCGTTGCCCTCACGTCTCAGTGTGTTAATACACCTCCGCACCGTGTGCTCGCTCCCCTCCGCCCCCCGCCCCCCCCCCCCCACCCGCCCTCCCCCCCCCCCCCCCCCGAGACGGACGGGTCCATCATGCACCGCCTTAAGCTCTACGAAAGCGACTCCACGCCAAACACCACAAAGAAGCCCGTCATGAGCGAGGTGGGGGGCTGCTGCAATGGCATGACCAAGCTGCTTGTCCAACGGGTTGAGGAAGGCATGGGTTCGGGGCGCGTCATAAGCCGCGGCCTGTGGCGTGCAGCGCCTGCCTCCCCTCCAGCCGCCTGGGACCGGTGGCTTCTCCCCGACACATGCTGTACCCCCGATAGGGCAATAGCACCCCACGGGGCTCTCTGCGCTATCCACTGCTCTTTGCAATATCGCCTCTTCACCCTGCTTCCTGGCCTTACGGCCCCGCACCAACGCACCTCTCGTCTGTCCGTCCTGCCCTCAGTACGAGCCCGCTTGCCAATGCGCTCCACCCGCCCTCACTGCCGCTTCGGTCCTGCTGTTGCGCCCGGGCCTGATATCCGCTATTGCACCATCTTTCGCTGCCCTAACTTTCGGACAACTGCCAGAAAGCAACACACAGGCACAACAAAATATTTTTGGCGTTCGACTGCGTGCACAGGAGCTGCTCGAGGCTCCTCTCCCTCACTCGCATCACCCCGTCAGCTCGAACCCACTCTTTCCCTGCTCCTCATGCCACAACGAGCACACCCATAGGCGGTTCCTTTCCCATCCTCTTCTGCCCAATCCCCACCCCAACCACCACACCCTCGTCGGTTGGGCCCAACGCTCTCACTTGTCCTTGCCAGACCTACAACGAACGTCCTTCGCGTGTGCCCACCACACCCCTGCCCCCAACGTCCCGTGCTGCTGTGCGTGTCGCCCAGGTATACGAGGAGCTGGTGTTCGTGGAGCCGGCCGAGAGCTTCTACCGCCGCGTCGTCTCCACGCCGCTGCGCCCCGCCGCCGAGCTGTCCTGCCAGCCTTACACCGTGCCGTGCGACGACCGGGAGGACCTGGACCGCCTGCGCGAGTGCCGCGCGCGCGTGGCGGCCATGGTCGCCGACGTCAAGAAAAACTACACCGAGTAGTGGTAGTAAAATAATGATAACCCAGTTGTTGTCGCATGCCGTTGCACGTGCTGCTGGAGGAGGTATGGTGCGTGAGCAGGTGCGGACGCAGCTTCCTGGGCAAGTCCCGTGGGTCTGTCATGTCGCCCGTCCGGCACACGCTGCCGTACCGTGAACCCTGCGGCATGGTGGCCGTGAGGTGGCTTGGCGGGGCTGCAGGTGTATGTGCACGGCGTTCGTTGCGGTCACCCAGGTGAAACGGTGGACACTGCCGGGGCTCGTAGCGGTGTGTTTGTGGCGGCTGGGCATGCATGTCCATGTGGCTTACATGGCAATGAAAGGTTGGGTACCGGTACGCGTGAAGCGCGAAGCAAGGCTTGTAAGGCAACAAACGGTGCACAGTTGGGTGCTGCCGGACTTGGACGGGCTGAGATAGCTGCATGGTACTTGCTGCTCAGGGGCTGCTGTCCCGGATGTAGGGCGGCCAGGTGCGCTGCAGGTGCCTTACTGGGGCGGGTGGGCACTCGGCCCGGGTGGCGTGGACAGCGGCGTGGGGCGCGGGGCGTTGCTGGCTGGTGAAAGACGGACACGAGGCATGCGCAAATGTGCCTTGACTGCCGGTTGCTGCCTCTACCGAAGGCTACCGTGAACAGAGACGCGTTGAGGGGATGAAGGTTACGGAGCTGTCGGGTGGAGGGCATAGTGTAGCGTGTGGTGTGTTGGGTCCTGAGGGTGGCATCTGTCGTGCAGTGGGCGCTCGCAGGCGCCGTGGTACCGACGCCCCGGCAGGCGGGCGCGGTGGGGCGCAGTGCAGGGTGGAGGAGTTGCAGGGTGGCGCTGTGCCGACCTGCCGAGCCGTACGTGGCAGGGACAGGGATGGCATTTGGCATAGGCGGTCGTTTTTGCTGCGGCGCGTGTCACAGCTGGAGTGACTGGTCAGTGCCAGGAGGATGGCGGGTATCCTACACGACGCGTGTTGCGGCATGACCGCTGATGACGCGTGGTGCCGGCTGGTTGGCCCTGTTGTCGGACGGGGGTGCTACAAGTGCCCATGCGCCTTTAATGGAATGATCTCGGATGCGGTTGCACCGCAGGCAGGCCGTGTGCAAGAGGTTAGTCACCTGCTTCAGTACGGTAGCGCAGGCGCTGTGGCTGACCAACACAGGGCGCAGGGGCCCATCGATACCAAGCGTCATGTGACTGCACTGACGGTCACAGTGCAGTGAGAACACCAAGGTTATGATGTCCTGCCGGGCCCCCTCCCCGAAATAGCTCTCCGGTGCGCCCCGTTGGCTTGTGTTGGGAGCAGGCCTTCCACACGCCGAGCTATACCCAAGGCGGCACAGGCACAGGGTGCAAGGCGTTCAGGGCTTCAGGCTGGTTCAGGCCATCACCGCGAGGTGCGCCTTGGATAGAGCTAATCTAGCAACCGCCACCATGTAAGTCACAGCCCTCTTGTGTTCTAAAGCACCCGGTGTCAATGAGGCACCGCTCAGCCCAAGGTTGCAGCCTACGTGACGCAGCAGGGCACCTGCAGCGGCTGCAGGGCGCTGGGAGCAGGTCGACGACCACAGGTCAAATGTGGGGCGCATGCAAGATGCAGCTCGCCGGGCGTTGGCGGCATGGACCCTGATGGACCCCACATTGGATATGTGGTCGGCGAGTGGCATACTCCTTCCCTGGCTGGGAGGCAGCACAGAGGCTCAGCTGGTGTTGGCGGCCTAAACTTCGCCACGCCTTGCCTGTGGGTGGGCTTCGTTCCAGCCCAGCGTCCGGCGGTGTACCACAAGCCAGTACCGGTAGTGCACACCAGTCGCGGTGAGTACGATATCGCATGGCACACATGCAGGTATGAAACAGACCGGTAACGCTGAACAACATTCCTGCCAGTGCAGCCAGATTGTATCCTGTAGCATGGCTGTCAAGGCGTGCTGTACCCACTGGCTGCTACTGTGTTAGTCTGCTGTATGAAGCTTGTCTGCACTCACTCGCTGGCGTAAGAGCTATGATGCGATCCCCAAGCCCCCAGTGAAGTTCGCACGCCTTGCCCTTCACTAGGGAGGCACCGGACGTCGCTGACCTCCTGCGATTGCCTGGCGCCTAGTTCCGTGTTCTTGTCGTGACACCCGCTGTGTGATATGTAAGTACATCCTACTGCACATTGGAGGTCGCACACCCTTCAGCAGGAGACCGTTACATAAGAACAAGACCCTCCAGGTCTTGCCCCTGTGCTTCCGTATAGCACGTGTGCTGCATGCTTTTGAGTGCACGGCTCAAGTAGAGCCTTAAAATAAATGAAATAGGCAACGCTCACCACACGCTCGCCCAAACCTGCGACACTCGGTGCAGTGCCTATGTGTTGCAAGGCAACCGCGGTATGTACACCTGCCCCCAGCAAGGCCAAACCCAGTTCCTCAGCCATAACTTACAGACCAGACAACAACACATAGCTTACAAACAAGCTCGCAACATACATGCGTAATGTACAACGGCAGTTGCCTAACAGCTCATGCGAAGGAGTTTACGCCGAGGGCGTGAACTTGGTGGCAAAGGCGAAGGCGTTGTTGACGGTGGG
>VFQN01007113.1_pt1 | contig 12227 bp, 10 predicted proteins | sample 3512371 | NCBI WGS metagenome assembly VFQN01 (sample SAMN10412370, study PRJNA504923) | tailings metagenome | isolation source: Replicate 2 from Balatoc abandoned mine | place: Philippines: Itogon, Benguet | collected 2017-08-28
TACGTACTGCCAGAATACCGCTTCAGGCGTTCCATCCCATGGCCAGCGACCAACAGGTCGAGGCAGCACCCACGGGATATCGGTGACACAAGTATGTTCGTGTCACTTGTGGGTTTCGAACCAGGGACCTTGCGTTTTGGAGCCGAACCCAAACGCACAGGATCTGATCACAACAAAATGGACATGCTGCTTGCAACAACCGGACAGGCTGCGCGGGGCCGTCAGCCGTCAGCCGCGTGCACAGAAGCAATAACCACCTGCACAGCAGTAGCGCCAGTAGCCACGTGCCATTCCACCTGCTGGCTGCATGCGCAGAACGTCTTGACATGTGTTGCCCACGCCCCCACGCACAGCCACGCACGAACAGCAACGGTTTCAGTTGTACATCTAGTTAGGATGTAACCACCACAATCACGGCTGCGCACTGTACAGGGATTGAGGTATAAAGGGCATGAATCCAACGATAGGCCCCCTTGCGCAACGCGTCCCCTTGCCAAGGTCCACCTAGTCCCCGGATAAGGCAGATGGCACATCAAACCACAGCCTCGCATCAGGCCCCCTACTCCCGGCATCCTCCCCGAAATGGTGAGGTGCCTTCACAGAGGCAGCCAGAAGGACGACACAAGCAAGCGGCACGCACACGCGGCTCGGCACCACTTGCCATCACACAGTGCATCTAGGCGGCTCTAGGCCCCCTCGCGTCTGCGAATGCCCACCAATCACTTTTCCTAGTTTCCAGCCCCAGTTTGTGTATCTAGGCACCCTCCTCCAGCCGAACCCTTGCGCTCTCTCCGCATAGCGCATACCCCCGCATTTGGGCATTTGTCGGCCCATGAATCCTCGCAAGCAGTAACATCATGCGTCCTTTGCAAACGTTGCAATCATATGCTGCGGACTACGCACGGATACAGGACTGGCACGCCCCACCCACCGCACAGTGTCTAAGCAGTACGAAGTACCGTACACCCTGTATCATACGCAATGACCGCCGGGCTGCTGGAACCACCTCAATGCTCCAACTGGTGCACTCAAGCCTAACAGCAGCTCTCCCAACGTGTTTGGCTCACACGACATAAACGCAGAGACCCCTTCGCAGGCAGCGATCTAGGACATTGCCATCCCTCGCAAACCCTGCGCCCATACCTCCATGCACCTCCTCCTCTCCCCCGCTGCCCCCTCCCCGCTCCCTCCTGACCGTTTCCGGTTCAGTTACTTTGCCGGTATGCGGTCACCCCCCTACCTCCTGCCGCCCCCCTCCCCCGATTTGGCCCTCCGCACGGTTGCGCAGTGCAGCTCAAACATGAGGTCGGGGTTGCGGCCGAACAGCTGCCGTACGCTGTCGGGCGCGGACTCGATCACAGCATCCTGCAGGGGGTGTGAGGTAGGAGTGCAAACTTTGGACATGCATACAATACCGGTAACACAATGCCCCGTGGTGTCCTGCGCCGGGCGCGTGGGCGAGGTATGCGGGGGCAGCTGGCAGACGGATAGGGACAAACGCGCCTCTGGCGCCCGCACGGTCACTTGACACACAACTGCAACCGGCGGCAGGGGCGCTGTTGGGGGCATCCTGCATACGCACTCCATCGAGTGTTGCTCCCGGCCGTTGTGGACGCAGCAGTTCCCTAAGCACCCACGCTTGACACCCAACTACGCGCCAAACCAGCACATAAAGACACACGCACACAAGCTCCCTTCTCCCACCACCCACGACCCACCTGGTGCTGTATGTACCAGTCCTTGAGCCCCGCCAGCAGCTCCCCGAACCCCATGGAGTGCGCCCACAGCATGTCCTCAACCACGCGCCCAGGGCCCGTGCCCGCCAGCAGCCGCCGCTGGCACACGCGCGCCAGGGCCGGCAGCAGCAGCCGGTCCGCCAGCTCCGCCAGGGGGCGCAGCAGCGGCGCGGGGAAGGCCAGGTCGCCGGTGTAGAGGTGGCGCAGCAGGTGGGAGAAGGCGTCGGGGTCGGCGTCGGGGAGCACCACCTCCTGCGTACCGAAGCAGTGTAAAAGCAGTCCCGTTGGCAGCGCCATGCTTGTCATAGGATGCGATGTCAGGCAGTTGGGTATTGACCTGCCCATGTCCCGCGGCCGCCCTTCCCTCTCCCCTCCGCTTGGCCTTGACGCTGCTTCAACCCTGCCTCCCGCCCGCCGCGCTGCCCCGCAGTATCACGCCTTGCTCCCGACCGCGCCCTATTCGCAGGAGCCCCCCGCGCAGGTTCCGCGCCCGGGCCGCTGCCCCGACGGCTCTAAACACGTAACTGTGAAGCTTCCCGTTCAGCCGCTGTTCCGGCGCTGATTGAGGCCCCACCTGCGCGCCCGAGTCCGCGAAGCCCCCCGCGAAGAGGCGCTTGAAGTAGTCGCAGCGCGCCGCCAGTATGAGGCGGTGCGCGCGGAAGGGCCGGCCGCCCACCACCAGGCACACATCCGCAGAGGAGGGGCCGCAGGGGGAGTGCGCCTGCGGCCAGGTGCCCGCGAGGGTGAGCGTGCGTTGCACTCGTACTGCTACACAGCAGCCTGCACTACAGTGTGTGCCACTGTGCAGCTGCAGCCCGTCCTAAGGAGCCCGCCTCCAGGGCGCGCATGCCTCTCCCCCTCCCTGCATCCTCCAGCAAGGTGATCCACCCCTGCAACAGCAGCACTCTCGGGTGCGTCACCGGCCCCCGTCCCTGACACCCATACCCCAAAACCCCTGCACCTCCCTAACTCACACCCGTCCCGCGCGTTAACCCACCTCAGCCAGCAGCGCCCCCAGGTCCGCCACCAGCCCCGCCACGCCCTCGTGGCACCGCCCGCCGCCCGCCACGCCGCCGCCTGCACTGCCCTGCAGCCCGCCTCCCCCCAGCCCCAGGCCCAGGCCCCCCCGCGGGCCCAGCCCCAGCATCAGCAGCCGCCGGTCGTGGTACTGGCATAGCGCCAGCCAGCCGCTGGGGAGAATCACCGGGTAGGCGCCTGGGGGAGGGGTTTGCAATGGGGGTTGCGTCGAGGAGTCAATGCTACTGTTGCAGCCTCATGTGCGGTGGGTTGAAGGCAACTACAACAGAGCAGCTATGAGGGTCAACGCCGGAGCTTGACTGGCATGCCAACTACCCACACACAGACTTGGTCGCCCGCACACAGAACACTCGTCTCCCTTTCCTGTTGCTTAACCGCTCGGTGGTGGCCCTCGCAGGCTTCGTCAGCCCTCCCCGCGGGGCCCCATAAACCATAAGCATGCACCATCGCCCTCGCCGCAGCCGCAGGTCACCCTCATCACCCCCCATGGCGCTACCCCCGCCCCCGCCCCTTTCCCACACGCTCGCCCCCCCCGCTCCCCCACTCACCCACCGCTCCCCACGACGTGTCGCCCTTGCCCAGGCTCACCACCGCCCCCGCCCTGCCCGCCCCCGCCCCCAGCCCCCAGTCCACACCCAGCCGGTGCACCCTCTCCCGATCAGCCACAAACAGCCGCCCCTCGCCGTCCGCCACCAGCCCACTGATCCCACTGAACGGCCCGCTGCTGCCACCAGACCCCTGGCCTCCCGATCCTCCTCCTCCTGCTCCCCCTCCTGCTCCCCCGCCGCCGCCGCCATTCCCAGGGCTGCTCCTTCCTCCGCTTCCTCCGCCCCCGCCTCCCCCTGCCCCGCCGCCAGCCCAGCCGTTGCCACTGTACACCCGGACCATGCCGCCACTGACTGCGGACAGGAGCCCCCTGCTGACATGACCCAAGTGGCCACCGGAGCGCGGTCCCTCCTGCTGGTTCTGGTTGTGATTGTGGTTGCCCGCCGGAGAGCGCGTCCGGCCGCCCCCGCCGCCTACGTCCCCGCTGCCGCTCAGGCCGCCGCCGCCGCCGCCGCCCCCACCTCCGCCCCCGCCGCCGCCGCTATTGCCGTCGTGCCCCGCCACCCTCGTAGGCACAAACCCCTCATCCGACAGCGCATACACAGCGGACATCGTCGCCGCGTACAGCCGACTGCGGAGGGAGCAGGAAAGGGAAGACGCTCAGTGCGAGTACGGGTTGCTAGTGCGGCTGAGGAGGCCCTTGTCCGACAGGTACGTATGCACATTTGCCGCAAATCTGGTTGCAGCATATTGGTACAGCCGACTACGAAGGCACCCACGAGAAGCCATGGCGGTTGGCAAATGTGCATACGTACGCTACCCTTCACTTTATGGCACCAAGTCCCTTTGGCAGGGCTACGGTGCACGGGCGCGGTAGCAGCTGTGCCGCACGGGGTCCTGCGTTGCACCTGGTTGCACCTCCCTAGGTTGACCCGTTCACCCCTTTCTGCCCTTTCTGCCCCTCCCTGCCCAACGCCTGACCCGGGATGCCGGCGCCCCTTGCCCCCCTGCCCCCCGATGCTGCCCCCTGATGCCCAACGCTACGCCGTGCGACTCACCCTGCCACGTGGTCGTACGACACGTCCACGAAACCAGCGCTCCACAGCCCGCCGTACCTGCGGACACATAGCAGTACATGAAGCGCGGTCCGAAAGGGGCGGGCGTTCATACTAGGCGTGCGGCGGTGTTGCCTCGTAAGCGCTGATGCACACGCACGGCCCGTCCACAAGGATCAGGGCAGGGAAGCCGATCCGCAACTCGTCAAGGAGTCTCGCCCATGCACCGCAGCCCCATAGCGCGATCCACGTGTAACATCGCATCGCACGGGTACACCACTAGCTCCAATAGCAAGGACGCTCCCTCCCGCTCCCACGCCTCGGTTCCACTGCTGCTACTTGACGCCCCCGCCCCGCTTCCGCAAACCCCCAGACCACCCATTTCCACAAGCCGTTCTCCCCGGCCCCCATCCCACACCGCCCGAGCCCTTCCCCAATTCCCCCATGCCCCTGCACCCAACCCACACGGTGGACACCACCGCCTCCGCCCCCGGCGCTGCGTCCGCCCCCGGCAGCTCCACCCTCCGCACGGCGCCGCAGTCCGCCACAAACAGCGCCCCACAGCCGTCCGCCGCCACGGCGTGCGGCAGGCGGAAGCGGGCGGAGGGGCCGGGCCCGTCCACGCAGTCGCAGTGCTCCCTGGGTACGAGGGAGGGGTTGGGGGCGCGGCTCGGGTGTGGTGCAAAGACGGGTGCAGGTTGGTGCTGTCGAGGGACATGGGCAGCCCATGCACGGTGCGGGGGGGGACATGGGCAGCCCATGCACGGTGCGGGGGGGACATGGGCAGCCCATGCACGGTGCGGGGGGGACATGGGCAGCCCATGCACGGTGCGGGGGGGACCGGGTGTGCGCCGTAAGGGCACGACTTGCCTGTGCGCCGCCACCAGGCGTACCACGTTGTCGGCATCCAGCGACATGAGGGCGCGGCCTGGGGCGGGCAAGCGGCGGGAAGGTGCATCAGGGGATGTGGAGGCAAGGCACAGGAAGGTAAACTGCCTTGCGACTTGCACCCATTCAACGCGTGCGCGCACGCGGGCGTGGCCGTGCTTGTAGGAGTGGCAATGGAAAGGACACGTGTCACGTGGCTGGTACCTGGCTGCGTTGCCGGCGGTCGGGAGTATTGCACCGGCGGTGACGCACGCTGCGAGTTTCAGGGCCCCCAAGCCCAGGCCAAACCTGCCGTTTGCCTACCTTCAATGAAGTAAACGCACTTCGACACACTGCAGTAGCTGGCGCGGTGCAGCGCGACCTGGCAGCCGTAAGGCTTCAATTCTCCGGTCGCGGTGTCCCGCTCCTTAAGCTCAATAGCCCGCCCAAGACGGAACGGCCCATTTGGACTTGTTTCATCGCCATCCCCCAAAAGCTCGAAGACGTCAGAACGAGCCCCGCTGCCACTGCTGAACAGCGCATCCCGGCTGTTCGAGAAGACGAGGACTTCCTGGCCACCGGGGCTGACTGCAGATGGCCGAACAACTACTGCAACAGGCCATGGTATCTGGACAGCGACCTTCCTGCTGCCCAGCGGAGAGGCTGACGGTTGTGTCATGTGCTTTGCCTCGTTTTTGGCAAACGAGTCGCTAGGGGAAGCGTTCGAAGAGCTGGCGTCATAGCGCGTAGGTCACGTAATAAAGTCGGTTTGCCCTTGTGCGTTATGGTCGCAAAGACGCCACTGCGCCCCTTTAACGTGAGGGTTGTCGCTAGGTTGATGTCTCAAAATACGTGCGCAAACTACGATGTGCAAATGTTCAATATGAACTTCAGCTATGGCACCGTTGTATGGCTTTATCAGTAGAGGTCCTGGCCCGAGGGTCCTGGCGTAGGACTGTGCGCGTGCCCGTCTTTGCTTCGTATATCACGCCACCATTGTATCAAGCCACCAGTATTTCCAGGCAAACGTATGCTAGGATTACCACAGCAATGCGACTGGCAGCTGTCGTCTGTTACGACAGTCGCATGGGACCCACACGCGACTGTGAACTTCGCCACGGGGGCAGGACCAGCCGACCAGAGTGCAGCTCTAACATAACTCTGCTAGGTTACATGTGCTGTAGCTGCAGAGGCCGCATAGATGTACAGAACCAACAGGCGTAAGCGGGCGTGACCCCTGACAGCATGACCCGGGTGGATCCAATCAAACCGTGCCAACCGTCCGCGACGCTACCTGTGCTGGCTGCTTGCCGCTCCTCCAAGACGTTCCCTGCAACCCACCCGTCCACTCCACGCACTTCACAGCACACGGTCAAGCACACCGTCCAACCATCTCCGGTCCCAAGCACCACAAACCTGTACGGCTCCCGTGCCACTCACGCGTGCCACCATCCCGTGCTACCCTCCCTCCCTCCAGCTCTCACTCATCTCACCGCCTACACGCCCGTCTCTCATCCATCACCCCTTGTCCCTGTCATCACACGCCATAGAAGTGCTGCCACCTGCCATTCCCCCTCACCGAACGAACCCGGTAGTCTACCACCTGCCTGGGCTGCATCCCGCTCAGCTCACCCCGCCCCTCCCTTACGCCGCGTGCCTACCGGTTGTATGGACCCACACCTCCGCTCCGCAAGGGAGGGCAGCAGCTGCGCATCGATGACATCAGCACCCGGCGTGGGCCCCAACTGTGCAGCCAGGTCCCGCGGACACACCAGCTGCCCCTGCTCCTGTTCCTGCTCCGGCCCTTGACGCTCCCTCTGGTCCTCATCCCCACCACCCAGCCCTCCCTCCCCCGTTTCCTCTGCCTGCTGCCCCTGCGCCTGGGCCCAGCTCTGGTCCTGGACCGAATCCTGGCCTGGCCCGCACTCTCCAGGCTCCAGCCGTAACCGCAGCAGCAGCTCCAGGGGAGGCACACCGAAGTGGGGTACTGGGCTCCACACGTGCTGCTGCTGCTGCTCCTGCTCCTGCCCACTCGCTCCCCCCTCGCCCGCCGCCCCCTCTGCCGGCAGCCCGCCCTCCATGCATTCCATGCCCACCGTGGCATTGCCGTAGCAAGCCCCGCCACCACCAGTACCAAAGCCAGCACCACAACTACCACCACCCCCTCGAGCGCCGACAAGCTGCACCGGTGCGCCGCCTGCCACGTCCACGGCCCCTGGCGCTGCAAGCGCCGACCCTGGCCCCGGCCCTGGCCCTGGCGGTTGGAGCATTTGAGTCGGTTGAGGCTCTCCTGGGAAGGGCTGCGGCTGCCCCAGCCCCAGGCGGAGGCCGGCGATGGAGTGCAGCAGGGCGGGGGGCACGTGGGCGCCGTTTGGGTGGCCGTGGGTGTGATAGTGGTGGTGTGGGTGCAGGAGGTGGGGTTGGACTCCTGCTGCTGGAATTGCGGCGGTCGTGGGGTCAGGGGCACCCAGCGGCGCCGGTTGCTGCTTGTGTGCGTCAGAGCGGGAACGGCGGCGATGGCGATGGGGGCTGTGGGCCTGGGGGTTGTGCTCCGTGGCATGTGGCAGCGAGGCCGGCGGCGGGCTGCAGCGCGGGGGCCTCCTGCTGCTGCTCCGGCTCCTGCTGCTGCCCCTGCTGCTGCTTGTGCTGCTGACGCGCGGAGAGCTGCTGCACCCAGCCACCGCTGCCTCCACCTCGTCCCCTGACAGTGCGAGCTGCGGCGAAGCAGCAGTCCACCCGCCCAGCTGCCACAGCCCCCACGCACCCTGCCCCTGCCCCTGCTGCTGCACTTGCGGCTGCTGCTGCTGCTGTAACGCCTGCTGCTGGTCCAGCGGCGGCGTTGTCCCCACGTACCGCGTCCGCTTCGCCACGTGGTGGACGCCGGACCGCGTCCTGTGGGGCGTGGGGCTGCCGTTCTCGTCACGGTTACCGTTACCGTTGCTGAAACCGTTACCGTTGCCCACGGCAGCTGCCGCCAGCTCCCCCATGGCGCTGGTGGAGCCGGAGGGCCGCCGCCGCCGCCGCCGCCGGCTGGGGGCGCGCTGCAGCCCCAAGGACGCCTGCCGCCGCCGCACCGGCTGCTGCAGCTGCAGCTGCTGTTGCAGTTGTGGCGCGCTTGCTGACTTGTCCACTTGCATTCCTGTAGCAGGCTGGGACGAGAGCTGAAACGCTGCAGCAGCCACGTCGCCTGCGGCGGCACCTGCTGACAGGGTTACTGCTGCTGGTGCTGCCTCTGCTTCCATGGGCTGTGCATCCTGTGTCTGCGCTTGGGGACCAGAACCAGGACCAGGACCGAAACCAGGTGGGCCACCGGCTGCGTCACCTTGGTGTACCGGCGGCTGCGGCGTGCGGCGGCCTCCCAGAGGCGGCAGCCAGGCGCACGGGGCAAAGGCGCTTGCCCCTACGGCCCCAGCCCCACCGAGCCCCGAACCAGCTGGCCCTGCCACGTTTGTGTCCGCCTCGACGCCGCCCCTGCTGCCGCCAGCTCTCCCAACTCCACCTCCCCCGCCACCGGCAGTGTTGCCGGCAACATCGCCACCACGATGTGCGACCTTCACCCCTTCGCCACAAATAGCAGCCGGCCCCTGCCCCTTACCACCGGCCTCCCTCCGCCGACCCTCCTCTTCCTCCCCCATGCTGCTGCTGCTGCTGCTGCTCTGCGCTTGCCGCACATCCCTGCTGCCCTCGCCCCCGCTGCTGCTGGTGCTCATAGCCTCGGCGCCCCCACCCATCGCCGCGCCCTCGGTGCCCTCCCGCACTCGGGTCCCAAGCTCTCCGCGCCCTTGCTCCGCACCCCCTAGCAGCAGCAGCATCGCCTGTGCAGCTGCCCCCTCGGCCTGCTGCTGCTGTTGCAGCTGCTGCTGCTGACACCCCCAAGGCGGCGGAGTTACCGTGCGCCTGCTGCGCATCTCCCTGTGCCCGCTCCGCTTCGATCTAGACCTTGGCTTCCCCAGCTGCTCCTGCTGTTGCAGCTGCTGGTGCTCTCCCTTCTGCGCTCTCTCCGTGGCCAGCTGCAGCTGCGCCGCGCCACCCGCCACACACCCCCCATCCATGTCCATCGGCGTGCAGCCCCTATCTCCACCGCTGCTTCCGCCGCACCTCCTACCTTCCCCGCCCCTCACCCGACGTCCATCGGTGCCGCTGCTGCTGCCGCCCGTGTCACTGACCGCACCACCCAGCACCTGCTCCTCCCCCCACCACCCATTTCCGCTGGCCCTCATCCCACCCAGTACCCCGCCCGCCCCCAAATCCCCTGTGTCGTCCGCAAAGCACCCCGCCTCATCGTCCCCCTCATTCCCGCTGCTCCCACTGCCTTCACTGCCGCCATTCCCAACACTGCTGACCCCGCCACTGACGCCCCCAGGCCCCACCTTGCCAGCCTTAACTGCCCCTCCATCTGCATCCATGCCCGGGGCCTGTACCCCACCAACAGCCCCCGCACCACTGCCCACCTCTGGACCTGCTGCCCTTCCTTCCCTGTCCCACCCCACACCGCCCCTGTGCGACTGCGATTGCAACCACCGGGCCGCAGCCTCACCCCGTGGCCGTTTGCCACCAGGCATCCGACCCTGCCCCTGCCCCTGGCCCTGGCCCTGGTGCTGCTCGCCCGACCCCGGCCAGCCCCAAGGCACGCCAGGCTGCCGCTGTGGCATGGGCTGGGCTCCTGTGGTCAGGAGGCTCTGGCCGCTGGGGCTGTTCCCCCGCCCCGTGCCGCGTGCGCCTGCGGCTGCTGCAGCTGCTGCCTCGCCCCACGGGCCGCCGCCTGGCACATGTGCGTGTGGGCGGGTGCGGTCGTGCCTGGGGGAGCGGTGGTGGTGCGGCGGGGGGAGGTAGACGGCAGGTAAGGCTGCGGCGCCGCCCGCGGGGAGTGGGGGGAAGGCTGTGGCGGCGTTCGCTGCGCCGGGAGCGGCAGCAGCAGCAGCTGCGGCGGTGGTGGTAGGCTGCGGGCCTGCCAGGAGGGCGGCCAGGAGAGCGTGCAGGTCGGGAGGCGGGTGCGGCTGTGGCTGCGGCTGCGGCTGTTGCTGCTGCAGCAGCGGCGGAAGGCCTGCTGTAACAGGGGCGTTGTACAGGTGCGGTGGGGCCGCCCCTGGAGCAGCTCCAGCTGAAGACCCTCCCGGGACCAGCGGCCAGCACACCGCCGTGGGCACGCAGGGCGCACCTAGCCCACCGCCCCCTGCTGCCCCTAGCTGTTGCAGCGTGAGCAGCTGCCCCAACTGCCCCGCCGCCCGGGCCAGGGGCTGGGAGCCGTAGTGCGCCAGAGTTGCGGCGGCGGCGGCGGCGGCAGCGGCCGCCGCCGCTGACGCGTCAGCAACCTGCTGCTGCTGCTGCCGCGTGCCCAACACTCCCTGTCCTACAGGTGCACTACTGCACTCCCCGCCCGTTTGCTGCTGTTGCTGCTGACCCAGCGCAGTGGTCACCACCCTTGCGCGTCGAGCTAGAGGCGTCAGGGACGGCGGTGGCGGCAGCGGCATTGCCACCAACGGCGACGACGGCTGCGGCGGCGTCGCGGCGGTGGCGTCGTGCGCCGCTGGCGGCGGCAGCGGCGGCAGCACGCCGGTGGCGGCGTCGTCCCATTGGTCGGCGGCGGTCATGAAGGCGCTGGTGCCGCCGCCGTCGCTGGCGCTGCCGCAGCCGCAGGGGGCGGAGGGGTCGGCGGCGGGGGCGGGGGCGGGGGGCCCAGCGCCGGCAGCGGCTGGTGGCCACGGGCCTTGCCGCGGCTCCTGCGGTGCGTGATCGGTGTTGTCGCTGAGACAGTCCATCCTTGAAGATTCGCCACCGCGGTAATCGTGTCAAGTGCGACCTTCCCGCTTGGGTGGGAAGTGGCAGGCTGCCCTGTGGTGGGTGACGAGGAGCCTGTGAGGAGAGAGGGAGAGGGGGAGAAGGCTGGGTGAATGTGGCGAGGGATGCCTTGAAGTAAGGTGCCCCGATGCGCCTCGGCGGTTCCTCTGTCCCTGAAAGTCGCTTTGCAAGGCTTGCCTTTTAGCGTCGGTGGCGCTCGCTGTTGGTGACGACCTGGGAATTGCACAGGCGCAACTACTGCGTGAGCTGCTTTACGCCACTTGCGCCCTATGACATGAGGTCATTGTTTTCATCAACTTTTAGTTCGGCATTTCAGAGGGTCGCAATTGCTGTAGCCAATCAGCTGTTTTGAAAACGCTTCAACTCGGCAGCCTTCGCAACCAACATTCGCGGCTTATTTGCTGCCGACCGTGAACAGAGAAGAAGCAGTATTCTAGTTGTGAGGCATTCTACTATCGCTCGGGTAAATGTATGATGCCGGGGATGACGGTAGTTGCAGATGGAGCATCGCGACCCACGGGTCCATGCGATAGCGGATTCGTCCATGCGATGGCACGTCATCAGTTGCAGAACTGCGGCCTGGTAATGTGGCAAGGCAGGCCCGCCCTTTGCGCGGTTACGGTGGAAAACGTGACATAGCAGGATTACCCAACGCCCATTCTCGAGGCAAAACACTTCGGTTCGGGTCGCCCGTGCGTCATCCACTCCCAGCGGACGTTCCGCCTTGGGCGTTGGGGCGAGGCACGGCTGCGGGCCCCACACGTTTCGGCCTGCATCCGACGGCATCTCAACCCTGTGAAAAGGGCAATTCAGCGTCTTGCGGGATGAAAGGTCTTGCACATGCATTCGTCGTGTCGCACTCACATGGGACGTGCTGTTGCGGCCCTCTGCTCTGCAACCCCCAGTCGTCACAGTGTCTTTGCAACGACTCCGCCCCGCGCATAACGCACCGCCGGCTGAAACCGGCCATCTCCCTTGCGGCCAACAGCCCTCCACAGCTCCCATGATTTGACAGGATGACAGCTCCCATGCACACCTCAGCCATACACCCTCGCTGCATTCCGGTCCTCAACGCGCGACGGCGATTGCCGCAACCCCTGCTGCTGTAGCCCAAACCATGCACCTCCCCTTGCCAACCGGGTTCCACTCCCAGGGGGGCACATGTCCTCACTTTACGCTGCTATAA
>VFQN01007114.1_pt1 | contig 12226 bp, 15 predicted proteins | sample 3512371 | NCBI WGS metagenome assembly VFQN01 (sample SAMN10412370, study PRJNA504923) | tailings metagenome | isolation source: Replicate 2 from Balatoc abandoned mine | place: Philippines: Itogon, Benguet | collected 2017-08-28
GGCGATGTAATTTGTTTTCTCGATAATGCGGCAATTTCTTCGGAAGTCAATGGATGGGGCGCAATTTGCGCATCTTCGTGTAATCTGTTTTCTCGCAATGCAGCAAAGTGAGAAATTTTCATGATACCTGTATCGGCGGAAGCTGCGACGACAGTGGCGATCGGGTTGAATCCCGTATCGATTTCAACTTGTTCCGCCTTGAGATGTACATTCTGGAATGGCTGGAAGCGCAGGAAAATCAGCGGTATCATGAAAATGTGGTGGCATCTGATGGGTCTGATTTTCATCGATGGTGGGCCTTCATTCCGCACCTCACGCCGATTTGAAGGCAGTGCGTAAAAATTTTTCTGAAAAGCGGGCCCTGTTCTCCTGAAAATTCATGTCCTGACATTCGGTCAAACTGGTACCGTCATGAAAATTCGCGGCCCTTCCGGTAATCACCTCCCGGATCGCCCGGATATCCGGGCGATCTTGGCCACTTCTGCAAGGCGGATGGGAAAGCACCCCGGAATGATCCGGTGAATTTCATGCGGTGGCCACCAAGCCCATTGATGCAGGCCGACACTGTGTTATGACTGGGCGAACAAGAAATTTGTTTTCATTTGCGCGCCGAACCGACGCGCCGTGCAGGGGGAGGCCGCAGCCTATGGACCTTTTTCACGCCTTGTCGGATGAGGATGGCCGGTTGTCCGGGCTCGACCGGAAGCTGGCGCAGCTCGCGCTCGACGATGTCGATTTCGTCGTCAACTCGTCGATCGGCGAGCTGGCCGACCGGGCCGGGGTGTCGCCGCCGACCGTCACGCGTTTCTGCCGTCGGCTCGGCTGCAAGGGCTATCCGGATTTCAAGGTGCAGCTCGCCAGATTGACCTATGTGGGCCTGCGCTATGTCAAGCCGGAGGTGCCGACCGAAACGCCGGAGGAAGTCGCCGAGGACATCATCGCCAAGGCGCAGAACGCCCTCTTCCAGCTGCATCGCCAACTGGATTTTGCGGCGCTCGACACCGCCGCCCGCCTGCTGCGCGGTGCCGATTTCATCCAGGCCTTTGGGGCGAGCGGCAATTCGGCGATGATCGTCAACGAGCTGCACAACCGGCTCTTCCGGCTGGGCTGCCGCATCAACGCTTCGAACGACCACAACATGAACGCGATGATCTCCGCGGCGGCCCTGCCGGGCACGGTGGTGTTCGGCTCCTCCTTCACCGGCCGCGATTCGGCGCTCGTCCACTGCCTCGAACTGCTGCGCCGGCGCGGCATTCCCACCATCGTTGTCACGCAGAGCGGCTCGCCCGTCGCGGCGGCGGCGGATGTGGTGATTGCCGTCGAAATGCCGGAGGGCAAGAATATCTTCCGGCCCACCTCCACGCGCTATGCCTATCTCGCGGTCATCGACATGCTGGCCAACCTCGTGGCCTACACCGACAGGACCAAGGCGATGAAGACGCTGCGCAGCATCAAGGAGGAACTGGTCAGCCGGCGCGACGGCGACGACCGCCAGCTCCTCGGCGACTGATCGGGCCAAACCCTCTTTCAGCGCGCGGGTTTCGGCGCTCCGGTGGAAAGCACCTCGACGCGCTGCGTGCCGACCGTACCATCGGCCTCAACGACGGCCTGCCAGCGGCGGTTGCCACAGCGCACCGAAAGCCGCCAGCGCCCGGCATCCGCGCCTTCGCCGCGCTCGACGCGCGAGGCGACGAGGCCGCGGCGCATGTAATCGCGCAGCGTCTGCGTCGGCCAGCCGAAGCGCGCGGCGAGCATGTCGGCCGGCAGGAGGAACTCTCCTGCTTCGTCCCGGCTGAGGACGAGGGGGGTGGCATCGGCTGCACTCATGAAATTGCTTCTCGCGAAATCGGCGCGATCGCCATGGAATCCTCGCCGCGGCTGAAAGCGATGGCAAGGCGGAAGGAGTGCGCGATGCGCAGCGCCCGGTCAAGGAAGAGGTCGGCGACTTCAGGCGGGCAGAGCCGTTCGACGGTCATGCGGAACAGCGTGAGCCAGCGGTGGAAATGCTGCTCCTGGAGTTCGGGAATCGCGAGGTGCGGCGGCAGGGGGCGGCCCTCGTAGCGGCCGGTGCGCAGCAGCGTCGCAGACCAGAAGTCGCACATCTTGGCAAGATGCACCGGCCAGTCCTCCGGCGGGATCGCGCTGTTGAAGACCGGGCCGAGCAGCGCATCCGCACGGATCTCGTCATAGAAACCGTGTACCACGGCATGGATCATCGCTTCGTCGAGCACTTCCGGCAACGGCTTGCCGTCGATGACGATGGTGCGGGCAGGGGCGGGGCGGCCTCTCATCGGATCGCCCTGTAGCTGTGCCAGGTGCCATGGCCGAGCAGCGGGAAGATGACGATGAGGCCGAGGAACCCCGTCGCGATGGCGACAACGGTGAGCGCCAGCACGATGGCGCCCCAGGCCAGCATGACCGGCAGGTTGCGGAAGGTCAGCGAAATGCTCGTGCCCATCGCGGTGAAGGCATCCGTCTTCTCCGCCAGCAGCAGGGGAATGGCAAAGGCGCTGATGGCAAAGGAGAAGGCGGCAAAAAGCCCGCCGACCGCCGTCCCGACGACGAGCATGCCGAGCCCTTCCGGGGTGGAAAGCAGCATGGCGACGATATGGTCGAGGCCGGGAAAAGGCCGGAGCCCGACGAAGAGCGCGTAGATGATGACGGCGGCACGCATCCAGACCAGCATCAGCAGGCAGAGAATCGCGCCCGTGTACCAGACCTGTGCGCCGGATTCCGTTTTCACGAAGATCATGCGCGACAGGCTTGGCGGGATGCCCTCCTCGAGGTCCCGGCTCTTGCGATAGAGGCCGATCGCCACCAGCGGGCCGACCACCATGAAGCCGGCAAGCGCGGGGAAGAGGATATAGTCGAGCTCCAGGCGGAAGAGGCCCCAGACCACTGCCAGCGACAGGAGGAAGACGGCGAAGCCGTAGGCGAGGCTCGGCAGCGGGTTGCGCCAGAGGTCGCGCCAGCCGGCGGTGAGCCAGCCGAGCGCGGCGCCGGCTGGCAGGTGGCGGCGGCGCTGTTCGGCGAGCGGCACGGGCGCACTACCGGTCTTGTCGGTCGTTCCCATGATATCCTTCCTCTCTTAGCAGGACGGCCGCGCGGCGCGGTACGCGCCGTCCCGGCCCTCCGTCTTCAGGTGTTGCACGCAATCGGGCTGGGATGTCAGCGCGACATAGACGAGATGTGCATTGGCGCCCGCGAAGACGGCAAGGCCGGCTGCGACGACGATGAACGCGGCGAGCCGCCCGGTGATGCGCCCGGGCCGGCGCGTTTCGCTTGCCGCGCCGCTCATCGTGCGCCCTCCGTCAGCGTGCCGACATAGAGCGCCAGCAGCTTGATATCGACCGGCGAAAGGCGGCCTTCCCAATGGGGCATATGGCCCTGCCGGCCGGAATAGACCGAGGAATAGACGGTCTGCGCGCTGCTGCCGTAGATCCACGTTGCATCGGTAAGGTCGGGCGCGCCGGCTTCCGTGCTGCCGCGACCGTCTTCACCGTGGCAGGCGACGCAGTTGGCGGTGAACACTTCCTTGCCGGCCTCGGTTGCAGCCGCATCGGCCTCGCTCATCGGCAGGGCCGAGAGCGAACGCACATAGGCGGCGACGGCTCGCACCTGCTTGTCGTCGAGAATGCCGTCGCGGCCGAAGGCCATCATCTGCGAGACGCGCGTCTCCTCGTTGGTGGAGTTGATACCGATGCGGATCGTCTCGGCGATGGTCTCCGGCTCACCGCCCCAAAGCCAGGCCTTCGCCGCTAGGTTGGGGAAGCCCGGCCCGCCGGTGCCGCGTGTGCCGTGGCAGGCGGCACAGTTGTCGATGAACAGCGTGCGGCCGGTCTCGCGCACATGCTGCATCAGCGTGTCGTCCGCGGCGATCTCCGCAAGGCTCGCCTCGGCGATGCGGCCGGTCCAGGCCGCACGGGCCGCGGCGGCATCCTCGACCTGCTGCGTCACGACGGTGCGCTGGTCGATGCCGAGCAGGCCCTTCGTATAGGAAACGCCGAGCGGCCAGGCCGGCATCAGAATCCAGTAGACGATGGCAAACAGCGTGGTGACGGTGAGGAAGAACAGGACGACGCGCGGGATCGGCGTGTCCAGCTCTTCGATGCCGTTCCACTCGTGCCCGGTGGTGACCCGTCCGGTTGTGGGATCGTGTCTTTCGGTTGCCATGTCCTAGTCCCCCGGCCGGTCGTCTTTGTCGAGAATGCTCGTCTTGGCGCGATCGAAGCGCTGCCGGTTGCCCGGCCAGAGCGCGTAGATCACGACGCCCGCGGCAAGCAGGATCAGGTAGAACAGGCCCCAGCTCTTGGCGAAGGCGACGACGCTGTTGTGATCGATGTCCATCGCCTCACTCCGCCGTTGCCGTCTGCTGCTGCGCCGCCTTCGTCAGCTGGCCGACGATCTGGAGATAGGCGACCAGCGCGTCCATCTCGGTCAGAAGGCCGGGATTGCCGTCGAAGGCGCGCACATTGGTCGCCTCGCCGTAGCGCTCGCTGACGCCGGAAGCGCCGGCATCATCGGGGTTGGCCTGTGCACGGGCGTCGGCGGTGGCGCTTTCGATCATCGCATCCGTATAGGGCACGCCGACAGCGCGCTGGGCGGCAAGATGTTCGCCGAGATCGTCGATCCTCAGCGCATTGCGCTTCAGCCAGCCGTAGCGTGGCATGACAGATTCGGGCACCACATCGCGCGGATTGACGAGATGGGCGACATGCCAGGCGTCGGAATACTTGCCGCCGAGGCGGGCGAGGTCCGGCCCGGTGCGCTTGGAGCCCCAGAGCATCGGGTGATCGTACTTCGATTCAACGGCCAGCGAATAGGGGCCGTAGCGCTCCACCTCGTCGCGCAGCGTGCGGATCATCTGCGAGTGGCAGGCATAACAGCCCTCGCGGATGTAGAGATTGCGGCCGGCAAGCTCCAGCGGCGTGTAGAGCCGCATGTCGGGCGCCTCCTCCACCGTTTCGCCGATGGTGAAGAGCGGGGCGATCTCGACGAGGCCGCCGATGGAGGCGACGCCGACGATGGCCAGAACGAAGCCGATGGCATTGCGCTCGAGCTTGCGGTGGAAGAATTCCTTCATCGTCATTCTCCTGCCTGGGCTGTGCCGGCCTTGCCGTAGAGGGGAACGTCGCCGGCCGGCTCTGTGGCGCGCGCCTGTCGCGCCATGCGGATCGTCATCCAGACATTGAACGAGCAGACGACGGCGCCGGAGAGGAACAGCAAGCCCCCGAACGCGCGGGCGATGTAATAGGGATGCATGGCGACGAGGCTGTCGATGAAGGAATAGGCGAGCGTGCCGCTGTCGTTGTAGGTGCGCCACATCAGGCCCTGGATGATGCCTGAATTCCACATGGCGAAGACATAGACGACGGTGCCGGCAAGCGCGAGCCAGAAGTGCACCTCGATCAGCCTGGGCGAATACATGCGCTCCGTCTTCCACATCCACGGCACGAGGGCGTAGAGCGAGCCGAAGGTGATCATCGCCACCCAGCCGAGTGCGCCGGCATGCACATGGCCGACGGTCCAGTCGGTATAGTGCGAGAGCGAGTTGACGGCGCGGATCGCCATGAAGGAGCCTTCGAAGGTGGAGAGCCCGTAGAACACGGCCGCGACCATCATGAAGCGCAGGGTCGCGTCGTCACGCACCCGGTGCCAGGCGCCGTTGAGCGTCGCGAGCGCGTTGCCGGCGGATGCCCAGGACGGCACCAGCAGCACGATGGAGAAGGTCATGCCGAGGGTCTGCACCCATTGCGGCAGGGCCGTGTAGTGCAGGTGGTGCGCGCCCGCCCACATATACATGAAGGTGATGCCCCAGAAGCTGATGATCGAGAGGCGATAGGAGAAGATCGGCCGCTCGGCGCGCTTCGGCAGGTAGTAGTACATCATGCCGAGGAAGCCGGCCGTCAGGAAGAAGGCGACGGCGTTGTGGCCGTACCACCATTGCGTCATGGCGTCCTGCACGCCCGCGAAGAGTGAATAGCTCTTGGCATGGCCGAAGGAGACGGGCACGGCGAGGTTGTTGACGATATGCAGCACCGCCACGACCAGGATGAAGGCCATGTAGTACCAGTTGGCGACATAGATATGCGGTTCCTTGCGGCGCTGCAGCGTACGGATGTAGATGAAGAAATAGACGACCCAGACGACGACCAGCCAGATATCGGCATACCATTCCGGTTCGGCATATTCCTTCGACTGCGTCATGCCCATCAGGTAGCCGGTGGCGGCGACGAGACAGAAGAGATTGTAGCCGATCAGCACGAACCACGGGCTGAACTGGTCGGGCAGCCGCGCGCGACAGGTGCGCTGGAGCACGTGGAAGGAGGTGGCGATCAGCGCATTGCCGCCAAAGCCGAAGATGACACCCGACGTGTGCACCGGCCGAAGGCGTCCGAAGCTCGCCCAGGCACTGTCGACGAAGGTCAGTTCCGGCCAGGCGAGCAGCGCGGCGACCCAGACGCCGACGAACATGCCGACCACCGCCCAGGCGAGCGACAGGATGATGCCGACCCGCGTCGGGTCGTCATAATATTCGGAAAGCCGGCTTTCCGGCGGCTCCGGGGAAAAGAGTGCGGAGAGCACGACGAAGCCGAGGCCGACGCTGAAGACCAGCACGATATAGCCGTGCACGGCCAGCGGATCACCCCGCCCGGCCACTGCCATGGCGAGCCCCGTCAGGGCGAGCGCGCCGAGCACGAAGAGGGCCAGATGGCGCTCCGAAACCGTCAATCCCGATATCATCGATATCTCCTCTTCGCGTTTCATGCCGCTTCGGCAATGCCGAGCAGCGGACCGAGCGCGGCCCTGTTGCGGACAATATCCTCAAGCGTGTATTTGTCGAGGACTGCAAGGAATGCGGCAAGCGCCTCGTGCAGCATGCCCTTCAGCCGACAGGCCGGCGATATGGCGCAGGCCCGCCCGCCCGCCTGCATGCATTCGGCCAGCGAGAATTCCTCTTCCGTCGCCCGGACCAGCGCGCCGACCGGGATGTCGGCCGGTGCCTTCGCCAGCCGGATGCCGCCCGCCCGCCCGCGCGTCGTCTCGACGAGGCCGAGGTCCCGCAGGGTCTGCGCCACTTTCAGGAGGTGGTTGCGCGAAAGCCCGTAGGCTTCGGCGACGTCGTTCACCGTGCACACGCCATCCGGCCGCGTCGCCACGTAGATCAGCATGCGCAGGGCATAGTCCGTGTGAAGCGTCATCCGCATGTCGTCGTCTCCCGCTCGGGCATCAAAAGGGTATCTTGAGTACCACTTTTAACGCAAGCCCCGACCGGCCGAAAGTGCAATAGCGTCGCAGGGCCGGGAAGCCCTGCATTGGGTCAGGCGGAGCCGGTGAGGCGCTTCGTCCAGTCCTCGACCCGGTTGCTTTCCAGCCGGCGCGCGGCGTGGCTGCGCCAGCTCTCGGCAAGGCGTTCGAGCGCGGCGATGCCGGCCAGTTCCGAGCGGTTGAGCGGATCGATGTAGAAGGCGCGCCAGATGCGCGTCAGCGTCCATTCCGGCGCGCGACGCTCGCGCAGGACGAGGCGGTCGGCGGGCGAGACGGTGCCGGGCGTGAGCACCCGATAGTACCAGCCGGTCCGCCCGGTCGACTGTACCAGGCGCGCCATCTCCGTCCGGCCGAAACGCTCGTTCAGCTTCCAGCAGGGCTGCCGCCCCTGGCTGACCTCGAGGACCGCGGAGCCGAGCTTGAAGACGTCGCCGATCGCCACCATGCTCTCCGTCAGCCCGGTCGTCGAAAGGTTCTCGCCAAAGGCGCCGGGGCCGGCGAGAAGCGGATGCGGCCCGAGATCGCTCGTCCAGTCGGCATAGTGCTCGAAGGGATAGTGATGCACGGCCTTTTCCAGTCCGCCATGCCGCACGGTATCGCCCTGCGCATCGCCGGCAAAACCGGTCTCGGTCAGCGCAAGCGCATGGCCGACCGGCGATTTCACGATGCCGCTTGGCACGCCGCGTGCACCCAATGGCGCGACCTTGCCGATGCGCAGGCTGAGCAATGCAAGTTCCGTCATGGCGTGACAACCGACGGTGTCGATACGGCGCAGCGGCCGTCGGCGCAGGTGCCGTCCTCGGCCGCGGCGGACTGTACCGGGGCCGCGGAAAGCGCCATGGCGATCCGTGCTCCGACGGCGATGTCGTCCTCCACGCCGAACGCCTGGTGCAGGATTGTGCCGTCGCGTCCGATCAGCACGGAGGAGGGTGTTCCGCGCAGCCTGAAGCGCTGCATCGTCACCGGAATATCTGATCCCTCTGCGGCCTTGTCGATGCCAACAGGGGATTTCAGCCGGTACTCGTGGAGGAATGCTTCGAGGGTGACCGGCGACATGGCTGCATGGTGCTCGAAGACCGTGTGGATGCCGATGACCTGCAGATCCGTATGGGCAAAGACGCGCTCGATGCGCTGGACCTGCGGAATGGCCTGCGCGACGCAGCCGGGGCAGAGGAGCTGGAAACTGTGCAGGAAGACCGGCCGCCCGCGCAGGCCGGCGAGTGTCAGCGGGACTGGCGTGTTGAACCATTCGCTGATCGCAAGTTCCGGAGCAAACGCTGTCTCAGGCGCGGTCATTGGCGCCTCCCGGTATGGTGGCTCTGGCCGGGCCGTGCGTGCCCGTTGCATCGCAGGGGCCTGTGAGGGTAAATCTCGGCATGTTCTTTCCTTTCATTTGCCTGGAGGGGAGGAATGGCCGGTCCGGCAATGGCAGTTGCCGGACCGGCACCGGGTCATTCTGCCGGCACGACCTTGCCGGGCAGGCTGAGATCGCCCGAGGCCACCTTGAACACGTTGCTGACGCACAGCAGCGGCGCATGCAGGTTGCCGTTGACCTTCAGACCTGCCGTCACGCCGTCGAACGAAGCCCCCTTGATGCCGCCAATCAGCGAGAGGGGAATGGCCACATCCACCGTATCGCCCTTGAAGCTGGTCGGATATTCCGGGCTGTCGATGAGGAGCGGAACGCCAGGCCAGGTCTCAGGCACTTTCGGCTTGGTGCCTTCCGGAATGTCGATGACCTTGAGGCCGCCGCCGCAGGCCTTGTCCTCGGCCAGCACCACCCAGTGCGGATGCCAGACATGGCGGTTCTTGCCGCCCTTGGCCGCATCGTCGAAATCCGGATGGAAGGTGACGGCGAGCGCGACGATGCCCTGGCCCTTGTCGAAGCCGATTTCGCCGCTGTCGAGGCTCGTCGGCCAGACATAGGCGTAGACGCTGGAGCCCTCGAACTTGCCCGTCGCATCGGGCTTGTCCTTGCCTGCTTCGCCACGCACGCGGGTGGTGAAGATCGCGCTGTCGCCCTTGGTGACGATCGTCGTTTCGATAATGTCGAATGCGGCCTGTACCGCCTCGGCGGGCTCTGCCTTGATGGAATGGGCGGAGGCTGCCGTCAGCCATAGCAAAGCCGTTCCGGCGGCGAGTGCCCCGGTTGCAAATCTGCCGAACATGATGGTCTTCCTTTCGTTTGCCTGGAGGGTTGGGATTATCCCGTCTGAAAGGCATCCCAGGTGGCAGCCCGGGATGCGGGATCGGCTTCATCGTGATCGCGGCAATCGACGCGCAGCTCGCGCTGGCCGAAGGCGGCATCGACGAAATGACAGTGATGGGGGCGCGCGGGATCCGCATGCGCGAAGGGCACGAAGTGGCGACAGGTCACGCACATGCGCTGGACGGGGATCGCCTCCGCCACCTGTAGCTGCCGGATCATCTTGACGAGGGCGAGAAGCAGCGCTTCCTGTTCGTGTTCATCGAGCGCGCCGAGGGCCTCGGCGGCAAGGCCATCGCCGGTGTCCGAGGCTGCAAGGGCTGCTAGGCCCGCCGCCGTCGGCACCACGCGCACCGCGCGCCGGTCGCCCGCCTCCGGCCGCTTCTCCAGATAGGCCTTGCGCTCCAGGGCGTTGATCGAATCCGTCGCCGTCGGCTGCGAGACGCCGAGATGGGCGGCAATCTCGCGCACGCCGAGACCGTCCACCCCGCGTCCTTCCAGCAGCGTCAGGATGGCGAGCTGCGTCGGGTTGAGCCCGCTTGCCTTCGACCGGTTCCAGTCGTCGATGCGCATGGCCATGCCGACGCGGGAAAGGCCTTCGCGAAGGCGCTCGGTAATCGAATGGGGGTCCTTGGGCGTTTCCATGCGCATAATATATAGGACTCCTATATATCTTCAAGGGCGCCATGAAAATTGTTCAGGCCGCCATGCGGGTGGCGGCCTGACGGTGTATGTAAAAGTGGGGCAGGTGAGGCCCGGGCTGAGCCGATCCCTGGTCACACGCGACGCATGATCGGCGTCAGAACGACGCTTTCAGCTGGCCGCCGATGTTCCAGTCCGGTTTGTCGTTTTCGCGGAACGTCGCGGAAACTGCTGTGTCGAGCTGCCAGCGTTCGTCGAACTTCCAGCCGACGCGTCCGCCGAGCGTCGCGAAATTCTGGTCGTCTGCATTGCCCCTGGCGTCGCCGACCCAATCGACTGAGGCTTTTGCGCCGTTCTTTCCGGCGAAGGTGCGGCCGACCGCGCCGAGGATCGTGTAGTCGAGCCTTTCGTCCAGCCTGCGGCTCCAGGCGAATTCCGCGCTCACCGTGTCCGAGGCGGAGCGACCACCCTTGATATGGCCCGCGAAGAGGTTCTTGCCGGAGGCATCCTCGTCATAACCGTCAAGGTCGAGCCAGGAGCGGGTGAAGCGCGTTGAGAGTGCGAATTCGTTCGCGGCATCCGGTGCATAGATCACGCCGGCCCGCCCATAGGCGCTGAACAGCGAACCGGAGGCGCTACCGCTGGCGAAGACGATCGAATCGAGATTCTGGTAGCTGCGCGAGAACGAGGCCGAGATGTCGGGCGATCCCCAGGCGCCGACTTCGCCGAAGGCGCGCCAGGTGGCCTGCGGGCTCGTATAGCGCACCGCGCCGGCAAAGAGGCCGAGCGTGTCGAGCGCGACATCGGTGCGGTTCGCATGAACCATGGCGGCACCGCCGAGAACGCTCACGCCGCTGCCTGCCTCCCAGCGCCCGTTGAAACCGGCAGCCGCATCCGAGCTTGCGAAGGCGGCGACATAGCTGCCCTCGTCGAAACGGCTCTGCTGGCCGAGCAGGTTCTGCGCGGTATCCATCAGGTCGAGCGCGATGGACTGCCGCTGGCGGGCGATCTGGTCGAGCGAGGCGACGACCGAGGCTGTGGTCGTGTAGCCGATGCGGGCGAAATCGATGGAATCGATCGCCAGCGTGGATTCGAAGCCGTTTTCGTCGAGCGGCCCGCTCGCGCCGAGGATCACGGCAAGATCGAGCGTTTCCGAGCCAGAAACGCCCACTTTGTCGGAAATGGCGACATCGTCCTGCAGGGGACCCTTGATCTCGTATTGCAGGATCTTCTTGCCGTCCTGCGTGGTGCGCAGCGAGGCGGTCTGGCCGTCCTCGGTCGTCGGGAAGCCGCGATAGTCTACGGCGTAGACGGTATGCCCGCCCGGCTGGGTCACGGGCACGGACAGCTTGCAGGTCGTGGTCGTGCGCTTCTTGCCCGATGCACCGCCGGCCGTCGCGGAAAAATCGTCGAAGAGAATGCTCGTCGCATTGCCATCGGGGGAATGCGTTGCGGAAAACGTTCCGTCGGCACAGCCGTTTGCCGCGTGGGCGAGCCCCGGAAGCGGGATCGAGGCGGCGGCGAGGAGGGTGAGGCGGATCGGAAGACGCATACGAAAATTCCCTGGATGCAGGCCGGGCGGCGAGGGCGTCGCCCGGTTCATGAAGGCGCAGGATAGGGCGTTTTCCCTTTCAGGAAACGCACCAGACTGGGTTCAGCGGCACTTGCGCCACTGCAGCTGATAGATGATCGCGGCCTTCACGTCCTGCGTATCGACCGTCGCCATCGCTTCCTGGCCACGCGTCGTGTTGACGCGGATGCTGGAGTTGGTGCGCAGGTTGACGTCCTCGCCGCAGGCCGACCAGACCAGCGATTCCGCCGTCAGCTTGTTGGAGATCAGGTAGTCTTTCTCCTGCGGGCCGGTAAAGGTCTGGCGGAAAGCCGGGCCGCGCGTGCCGGCGAAGAAGTATTCGACGTTGAACTGCGAGCGGGCGCCGCGCGGCAGCTGGTTGAAGCCGCGATAGTCGATGGCGAGCACCGAGACGCTGCGGCCCTGCGGCACATGAACCGGGATCGCGACGTTGCAGGTCTTGCGGTCGAAGGACTTTCCGGTCTCGCCACCGGCTTCCACGACGTCGTCGGGGGCCCGTGCTTCCTTTGTGCCCTCCG
>VFQN01007115.1_pt1 | contig 12224 bp, 14 predicted proteins | sample 3512371 | NCBI WGS metagenome assembly VFQN01 (sample SAMN10412370, study PRJNA504923) | tailings metagenome | isolation source: Replicate 2 from Balatoc abandoned mine | place: Philippines: Itogon, Benguet | collected 2017-08-28
GACAGCTTGCGGTGCCACCAGCGGGTTGGGCGCTGGCTGTGGCGCTGCAGCAACGCCCAATTCCAGTTGGTACCAGACGCCTTGGCAGCGGTGGCGCAGCGGGGGCCGGTGGCGGACGGCGGCTGCAGCTACTCCAAGTGGCTTCGGAGCCAAGGAACGGTGCAACGTCTGTGCTGCTGGCGTGCGTTGCCTCCCACGGCAGCAGGCGGTGGTGACAGCAGCCCCTCCGCGCGCGTACCTGAGGGTAAAGCGGTGCCAGAAGGCGAAGACGCGCCGCACTAGGCGTTAGAGGGCTCCGTGCCGGCACGGAGGGCGGACTCCTTGCTTCCGCCGCCGCCGCCGCCGCCGGAGCGGCAGCAAGGGACAGAGCAGGCAGGAGCAGCTGCAGCTGCTGCCAGTCCTGGGTCGCAGCTAGTGGCGGGCGGAGCCCTCGCCGGACCCCTACCTGGGGCCGGGCAACCGCGGGGGTAGCGGCTTGCGCAGCGGCGGCGGCGGCAAGTCTTGAGTGCTGCAGCCAAGCCGGGACGGCCGGCGAGCGCCTTCGCCAACAGCACGGCTGCTGCGGGGCCTGTGGCGCTGCTGGGGGCTGAGGCGGAAAGGCTGGTGCAGGCAAAGGTGCGGGCGGTGTGGGCAGTGGGGGTTAGGGTAGAGAGAGGGGCCCTACGTCTAAAAGTGGCAGGTTGGAAGTGGCGGGGAGGGTGTGACCAGCGTGGCGACCCACAGGCAGATAACACACGTGGATACGCATGCAGTGGGTCCAAGGTGCACCGCAGCGCTGAGGAGTCACATCAGCACGCCTTGTCGGAACACTGCGGAGGGGGGAGGGTTGGGCCCCAGCAGCACCCCACATGCCTCCTCGCGGTTAGGTCCCCCAAGCCTGGCGGCCGCACCCCGCGCCGCACCACCAGGCGGCTGTCGGCTGCGAGAAGGGGCTGGAGGAGCTAAGGAGGCCGGGGCCGAGGACCCCAGGGACCAGGTGCGTGAGGCGCAGTTCGAAGCGGCATGGGAGGCAGCCGAGGCGGCCGTGTGGCGGTTGTGCGCTGCTAGCCATGGCACTGTCAAATGTTACCAACTTGTTGCTTGTCAATGCGGATCCGTCGGCTGCACCACCAATCCAACTCTGGCTGGCCGTCGCCGGCGGAGCTGGCGGTGCGGTGAAGCGCGCTGCTGACCTCCGCGGCGTGAGGGTGGCGTGGTGATGGTGGAGGTGGAGGTGAAGGTGGACGGCAGGTGGTGCAGGCGTGAGGTGAGCGGCGGCACTTGCGGGATGGGTCCAACAATACACACTAATCAGCAGCACACGCTAAGGCAGGCTACGCAGGCTGAACATTCAACCAATAATCTGGTACTAGCTGGATAGGATGTTGGGCAGACAAGCACATATATTGTACAGGAGCCGTGAACAACTGTAACTCCATCTTTTGGCAGGTGACCCTGCGGCCCGACGCCGGTGGCAACGGCAGCGTGCCGTGTGTGGAGGACGTGCGGATGAGCTTGTGGGCACGGGGCCGGGCCGGGCCTTCCCGCTGGCCACGACGGGGCGAGGACGGGCCACGGCGCCGGCTGATGCTGGTGGGACACTGCACCGGGTCGTCGCCTGTGTTGCGGAACCACCTGGTGCGTTGGTGAAAATCAACAAGAGTCAATCGGCGTATGCGAGGTGCACGCTTCGCTGTGCGCGCCGTGTACCGATTGCTCAGCTGAAACTCTGGCGCCCTGCCCGCCCACGCCATACGGCAGATAAGGAATGTCTTGCTGCATTGTACTCATTGCTGCTGCGCTGAGCTGTGATGCCCAGCCTGGCCACCCATCCGCAGTCCCCTGTGCCGCCACCCTTGCCTTTGCGTTTGTATCCCGCCCTACCTAGCCTGCCACGCTTACACATACAACCAGATACCTGTCACTGTCACTCCCTTCCTTACTGCCCTCATCTCCTCCAGGCATGCTGCTGCTGCCTGCTGTCCTGGTGCTAACCCTGGACGCTCTGCACACCCATTCCCTGGTGGGCTGCCTGTAGCCTGGCTGGCAACCATCAGCGTGGCACTGCGGTGCGGCCGCCCTGGCCGGTCGGGCGCCGCGCCGGCGGTTGCCAGCCAGGCTACAGGCGGCCCCGCCAGAGAGTGGGGGTGCAGGGCGTCTAGGGTCAGCACCAGGAGGGACAGCAGCGGCATGCCTGAGGAGGTCGGATTATGCAAGCGGGCGTCGGTGCAGCGAACCTCAGGTGCGGGTGCGGGTGAAGGCAGGGGCAGCGGCCTCAGCGGCAGCGGTTGGGTGTGGGGCTGCTGCTGCTGGTTGGGGTTCATGCACCGCCACTGCTGCTACGGGATCAAGCGCCCGCAGCGTCAAGTTTTGCCAACCGTTCTTCCTCACCCTAATCACCCGCCGCCACCGTTCAACCTTCCGCCAACGTCGCACTTGCCACCCGCCAGCCCTCCGCCGCTGTGACCACCGCCGCCCGCCAGCGGTTCACCGCTGTCGCCTCCGCCGCCCGTCAGCCCTACGCCGCTGTCGCCTCCGCCACCTGCGAGACCTAGGCCGCTGTTGCCGCCGCCACTCGTCAGCCCTACGTCGCTGGCGCCGTCAGCGCTCTATCCTCCGCCGCCTACGTGCGTGCCAAGTGAGCTTGTGCTGCTGCGCGGACACGAGCATAGCTGTCATGCCAGTCGTTGTCCTTGATGAGCTCTACTTCCAACGCGTTTCCTGGCAAGCTCTAACAACCATTGCAACTTGAAGTCTGTGCGTATCTTTACGTCATGTGCCTTCATGCAGGCGACTGCGGCTGGACCAAGTCTGCCTGGCTAGTCGTGGGTGGAGGTGGGGCTGCCAGCCATCAGCACCGTGCCGCGGGTCGCCCTGGCCGCCTGCGCATACAGCGCGTCCGGCAGCAGCGTACACAGCGAGGTCTCCTGGGCGGCAGCACCTCTTCCCCACCGTCGTAGCAAGCAGTGTGCTGTCCGGTGGCACGTGGCGTGCCGTGGTCGAGGGCTACTGGCTCTGCCGTGGCAGTGACGTGCAACAACACTGCGATCGGCGCCAACACGCCCGTCTACCCACAGCAGCAGTGGAGGGGTCGGCGCTGGGTGAGAGCTTTGACGCTGGACTGGGCCATGCGGTGTGTGCGGCATATCGTTGCGATTGTATTCGAAAGTCTTACCCTTCCGCACAGTCGTAAGCTCGTAACATGCCTTGCAAGACCGGCGTGCGTGGCTAGGTTGTTGCAAATAGCCCTTCCGGCGTCTTGCCCGCAGGCCTGCCTTGGGCAACATGAAACGACGTCGATGAGGACAGCACGTCAGCTCTTAAGCGTTCAGCGCAGGGGGCGCGGTAACTCCGTCTTTGTGGACCTGGGATCTGCTGAGCGCTTGGCAGGGTCACAACCTACTCCACCTAGTTATGCTGACTGAGCTGGAGGGCCCGCCGTGTCTTCCGTACGACCAAGACCTCCCTTCCCGCCATCGCCCTTTCGCCCGCGGTGCACCCTGCCCCCCTGCGCCACGCCCATGGCAAGAATATCACCACCTCTAAACCCCACACAACCTGCCCCACCAGCTAGCCGTACGGCCTTCCCAAGGCCGCCGCCCTGAGCCCTCCGCTACTGTTGCCGCAACTGCCCGTCAGCCCGTCGACACTGCCACTCGCCATCCGTCAAACCTCTCAGGCTGCCGCCCCCGCCCGCCCGTCAGCCCTTCACCCTCCCGTCAGCCCGCCGCCGCTGTCACCCTCACCGCTGAGCCTGGCCCCCTCCTTGCCGCCGCCGCCGTCGCCACGGCAGCCCACCTGACCCCCAACGCGTCTTGGCCCAAGCAAGGTCGGTCGCAAGGCTCCCGCCGTCGACCAACTTGCCATCAGCACGAATGCCCAGTCCAGTCTGACGCCCACCACCCCGTGACCTACGCAACTGCCGCCGCTGGGCCCGCCGCCATGTGCTCCTTCTCTTCCACCCCTGTCGTCGCCGCACCCAGGCCAGCTGCCCTCCGTGACCGCTGCTGGTGAGCCGCTAATAGGGCCTACACGCTGCAAGGTGGGGGGCACGCGCGAGTATCTTGAGAGATAGCTACGTGTGCACCGTTTCCCGGCGTTGCTTCCATTGACAGGTCAACACAGGCCCTGAGCCCTCATGGCACGTGTCCATACATCACACCGCAGTTGGGAGATCTCCTTCGGCAGCGCAAAGGCAGGAGGGGCCTCGGACTCGGCTGCTGCTGGCCCCTGCTGTCGGACGCCGAGGAAGGACGAGGCGCTGGAGCACCTGGTCGAGGTAAGTTCGTTCTGTTGCATAGCGGTGCTGCTGTTGCATGGAGCGGGCGGCGGGACGGCGGGAGAGGGGCTGCTCGCTGGCGCTTGTGGCGCCCGTTGCAGTGGGCTCTGCGTGGTGCTCCTACAGCGGGCGTCTGCGTGGTGCAGGGCTGGTAGGCAACGGAGGTGGCCACGCAGCAGCGGCAGCAGCTGTAACAGTTTTAGCGGAAGGGTGCGGCCAGCCGTGCGCCCGGCGGTTGCTGAGTAGGCACGCACTAGGGGAGGGGTCTACTGGCGACATGACGGCACTACTTCATGCTGTTGTGCGTGCCTTCCGTGCGTTGGGCTAAGAGCACACAGTTGCAGGAGGGCGGTCGGGCACCGCAGGGTCCAAGTTGGGGCCACGCGGCTACCGACACGTGTAGCGAAGTCTCCCCTCTCGTCATACTTGAACATGGTTCATCCACACCGCACGCAATAAGCGGGCATGGGGATGTTTCTTCTGCTTAGGTGTTGCGTTTCGGAATCCTGGTGAGCGACGATGGAGGCATGCACATCCAAGGCTTTGGTTGAAAGCTTGGATTAAGGACACCTCCTCACTTGTACCATTGTGTTTTTTTATCAAATTGTTACGCGCTGCTTGGGCTTCTCCGCCCATTCGACCCACGGGCCCTTCGGAAGCTTAAGCTTGGTAAACGCTGGACCACAAACATGCTGTGACTCCCAGCCAACGCGCACCCGCATCAGCAACATGGAAGTTAACCTGGTTGCTATTTCAGCCTGCCAGCAAGCAGGCCAGGAGCTTGTTGGCCTGGCGGCTTCTTTGGCGCGCGACGGCACTTTGGCCCCCCCACAGCGGGCTGCAGTGGCCCGCATTTTAGAAGAGCTGCTGGGCCTTTTGAAACGTCGAAATTAAGCACAATGCGCTGTGGATCGCCCGCAAAGCGTCGAGCGCAGGCTTGCGCTGTCGTCAAGGTGTACTCGGTCGCGCTGCGGGAGGTCGCAGCGCTCTCCTCACAGCCGGGACCAAACGCAGCCGGCGCAGAGCAGGCTGGCTGCGCGGTTGGTCGCTCTGGCGCAGGCCCAGGCACGGCAGCCGCGGCCTCTCCGCCAGCAGCAGTGGTCGCGGCGCCGAGTGCTGCCCCGGAGCAGCCCAGGTTCAGCCCTCGGACTGGCTGCCAGTGCTGGTTGACAGCTCCGCCATCCTGGCCGAGTGTCTCTCGGATGGAGTCAACGTCTGTGGCGCCACGCAGGCAAGCGTGTCCAAGGCGCAGCAGCTGTTCAGCTCCCCCCTTGCACGCGGCTTGGTGGGCCAAGCCCTGGCCGAGCCTTGGCTGCTACAGGAGACGCGCAGCTGCACAGTATCCATGGCATCCGCCCTGCTTCACTCCGACGCCATGCCGGCCCTCAGCCGTCTGCTCTCCTCCGAGGCGCAGCGCGGCCCCGCACGGGCGCTACTGTCGCCCCGCCAGCTTGCAACGTGCCTCAAGCTCGTCAGCAAACTCTTTTACACCGCCCAGAAATTGCCGAGCGCGCTCCTGGACGTCACCTCGTGCGCGGAGGGCACACGGTGGTATGGGCAGCAGCAGCAGCAACACCAGCAGCAGCGCCCATCGTCCACGGTGGGGCAGAACCAGCGCCCAGCTGGATCCCCTGCTGCATCCCCCTCACGCCCGCCGAGTGTGCCCCAAAGGAGCACAGCCGCCTTCGCCACCTGTACCACAGCCACACCTGCTGCATCCCCCGCGCCGTCGGGCCTGGCAGGCTCCGGCATCTCTCCCGCCACGCGTGCGGCTGCGAACACGCGTGCGTCCAAGGGCCGCAGCCGCACCCCACGCAATACGGGCTCGGCCACCGTGCCTTCGCCCCAGCGGCAAGTCCCCACCTCCAGCACCTCATCCTCGGCGCCGCCCCAGCCTCCGCTTCTGGCCACGGCGGTGCTGACAGACGTGGCGGAGAGCGGGGTGGTGGAGGCGGCGTGCACGGTGGCAGTGCAGCTGCTGAGCAGCAGGCAGCAGGGGGAGGGGACGCACTGGAGCCGTGGAGACCGTGAGCACCTTGTTATGGGGGTGATGGACCTGCTCTACCGGCTGGTGCAGCTGGTCCAGTACGCGGGTCGTCAGACCGAGATCCCCCTGGGGCTTCTGGCCAGCACGTTCACAGGTTCATGCGTGCAGGTGCGTGATTGGAGTGTCGCAGATGAGAGTGCAGTTAATCAGCTGCTTTGTTCCGTACATGCCGCGCTCCAACCTGGCCAGATTGGTGTTGGTGCACAGGCCGTAGTATTATCACTTTAGTACAATCGATCATTTACTAGCCCTTCAGGCTATGGAGGTATGTGCGGTCTCTATATCCCACACAGACCAATGGAACGAGGAATTGTGCATTCTATTACCTTGCACTAATAAGTGGTGACGGATGCCAGCGGTTGGAGACCAGCCGCCCTTTTTCCGCACCCTGACTTGCCCTAAGGCTCCAGCTGACCTTCCAACTCGTCCGTCCCCCACGCCTCCGCAGTACACCCTGGCCGCCCACTCCGTGTCCCAGCTGCACGCCGTGGACGGTGGTGCGACGTACGGCATGCCGCACGACACACTCATGCTGCCCCTACTGGAGAAGGGAGGCCCCGCGCTGTCATGCGAGGGCATGGTGGTGGCCACGGACTGGTGGGTGTACGTGTGCCTGACTGGCGGCATGCCGCGTCTGCAAACGCTGGGCCCCCGCGGCCTGGCTCCCCACGGCCTGTTCGAGCTGTGCCTGCGGCAAGCGGAGGCGGCGGCGGACTGCTGGCGGCGGCGCAACGGCCTGCCGGCGGCGGGGGCGGCGGCGGGGGCGGCGGGTGGGGCGGTGTCAGGCGGCGGCAGCAGCGGCATGGGTGGGCGCAGCGGGGGCGGAGCAGGGGCTGCGGCACAGGCAGGCCGCACGGGTGGCAGGCCCCTTCTGGCTCCCGGTCGATGTCCTGTGCTTGCCCTTGCGGCTGTGCGCTGCAGCCAGTACGTCATGGAGCGCAGCAGTCGCACAGAAGTCATGTGCGGCGGTGGGGGCGGCGGCAGCGGCAGCGGTGGGGGAAGCGGTGGGGTGGTAGCTGCCGCGTGCAGCAGCGGTGGGGCGACCAGCGGACCCCTGGCAGGGCAGCAGGGCGTGAGCATGGGGGCCGGGTCGTGGCTCGGTGACGGCGGTCCTCTGGCGCAGCGCTGGTGGCGGGCGGCGGTGGCGGCGGTGCACTGCGGGGTGGAGCAGGCCACGACCGAGGACTTGCAGTCAGCTGTCTCGGCCTCGTTGCGTCTGCTGAACCTCACGCCAGCTGTACCGGGCGTCAACGAGGTCCAGGAACCAGGCAAAGGTGGGCTGCTCGGTAATGGGCGGTATGCGGGGGGTGGGGTTGGGGTCAGGAGTAGGTTGCTTCCTGCCGTAGCCGTGATCCTCAGGTCCTCCGGTCCTCAGGGCAGTTGATGCAGGGGAGTCCGAGTAGGTTGGTTCCTGTAGCCGTATCCGCGGGCATGGCGTAGAAGCAAGAAGGGTCGTTAAATACTCGAGGAATGTGCCATGCAAGGTTGGGCCCTGTCGCATGTGACAAAACGTGGATGGTAATAACTGTATCAACCTAAGCATATGGTTTAAATCTCCCTTGGGCGTCAGTGCACTACTACGGGCTGTCTAGCCTTTAGGGAAAGAAATACCTATGGTCGGTGGCTGTACCACATGACCTTTTTTGAGGTAATGTGTTAATGCTCGCTTGCATGCAGGCCTGCCTGCCGCCCCTCCCGCCTCCCTCTCTGCCGCCCTGGACGCCGGCTACCTGCTCTGCCTGGAGCGCACTTTGCGCTGCGGCCTGCGCTGCGGCGCCTCGATGGGCTCCCTGGTGGGGTTTCCGGTGGACGACACTTACACACGCGACTGCACCCGCTGGCCCCTGCTGCTGGCGTACGGCGGCGAGCGGGAGGCGGCGGCGCTCCTGGCCACAGCGGCCAAGGTGGCGCGGCGGATGTGCGGGAGCAGCACAGCAACGGGTGCGGGTGCGGAGCTGCAGCAGTCAGCCACGGCCTGGCTGCAGGACATGGTGTTTCAGGTGCTGACGGCCGGGGAGGTCCTTGCGAAATGGGACTGGCCGCAGGGGAGCGCCAACCAGCCCCAGGCGGCTGCCGGACGTGCTGCCCCCAGCCCTGGCACAGGCAGCAGCAGCGGCAGCAGTATGGCGGCCTGCAGCAGCAACCCCTCAACGCCCAGCTCCGCCGAAGCCAGCAGGCTGTCCCCTCCCGAGCAGCAGCTCCTTCGGCTGCTGTCGTACGGCGTGCAGCTGTGGCTGCCGCTGTACCTGGACCTCCCCGCTATGAGCGACTGCAGAGATTTGGACAGTCGCACGGTGTGCAACCGCATCGGTGGAGTCCTGGACCTGATGGCGTGCGGCATGCAGTCCTGCCAGCTGGCGTCCAATCGGGGGAGCTCGCGGGCGGCGGACAGCTGGCGGCAGCTGCTCAGGCGCGGGCAGGGGCTGCAGGCGGTGCTGCAGCGCTGCAGGGAGCAGCTGCAGGCTGAGGTGGCGGTGAGGCAGGGGGGCGCGGCGGGGGACGAGGTCCAGCACGGTGAGCAGCTGCTACGGAAGATTGGTCAAATGGAGCACCTGTGGTGCGTGATCGGTGTGGGTGCAGAGCAGGAGGAGATGGAGGGACTTGGCGAGGCATGCCCCCTGCTGTGGCTGCTGGACACCCCGTGCGACGCGGGTGGGATTCTGCGCTGCTGCAGCAACCCTCGCTGTGTTGAGGTGGCAGGGGACAGCGAGGCGGGCGTGGTGCTGAAGCACTGCGGCGGTGCGTGCGGCGGGGTGGTGGCGTACTGTTGCGCGGTGTGCCAGAGGGCGCACTGGGCGGCGGGGCACAGGGAGGAGTGCGGAAAGACGGGAGGGGACAAGGCGGGGGTGGCTGGTACGGGTAAGTAGAATTGAGCTGGTGCAGGGGAAGTGGCACAGGCACACGCCGTAGGAAGGGAGGCTGGCTGTGCATTCGGCAGTTCGGTACGTGCCGGTATCTGCAGGCTGGACTGCAGGCTGGTACGTGACCTACTGACCCATGAATAACGGTTTGCAGACGCCAGCCACTGCGCTATTGGGCTTGCCTGAGCTGGTAGGGAAGAGGAGGCGCATGTACCGGTCAATTACCACAGACATTGTGGCACGGTGCCTCAACAGCTGGACAGCGGCTGGGCAGCATAACTGTCTGCATTACAAGCTCCGCAGTGTTATTTTACCGTGTGCGGTACCCGTGTTGACCTTTGGATCGAACACTTGCAGGGTGCCGTGGATGGGAACAAGTGGGTGGTGGAACAAGTGGGAATAAAGGAGAGCCAATGCATGCACTGTGTTGTAGAGTCTCCAGATTTAAAGGCAGTGCATACCGGTGCGCTGTGTGTCAACGAAGGTCTTTGACCAGGAGGCCGCGGGTCAAAGGACACAGCATGCAGTGTAACAAGGAGGCCTGCATGGCAAAGTATGCCATTGCTGCCGCTCTGGCTGTGAAGAGGGCAGCCAGGGGCAGCTCGCCCTGGCAGCTAGCATTATCGGTAGTTCGGTACATGTCCGCGTGGTGTGCCAGGAGGCAGAAGCTTTTCCCTTGAGCCGTGCGCCGCTCACACAGTAAGGGCGTGTTGGCGGAGGGGGTCCGCGCGCTGGTAGTTTGCGTCCCGCACTTACCCAAGTCGGTAGGTTGGATTGGAAGGCAGATGTACATTCAGGTGTCAAGACACATCACTGTATGGCAAGGTGCAGTGTACGGTTTTATGGACCGCATGTTTGACCATTTAAAGAGATGCAATGAAGGTCCGTCGTACCTGCTGGCCCGCTCCAGAACCTCCGAGCCAATGGAGGTCCTCTCCCGTTTGCTGCCTGACGCCAGGGGAGCTCCCCTGCCAGACACAAGGGGAGCCAGCTTGCCTGCTGTGATCGTTTTTTTTATTTTTCTTTCAGGAGAAGGGTTATGGGATTATCGTTAGAAGCGTCCGTGTCAGGTCGTGGGAGTTTGAGGTTGTTCGGCTGATTTGCACGGGGTACATTGACAGTGTGTTACACTGCTATTCCAGCATGTTATAGCATGGCGGGCTACACATCCGTTGTTTCTTCGTGTGCACTAAGCTGATGCCTGCCAACCTGCTGACCGCCGGCAGCGTGCGCCAGCGTGCGGGAAGGGAGCTTCCCTTTGTGTACCACAGCCTATGCATAGGTGCGCGTGAAGCTGTGCAGGTGGAGTTTCCACGGCGTCCGTACCTGCCAAAGCGTAGAAGGCCCTTTCTGTAGTGTTCGTGTGATATTGGAGCTCCATGCGCCTCGTGCCTCAAGCCTATACGATGACACGTTGATACCGATGGCTGCTTGCGGGCTCGCACCAGTGTCTTGCCTAGAGTAGAGCAAGCCAAAACAACCGGTACTCCTGGAGTGGCTGCCGTTTATGAGGACCGCTCCGGAAAAGCCCCAGGAGTGGTGCTGTTGGGTACAACCTACTCCTTCCGCCCACGTGCTGCCTCATGCCAATTCCCGCAACAGCCCCAGCTCCCAACCGCATGTACGGCTGCCCATCCCAACATGTACGCCGTGTACGCCCATGTTGACGACAGTTGGGAAGCCGGGGAGCATTCTGCGTACACCTCCATGCCTGGAGCCGTGGAGGGCGTGCCCACACGTGCCCGCGGGTCGTACAGCTAGGCACCATTACCACTATGTCCAGGTTTAATCATATAAGTCTTACACGTTGTGTATGGCAAGGCATCGGCCGTCACGCCTTGCGTTGTCGCCCGACGCCGCGATGCCTCAGGCCGCAACGCCGACATGGAAGCGTCGGGCGCAACTTGAGCACTTCCTCATGAACGCGTTTTAGTAAGTTTCTGATGGACATGATGATATGTTTTGGCTTCAGTTATACCGCCTGACACCCAACCGCTGTACCGACGAATACCAAACCTGTTCGCACCCACCATCGGGGTGCTTAGGGGGTTATATCGGTGCCACCAAGCGTTGCCATTAATGCACGCGACCTATGCGGTTTACTTCATGCTGAGCGAATTGACAATAACTTTAGCTTCATGCTGAGCGAATTGACAATAACAATATCTCCGGGCTCGCATGTGCTCCAAGGGTGAAGTTAGCACCTGGGCTAGGTGCGTGTCTTGCTTGATTGCAGCGGCCCCAGCCGTTTTTGTGGGGTTCCCTCGCCGGCACCTCCCACCGTGACGACTTACTGTTGAACTGCAGGTGCGTTGCTTACAGATACAGCTACTAACAACATAGACCTACGCAGCTGGAGGTGGTACAGGACCGGTAACCCACAAGAGCGTTGTGGGTTAAAGCTGACTCCAGACCTCTGCCAAATTTGTGCAAAAAGGTACAGTGCTTGCCATTCCGATATGGACTGCTCGCGTCTTTTCATGCGCAGTAAGCTGACGACCGCACGCTTATGTCCATCCGGCAAGCAGCAGACCATGAGAACCACCACGCCAATGCCACACTGTCACCCCCGCCACGCGCGTCCTGGAACCGCCATGTACACAAGCACATGGCGGTTCCAGGAGGGTTTACTTTTTAGGCTCTATTGGTGCGCGGGAGAGTACATATAGCGATAGTGGTGTAGTACTGATAAGGACGGCCCCTTGCACCTACCAAAGCAACAAGGCTAAAGACGTAAAAGGTGCCACGGGCAAACGATCTGGGCTAGTAGTGACGCTGCTTCTAGACCAGTAAAGTGCAAGATGGGGGTCTGGGGCGGGGACACAGGCGGGGAAACGGTGTCATGTACTGGCACTGTACCCAGGGGAGGTCCCCTGACTGTACCCATGACTGCAGCACAGGGGAGGTCCCGAGGTGCATGCACCTGCGCCGCTGGTGGGAACTAAGTAAATATAGGATGAAGATATCGTTTATTGAATGCGCTTCTACTTGAAGGCTTGAAGGCACTGTTGCAGAAGTCGCTCCTTCTGTTGGCTTGTCGGTCGCGCAGTCACTTTCG
>VFQN01007116.1_pt1 | contig 12224 bp, 22 predicted proteins | sample 3512371 | NCBI WGS metagenome assembly VFQN01 (sample SAMN10412370, study PRJNA504923) | tailings metagenome | isolation source: Replicate 2 from Balatoc abandoned mine | place: Philippines: Itogon, Benguet | collected 2017-08-28
ATCCGCGGCCGAAACGGCCGCAAAAATTATAATAATTCTGAAGACCGGAACACTGATGGTCGCTAGTGCGCACTCGATGCTTCTGCCACTACTAGGCGCTGGCAGCCACAGCGGGGCAGGTCGCAGGGTGGGGCCTGGTGCGCAGGACCATGCACAGCCATGTATGACAGGGGGGTTCCCTGGCTGTGTGATTCGGGACTATGGTTGTGCTCTTGTGCAGCGCGCGTTTGGGGCCTTCCGTACGCAGCTACGAGGACGGTAAATGGCCTGGTCAATGGGGAGGGACCACGCAGGCAAAGCAGGGGTGCGCGTGGCACGTGTCAAACGTGACACGTAACGACGCAAGCGTCCGTCTTACCACATTCACAATGACGTGTCATGCTAAAAAGCTGTCGGCTATTGATTGTTTGGCTATGTGCAACAGGATATACACCAGGCATTTGCCTGAGGCCTCCCTGGTCGAGCGGACAAGCAGTTCCCAAGAGTACGGTACTAAGGGGACGCTGCAGCCAGGGGCAGGAGAGATTAGGGGCGACAGCAAGCGGCAACAAATCGTTGGCTGCATACGTACCAACGAACGTTATAAATAGCCCTTAGCTGCGGTTGAATGAGCCTTATGAGCTGCAGCTGCCCCGGTCGGTAAAGCATATTATTGAGAACCAGGAATATGGGAGGGCTACGTGTTGAAGCAGCGATAAGCAGCGCGACAGAGGAAACTGCTTCTCTGTTACGCACAAGGCCTGCAGCATGCGAGGTGGAGCTTCCGCACGATGCGAATGCAGAGCGACATCGCGGCAGGCTGTCGCTCAGGGCGCGAGCCTCCGCTGCCATGTCTTCAATCTGGAGCATTCTTTCTGCCAAGTCACAGCAGCCTATGTTCACAACCGGGAAGGTGCCGCTCGTCGTGCTGGGAGTGCTGACGCTCGCTGTGGGCGCGTACCTCATCGTCTCGGCAAAGCCAGAGACCAGCAGCGATGACCAGGACCTGCGAGTCGTGCTGCTCGCGGATGCACACTTGATCGGCCCTCGGTATGTTTGCTGCACAGAAAGGTGGGTCAAACAACTGCCTACCCTTCAAAGCAGGACAAGGGGGGTTAGTCCGCGGTTAGACGGGAGGATTGGGGTGTAACCCGGGCCTCAAGCCCGCGAAGTCTCCTGTCCCCCCCGCCTTCTCCTCTTCCCGATGGGCCCCCAGCTGCTTTAGCAGCCTCCTGTCTGCTGCTGCCCTGCTGCACTCCGCTGTCTCCGCACCGTGCGTGCATGAACACACGCACACACCAACAAGTAACCTTACAGTGGCCAGGGGTGTCCCTGGCACCTGACGCCAGCCGCACCTAGCCAAACCCAAATCACGGTGTGTCTTACCGCTGTGAATGTGTGCTGACGCAGCAACGACGTCGACAATGACAGCATCATGAAGACGGTGGAGCGGCTTAAAGCGGCGCAGCAGCAGGTGCGCAAGGTGTGCGGCTGCTTATTTCCCTTGCTGCTTCCATTACGTTGCTGCTACTGCTGCGGCGGTTCCGGTGTCGTTGCCTGTGTAAGCAACAAAACGGCGTTGTCCAGCCAGCCGGAGGCTACCAGGGCCGGGGGATGACCAGAAGGCGGCGTGTTGTGGCAAGCAATACCTAGAATACCGACCCACATGCAGGGTCGGTTCGTTGGCGACACACCTGTAACTTGTCCTCGCCGTCAAATGCAGCTCAGGCTGCCTGTGTTGGTGATTCAGCGTCTGCACGGGCCTAATTAAGACAGATACTACCAGGCATGGTGCGGTTTGCGGAGGACGGAAGGGTGCGTCCAGCTGTGCCACGTGTCTGACCGGCGTGCTTTCCGTGTGGCTGGCCCCTGTGCTGTGCATCTCCAACGCCGCCCCGCAGATCGAGGCGCTCCGGCCCCGGCCCGCCGCTGTGGTGTTCCTAGGGGATGTCATCCACAACGGGTACAACTCCCAAGACTTTGACTGGTGCGTGGCGAGGTGGTGTAACCCGTTTGCGTCGTACGGCTGTAGGTCCTGTACCGGTGGGGCAAGACGTGCTGCAGCTTGTAGCTCGGCACGTGGTGCCTGCTGTAGCCGTGTACCGTTTGCACCGCCTCCCGATCTTGTTAGCACCGCATGCACCCCCTTGCGCTGTAGCTGCTGCTCGTGCTGCTTCCGCGCCTGCTCGTCTCTCGCGTGATCTGCGCTCTCCACACGTGGCACTGCTTACGCTCCTGCTGCGTCTGCTGCCTCTGCTGCTGCTGTCCACACCCCCAGGTACGTGACCAACCGTAACGCCTACACGGTGGGAGGGGAGATCTTCGGCAACTTCACGCTGCCCGTGCGCTACCTGTGGGGCAACCACGACTACCACGTGCGTGCCTCGGGGGCAGCGGAGGGGGAGAGGGAGGGGTGGGCAGGATATGCCGCGTGAAGCATGCAGGAGTAACAACAGGCGTAAGGCAACCGTTGAACGTGGCACTGCACTGAGTGCATGGCATGGCATGGGGACAGGGATGGTGGTTTGCGTCGAGGAATTCACACAGGCTGGGCTAACACCCAAATCACCGCGCCGATCACACGGCTGGCAGCTCCATTACCCGTTGCGCCACCGAAGCGCGCGGCGTCCATGAACCCACGGTAACTGCTGGGTAATCCCAGCCACCGCCCTTCCCCTGATGGCGGTAAACACCATCCGCAGACCAAGTGTGGCAGCCTTGGCGAATCGTACGACCGTACGGAGCTTAGTCACCGCTTGTTCCGGCACTTCCTGGGGCCAACCGCGGTGCCGTACAGCGCGGTACCCATGGGGCGGTACAAGCTCATCTTCTTGAACGGTGCGTGACCCGTGGGTCGCGGGCTCTTGAGGGCGCGTGAAGCAGCGTTGAAGCACTGCTGCGCTGTGGGCCTCAGCGTGAGATGGCCACGCCCCATGGCATTGCTATCACTGCCGTAAACGGCACACAAGGACACGTCGCCGTCTTTGCCAGTGCCCTGCGTCAGTGGACAGTGCATGACCTAATGTGACCGGCGTGACAGAGCACCTTGAATCTCCTGGACCTTACTGAACCTCGTTCATCGGCCACTTTCCTTATTCCTTGCCGGGCCCCCTCAGCCATGCTGGGCCCCTCCTGGGACCCTGTGCACCCCCGCTGCGACACGCGCTGGTCCAGCCTGGGCGCCGAGCAGCTGCGGTGGCTGCAGCGCCAGCTGGCGGACGGGGCGCCCACCTTCGTGTTCGTGCACCACCCGCTGCCGGGTGGGTGGATAGGGGGCATGCGGTGTGGTGCGTGGGTGGGGTGGGTGGCGCCCAGCCACAGCGCAGCCACCGTGAGGGGTGGTTTACAGAATGACTGCATGAGCGTGCGGGTGTTGGAACGCCCACCATAGGCTGTGTTGCCCGTTGCGACACTGAACGCCAGCAACACCGCTGTCCGGCTGCAGTCGGACAACGCAACATTCAAGACCCTCCCTGTCACCGGTTGACCGTCAGTGCCATGTTATCCTGCCTGCCTGCCTGCCTGCCTGCCGCCCCTGCACCTCCACCCTTCGTCCGCTTCGAGTGCAGCACAGGCGCTAACGTCTTCATTGCTTTACCCTGTTTCCCACCCGCAGTGTCCTTGCGCAACGAGGCCCCCGAGCTGCACCCACACCCCGACCTGCTGAGTACCCTAGTTGCCCACGCGGACACCATAATGGCCGTCTTCTCGGGGCACTACCACAGGTGAGTCGAGCTGGGGGCAACTACTGCTGGTGTGCATACCTGTGTAGGGATGCATGGGGTGTATAGAGATGCACGGTGCTGTACCGGAGCGGCCGGTCTTCTCTGGAGGCTACCATGTGCACACTACTAGCGGGTGGTGGATGGCAGGGGCCGCAGCGGCCAACCAGGGGGGGCGTGAGTGCGACGGTGGTGGCGGGGGGTGTCACGCGCGCCCCAAGGCTCTGCCGGTGAAGCAGTACGGCTCCCCTCCCCGAATTAGCCCTCCTTGCCCCTTGCCCCGCTGTGAATCCTCATGGGGTGTGCACGAAGACCGCCAAGGACCGGTCTGTGTCCCTGCCACCCTTGGTTCCTCGTCCCTCAATCCTGCCCGCAGGGGCCTGGACTGGGGCGCGGCCTACCCCTTCCCGCACGTGACGCTGCCCGCCTGCCGCTACGACCCCGACAACTGGTTCACGCTCAGCCTGCCGCAGAGTGGGCCCGTCAGGTGCGTGCCTTAGAGCAGCCGCTGCACCCTACTTCCGCAAGGACGCAGTATCGCAGTCGCAACGGGGCGGATAACCCCCTGTGCGTGGCTGCAGGGGTCTGGAGCTGCTTACCTCCGACACGTCAGTTCCGTACGTGTGTGCTGCGATGTGCAGTGCCGCCTGCGTGGCGCCTGGCGTGCCGATGGATGCAAGGGGCTGCGAGCTGCTGAGATTGGGAATGGAGACGTGGCACTGGCAACCCTCTTGCATGCGCACGCGCGTGTGCAAGCTTACCGGTATGTGTGCTATGCGGTGCCGCTGTTGCGCGACGACACACGCTGCAGGGGCTGGGAGCTGCTGGACTGGGACAAGAACAAGGGCGGCGCGCGCTGCAGCGACACGTGGGAGTACGGCGGGGAGGCGGCAGGGGGCGGCGCGGCGGCTGGCGGCGTGGCGGGGCTGGACGCGCAGGCGGCGCGGCCGCGGCGCAAGGTGCCACAGCCGCCGGAGACGGGTGCGTTGCGGGGCAGTTGCTGGGACAGATGAACAGCAAGCAAACAGGTCTAGGCCGAAACCACAACACTATCACGTGCAGTTGCTAGAGGGGTGAGTGACGACCGCGGGGGCTGCCGGAGACGGGTGCGCGGGGTGGCGGTGGCTGCGCTGTCCATTGCCAGCCCTTCGCGTGTGGCTTCGGGGGATGTCGTACAGTGTCCTGCCTCGCGCAGGGGCGTGCGGTTCTCATGCCTGTGCTAGGCATTCTTAGCGCTGCACCAGGTCGGATCGCCTGGTACGACACCGGCTGGGTGTTGGTTTTGGTGGTGTTGGTTGTTGTCCAGCGGTCGTGGCACGGGAGTTGAAGGTGCTGCTGCGTGCACTGTGTCATGTCAGTCATGGCGCTGGCACCGCCGTGCCGTGCAAGGCGTATTGCCTGCGCATCCCGCCGTGCTTTCAGCTCAAGCCCACACCCCCTAAACCTTCCTTCACATCCCCACATGCCCCGCCACACTTGCGCTGCAGGCAGCTGCGGCAGCCCCACGGTGGATGAGGTTGGACACGTGCCGCTGCTACCACTGCAGGTGAGGGCCGGGTCCAGCTGTTGGTGCAGCAGGTGCCGCACGTGCCCGTACGTGCAGACAGCTCCAGACGGGCTCTGTCTGCCATTGGCCTTTTCAGCTCCACTCCTGCACAAGGTGAGCAGTGGCCAACCGCGAACCGCCTCTTGCCAACTGCCAACCGCAGGACGTGCATGACGTTCCCGGCCCCAAGGGCCACCAGTTCAACCCCGAGCCGCCCTGCTGCCTGGCATACCAGCACCAGTTCCTGGCCCGGTGTCTGCAGGTAGGCGGAAGTGTATTGGTGGCGGGTGGGCATCGGTGGGCGGGTGGGCATCGGGTGTGGTACGGTGTGCTGATTCATATCCGGATTGGTACTGGGTGCATGCAGGCCTCAACTGCGCATGCAGTGGAGGGCCTCCCTCTGCCCGTGTAGTGGCAAAGGCGGTGCATATCATGTCACAGCACTGCGCCTTACTGTGCCGTTGGCTATTTTGTGCTAGCCGCCCCGTATATACCGACTACCCCACCACAAGGACACAGTGTAATGGCATAGCACACCACCACGTGCGAGGGCCACGTGCTTCTATAGCAGCCGCCGCCTTGAAAACAGTGTATGGGTAATGCAACCGTCCGACGCTACCCATGGTTGCTTACCCACCTTCAGGAGGGGCCCACGCCCGCCTGCTGCGACATTCTGGGGGAGCACCTGCGGCCTAGCTCCGCGGCGTACGGCGGGTCCTGCATGTGCTGGCCGCCGTTCTGGGAGCAGGTGCGCGGCACATCTGGCCCACCGCACCGAGTCATGTACTTGATCCTGATGGCCTGGAGAACATGCTCTCTATAGACTGGCTACACATCGCACAGTGGCCGCGCGGGATTCATCGTGCGCTCTTGGCATCCGGATGACCCCCAACTCAGCCGCCAATCCATCCCTTCTCGTCTCGTCCTTGCCATTTTCGGCAACGCAATGCACGCTCCCTGCGTAGCGGTAGCTTGCCTCCAACCGGAGGCGCCTGCCGCGCCCGCTGACCCGCCCTTGCCGCAGGCCCAGGCAGCCTTCACCGCCGCCGGGCGTAACGCCAGCGACGTGTTGGCCACGTGCTGGGCGGCGCACGACAAGGCGCTGCAGTGGCCGGGCCGGCCGGGCGGCTCATGCCTGGACCCGCGGCAGGGCGGGAGGCTGCCGCCGGGGGCAGCAGCAGCAGGCGGGGCGGGGCCGAGGGGCGGCAGCGCAGCAGGCGGGGCCGGCGGCGGGGAGGGCGCGGGGGCAGGGGCAGGGGCAGGGGGTGGCCGCTGAGCAGCGGTCGCGGTGTTTTGAACCGCGGCACCGGGTGGGGGTGCATGACTTTGGTGTACGCAATATTAGCAGTCTTTATGAGCAGACAACCGATTTGCAAGCCGAAGGCCCAGGCTTGATGGCGTCATTTGTCACCGCGGTCAGACCGCGATCGAGCGCTGGAACACGCACTTTGAGTGATATACAGTTTCCTTGCTCCTAATCAGTGTTGCTGTGTTGAACGATAGCCTCATTAGTTATGCTACCTTACTCCAACATGCCTGGCGTTGCGGTGCGCGGCTCGCGGCTCGGCCCCGGCGCCCTTGCGACCCATGGGTCGATCCTCGCTCCGTGGCCGCCGGGGCCGCGCGGCGCCTTTGCACAACCCCACGCGCGCAGCTGTTGCACCATGGTGAACACACATGGCGCTGGCGTTACCGCTGTCGGCCTGCCACGACGGAGGCCATCGACTCCAACGCGCTCTCGAGCCTCGAGCCAGGAGCCCCCGCGCTGCGGCCGACGAGCGCTTGACGCGAAGTGCCGCTCAGAGGCCCACGCGTCGTCGGCAGTGTCAGCTGGAGGTCGCGTGCCAGTGCCACGTGTCACGGTCGGAGCTGGCCCAGCAGGATCCCGACGCGTCGGTGTCGGAAGCCGTTGCCGGAGGGCGGCACAGCGGCTGCCGGGCCCCCTGCGGTACGGCCGTATGGGCCGTCCAGGGGGAGTGGGCTGGACGGTGCAGGCCTCCGGAGGGCCTGGCGTGGGTTCAGGAGGCAGCGACGGTGGCAGCGGCGGTGGCGAAAGCCCTGGCAGCAGCGGCGACACTGGCGGTTTTGGCAGCAGGGAACCCTTGGAGCGGAGTGGCGGAGAGGGGGCGGGACTGAGCAGCGAGGCAGGGCCCGGGTGGGAGGCGGTGGGTTGGGGAGCGGATGCAGAGGCGGAGCGAAGCGGCATGGAGCCTGGGGTCGGGGCAGGTGGGAGTGAAGGCGGGGCTGGAGGGGGAGCAGGAGGAGCAGGGGGCAGGGGTGTGCGGGGCGTGAAGCAGCACGTGCTGGGCAGCGTGTGGGGTGCGGCGGTGGGCACAGCGGCTGGTGCGGCGGTGGCGGCAGGGCGCGGCGCGCTGAGGGCGGGGATGGCTGTGGGCGGCGCGGGCAAGGCGGCCATCGTGGCAGCAGGTGGGTGGTCAGGGTGTGCATGCGTTTATGTGCGGGGATAGTTTGTCATGACGTGCGTGGAGGGTACTCTTGGTTTGGGTCCGGTTTGGTGTGTAGGGTTGTTGGAAGCTTAGGAGCGTTCTTCGGTGTACGGCATCCCGTGTGGGAGGGCGCTGGAGAAGTGGTGTTCCGTCCTCCCGTGGCCTGACTCCAATTGGTTGCCTTCTAACCACCATCGTGCATGGTTACCGGTGAACGTGCCATTGGAACGGGTACCGGGTCTGCGTGATTCGCCGCTCCACTCTGCCCTGCTGTGCCCAGGCGCGCTGGTGGGCGCGGTCGCAGGGGAGCTGCTCCTGGGCTGGGCGCGTGAGGAGGACGTGGAGACAGACAAGGACGTGGAGAGGCAGATGGACAGGGCGGCGGAGCGGGTGGGTGCGTGGGCGGGGACCCAGGACGTGTCCTGACGGGAGGAAAGTGACGTGCCGCCGATAGCAGCAGCCGGTTGCCGTGTCGGCCTTCAGTCGTTCTTGTTGGCACTAGCGGCGGCGGCAGCAGCGGTGGTGGCGGCGGCGGCAGCGACACAGCCCATTGCCCGTTGACGCGTCACAGCCGTGCAAGCGTCACAGGCACAGCCATGAACCCGTGGGTGTGGGACGGAGTGGACAGGCGGCCCTCGGGGCTTGTTTCGTTGTCCGCGCCTCCTTGCTTCCAACCCAATGCCTTGTCCTTGAGGGCCCCGACGAACTCTCCGCCTCTTCGCCGGCAGGCTTGCACTGTCCGTGGTGTGGTATAGTCCATTCCTTGCTGCATGCACCCCTGGCCCTGACGCTGGCTTGTTCCCCACGGCGCTGTTGCACCTGCGGCCCCATGCCCGTGTCAGGTCATCGGGCGGATCCGTGACGCGCGGGAGTCGGGCGCCCTGGACTCGGCAGCAGCACCACGGACACAGGGCGAGGCCAGCGAGGGGCAGGGGGAGCAGCAGCAATAGCAGCGTGTGCGAAGTAGTGAGCTTGGCGCCGTACGTAGGGGTGTGGACGGATGGTAACCATCTTCGTTGGGAGGGCGATTACTGTTGGTGGCCTGCTGTTGAGGCGGGATTGAGGCTGCCGCTTGAGCTGCTCTTGGTAAACCCTCTCCCCCCGTTGGGCACAGTTCGGTCTCGAGGAGTGGTGCTTGCTGACATTCCCACTGCTGGGGCACTGCACTTCGACAGTGTTACGGAGACTGTACCCTGCCTTGCCTTGACTCAGTGCGAGCCTACCGGTTACGACGGGCACAGGGTGCCGTACTACTTACGGTGCTCATGCGTAAGAGATCCCAGTGCGTCACATCACACCGATTGATCCTTGCTGGTTGCTGCATGTGGTGGCGCGCAGCAGCGCAACAACAGTGACATGCCCGCCAGACACGCCAATTCAACCATAAGCCGAGCAGACCAACCGCTCTCAACCACCTCAGTGCGAGTGTAACTTCCTTGTGACATTCTTCACACTCCAGTCAGTTAGAAATTCCAGTTTCCGCACATCGCATCCTCCCCACGTGCAAACATTTAACGAAACTACAGCTGTAATTGGTCAACTGCTATTCAGTCAATCATACAGCAGCCGTACCATACGTACAGGTCTATAGGGTGCATTTCAGCACTGTCATGGTTGCGGCCTAGAGGGCGCCACTTGCCGTATTGCCGGAGAGTCCGTCCCTGCTCAGCGCCTGTTCCTAGCACTTGCGGCCCCACTCGCGAGCGTGGGCGGAAAGGCAAGCCCCGGCGTCACAGCTGGGCGTTTTGCGACATGGTGCCAGCAACTCATCAAGGTATCTTGATAGCAGCATTGCGCTCACATGCTCCGCGTCGTGGCCCCCGTGTTGTGCTTGAACTCTCAGCGCACTTCGACAATTGGATGGTTGGACAAGAAGTCAACTGTATAGGCGCATGCCGGAGCCACAGTTTCAATGTAACTCTTCAAACATATTTCTCATTGCATTGATTGTGACTGGTATCTCCGGAACTCCGTGCCGACGTGCGATTCTCCCCTACCTACCATGTTCACCAGAGCTTCGCAAGTAAACAAAGTCTGTAGAAACAGGAATGTTCTTCTGAGGTGTTCCTTTTGTGCTTGGCCAGGCTGCCGGGCGCCCACCGTCCGTGGGCGGCAGGCGCTGCTGGCGGTGCTGGTGGCGTGCGGCATGGCTGCTGCACCGGCCGCAGCCCAGTCGCAGCCGGTGTTCTGCCGAGTGACCAAAGAGTCGGGGCTCCCCAACTTCACGAATGTCTTCGGGGACGATGCCAGCATGACAACGGTAACCAACACCTCCTACCTATTCGAGGACCAGTACATCAAGTTTGCCGTGCCCTCCTTCCTCACAACCGGGCAGTTTCACGTGATAGCCAAAGACATTTCCTACGACGACGGCACACCATACTTTGAAGACTGGCAGAAGTCCTTCTGCGCCTACACAACCAACCCCTTTGCCCAGAAGCAACCAAAGCAGGCGACCGATGGCTTCATGTACCTCAGCTTGGACGACATTGATGGTCTTAGGCCTTGTTACTTAGTACCACCAACGCGGTACATCGCTTTGACCATCGCTGTGACTTCGGTAAGAGCCGGCCTGGTTGTGACCAGTACACCCTAGTACGCCTTAGCAGGGGTTTGCATGGACACTGCTACGTAGCCCGCACCGTTCCGCACCTGTTGCTTCCGCGCTTTGGATCAGTTTGGATACACATGGCCTCGTGCTATACATGTCCGTGTACAGTAACGCTGCGTTCAGTCGGGCTCACGGTTGCACTCCCCATGCCGTGGCGCACCCGCAGCCGACATTTACCTGTGCAGCAAGGGGCGCATCACGGTTAGCCATGTCCTCAGATGCTAACACACGCTGGCCGAGTTGCATCCCAGTACATGCTAACTACTTCCGCCATCCATTCATGCAGGATTCTCCCACATACTACTTTGGCGATGAGGTTAAAAGCGTGGACGTATGCCCGCGGTACAACTACACCAACGTGCCGTACAAATTCGCGGCGATCCTCCTGTCGTACCGCTGCTTCTGCACCCCGACGCCGCCGTCGCCGCCACCCAGGCCGCCCATCGCCCCGCTTCAGCAGGGCCCTGGCGGATGTGCCGTCGCGAAGGGCTCAGGGTTCGATGACGGTATACTGCGTACATTCAGTCAAAACCTGTCGATGCCCCTAATCGGCAACGCCGGCTTCGAGGTCAGCAACGGCACCTTCCGGGTCACTGTGCCCATCAGGGGAGACTCCCAGTTTGTGGCCATCAGAGCGGAAGTCTACGGCGGGGCTGCTGGCCTGAATACATGGATGGCAGCTGTGTGTAGCGCCAACGGCACGAACCTCGTCCCAGCCTTTGCGCCGCGCACGGTGTCCAGCGGCTCCGAAGCCAACGTCACGCTCACCTTCACACTCGACGAGCTGGCTGTCACCAGCTGCCGCCGTTCGCAGCCCCAGTACGTTGGCCTCGTCATCGAAATGTCATCGCAGCAGCTGGTGAGCACCTGCACCAGCCGCGTGCGCTATAGTGCCGCTTCAGGCTTTTCATCGCATGCTCATTTTGGGATGCAGCTGACGCACCTAGTTCAGCAACCCCGTGCGTGTGCATTGTTGCTTGCCTGCTGTCCCCATCACAGCAAGGCGTCCATGGCACGGCCCTGTGCTCCGTGTTCCCCCTCGCCCCATGCATGCGAGCAGCGTGTCCACCATTACGCACGGCTGGGCGTGTGCGTTGTTGCTTGCCTGCTGCACGTAGCAGCCCACTATAACACTGAGCGCATTGCATCCAGAGCGTGTGGAAACATACGCGCCGCGTACATCTTATGGACTGCCATGCGGATACCGGTACTAAGGCACATACGGTAGCTGTTGCTGTTGCTGCCGCATCGCTATACGTGCCAGACAAAGACTCAGTGCTTGTGCACAGCCCATGCCCAATAACGCTGCCAACTCGACAGACACTGCTCGTTAGCGGATGGCACGCTCCAACAGGTAAAGGGGATGCGATGGTACCTGTAAGGCCTTCCCAGGTGCATGACTTATCGTCCCGGAAATGCCTTGGGCTGTGCTGCCGTCTTCCGTCCGCAGGGAGGTGGCATAAGTATTGGTGACATCAGGAGCGTCGACGTCTGCCCCTCCAATCCCGGTGTTCGCTTGGCCTTCACGCTTTTGGCGGTGAGGTGCGTCTGCAGCCCACCCAGCAGCCCACCCAGCCCACCATATCCAAACCCACCCAGTCCACCCACTCCACCCAACGCACCCAACCCACCCACCCCACCCAGCCCACCCAGCCCAAGCAGCCCGCGGACGGTCATAAGGCCCCCTCCCCCAGTGCCACCAAGCCCTGAGCCCCCAAGCCCTCAGCCCCCGAGTCCTCAGCCCCCGAGCCCTCAGCCTCCAAGCCCTCTGCCACCAAACCCTCAGCCTCCCAGCCCTCAGCCCCCGAGCCCGCTGCCACCAAGCCCCCTCCCCCCCAGCCCCCCCCCCCCCCGCCCCCCCACCCCCACCCCCACAACCCCCCCCCCCACACCCCCCCACCCCGCCCCCCCCAGCACCC
>VFQN01007117.1_pt1 | contig 12224 bp, 23 predicted proteins | sample 3512371 | NCBI WGS metagenome assembly VFQN01 (sample SAMN10412370, study PRJNA504923) | tailings metagenome | isolation source: Replicate 2 from Balatoc abandoned mine | place: Philippines: Itogon, Benguet | collected 2017-08-28
CTCCTGAATTTCACGCCAGGATGGATGTCCGGCGTCAATATTATTATTATTATTACCATGCACACTTTCATGGACCGGTTCCAATTGGCCACAACTGAACCCAAAGATTTCATGTGCGCGCACCAACAGCCCGTCCCAAACACCACCGGCAGCTACGTACCTCCGCAAAACACGAACGCCTGGTCCTGTCCGTCAGCCGCACCAGCTTCGCATGCAGCTCCGCCCGCGTTGCGTCATCGGCGGGGCTCCGCCCCCACCACCACCACCGCCGCTGCAGCCAGCCCAAAGCGCGCTTCAGCCAGGGCCTAAGCCACATGTTCAACAGCCTGTGGATGGACACCACGGGGTGCGGAGCACGGCTGAAGGTTGAGTCCTTGGCCGCCGCGCGGCCGACCACTGTCTCCGAAGTGGCAGGAGCGGCAAGGCGGGGATGGGCCCGGGGACGCAGCAAAGGAGTCAGTGGGGTGGGGGAGGACAGGGGGTCGGTGTCGTCCCGGCGCGCGAGGGTGGGTGGGAGGTGGGGAGCTGGTGGAGGACGGCGGGCACGGCTGTGGGCAGCGCCCCAGGTGCGCGGGGATGTTCTGTTTGCTGTGAGTGGGGTGGCTGGCGGCACGCGGCGGGGCTGCCACGTGTGGCGGGCTGACCCGTGGGTCGCAAGGGGGGTTAGCATTGCCATGCGTTCTGCTGCGTTTGCGGGGTGAGGTAGCCCACGTGGCTGTCTGCCGGAGTCCTGTTGTGACCCGCAAAGCAGTGTACTGACGAGCGATTAGTGTTGTTCCCAGCGGGCAGCTGACACCAGGACTGACACGACGTGACGGGCGCAGCTCAACTGCACACTGGCCCGTCGGCACGTCCTTTGTGCTGTGGTCCTGGCGCTTGTGCTGCTGGAAAGCTGAAACCGTTACGCTCCTGACACCATGGCAACAGGACACGAGACTGAAGCCCGGTTGCCCCGGCTCGACAAGAATGGGATCACAGCGCTGCACCTTAGCGGACGCATTGTCAGCGCGTTCTCTGCATTTTTACAGATGCGTAGTACTTATTGTAATGTTGCGTTGGCCTTGAAAGGCCAGTGCCCCAAGCGGTTTACAGGGGCCCGAGCCCGATCACACTTGTCATCCTGACAAAAACGAAAAACAGTATGCGTATACTATATCAATAGCTTGCTGCGTTACGTTGCTTGTGTGTCGGAGCAGCTTTCACTGTTTCCGTGAAGTTCACGGAGTGCACGACAGTCCCGCGCTTTAAGCGTTACAGTCCCATGCCTGTGCGATGGTGAAGATACTGTCAATAAGCACCAAGTGTCTAGCCAATGTAGTAATTGTTGCCTTCTTCCATACGTTCGTGTTCGTTGCTTGTCCCAGCGTCGCACGGTATGTCCTAGGGACCACTGCCAGCCACTGCTAAGCAGAGCTGAACTGGAAATGCCCAATACCCCTAAAGTCAAGATAGCGGCAACCATACTTCACACACCTAGCGAAGTTGGCGAGCGCCGTGAGCACATGGAGCTGAGGGGAGGCTGTGGTTCAAGCAATCTGAAGTCCGCTGCTCGGTGCCGCCCACAAGTCCTCGACAGTTTCCAGCCTCCAGCCGCAGCGTTGCAACGGAGCCTGCACGCTAGACCACCGACCACTCGCCCCAATTCCAACGGAGGGCACGGACCCCTCACACCACCACGGCCACACCCCACAGTCTGCCATGCCGGAACTGCGCCCAGGCCGCAAAGGTGCTTACCCACAGCAACCCCCTGTCTATGCTCCCCCCGGCTTTCCCAGCCCACACGGCTGCCCTCAGCCCCCTTCCCAAGGCCCGCGCCCTGTGCCCCAATCACACGCTGCCTCGCTGGCGCACGCCCTTTCACTCTGCGCACGCCCACAGCGCCCTGCCCAGGCTGGAGGCCCGGCGGTCCAGCAGCCTGCCCAGGGGGGCGTTACGCAGCAGCGCCAGGGCCGCCGCCGCCTCCTCCGCCAGCAGCTTCGTGTCCGGGGAGCGGCCCTGGGTCGGTGCAGGAGGGGGAGGCGGCATGAGGCCACTGCAGTGCTTGTTGAGTGCTTTCTCCAGCTGTAGGCCCCGTGCACACTAGCCCAGACAGTGCAAACCCGGCCAAGGCGCCCCCGCGACCCCCCTGCCCCCCACGCCCTCCACCCGCTCCACCTTGTACGTTGCTGTGTTGCAGGTGGGATCGGTGGGGTGTATGATGCGCAGCGCGTCCCCCCCCCACACGTGGCTGCAGCGGAGCCCCACGTCCCGCGTGTAGCCCCAGGCCGCGCCCGCCTCCACCACCACCATCTCCCCGTCCCGGGCGGCACGCAGCAGCACCTCCAGGCTGCGGCAGGCCAGAGCGTGCTGGTAGCTGAGGTGGCTACGTGGGGATGGAAGAGGACGCCCGGTGGCAATAGGGGCAACGGCATACTTCCGTCTATGGAGCAGCTGGAGAGCGGTTGTGTCGCCACCACAGACGCGTTCCCACTTGCTCAGCTCTTGCTGCGCCCTGGCCGTAAACCCACACGCACTTGTGCCTCATTCACAAACCCAAACGCCATTCACACATCCATGCCCGCATCCTACTACACACCCACGCTCGCTCCCCTCCCCCTTTTCACCTTCCCGGCTCTTCCCCCTCCGCCCGCAGCTCCTCCGCCGCCGCCAGCACACACACGTCCAAGGCCGTCTTGTGGAGGCGGGGGCAGCGGGGCAGGCCCAGCGGCAGCCAAGCCTGCAGGCACCAGCGAGGCAGGGTTGCGTCTGAACGTCGTATCACCTGGGGGCAGTGTAATCTGCATGGGTGGATGTAAAGGCTTGACTTGCCGCAGGTGCATGCAGTCTGCATTGCCACGTCCTGGGACAGCCCTTCAGCGTGTAAATGAGGCATGGCTGTGCTGCGGGCTGTTCCAGCCACACACGTCCGGCGGTGTGGCAGCCGTACCACGGGAGAAGCATGTGTCGCAGGACTATGCGCTGGGGCGTGTGGAGGACGTGGGGCATGTTACGCACCCTGAGCAGCCGCATCACGGCCTTGACCTGGTCGTGCTTGTCTGGGGACATGAGGTGGGGGCAGTTGGGGGAGCCGGGTGGGGGCTAGGTCAGGGTCGGTGCAGGACGTCGCGCTGGGCAGGTCAGGGTGTTGCGCGCAGCATAACAGCAGTCGGTGGCGCGGGGTGGCACCTGCCAAACTAACGCTGAATGCACTGAACCAGTCCACGCATGGACTTTCGCGGAAGCAGTCGGTGTGCGCATGCGGGCCGCAGATCAGAAACGTCATGCGGATGAGAGCGTGCCAACATGGGGGCTGCGCCACCCACTCCTGACGATCTCGTTGTAGGCGGCGGCGTCGAACCGCTGGCGGTAGTAGTCGGGGGCTGCTGCCTCGGGGTCGTCGTACACGCGCTGCATGAGCATGCGGTGCTGCTTGTGGGGGTCGCCTGCGGGCACATGCGTGCATGGGAGAGCATGGACACGTGCGTGGCAGTACGCCCTGCGTCAGGCCGGTACGACACGCGCACGCGCGGCATGCGTCACCTTCAGGCACGCGTTACCACACTCGTAGGGGCATGGCAGGCGAGGAAGCCATGAACCGCACGACAGAAGGCTCCATGCTCCTACCCCACTACCGCAACGTGGGGCTGCCCGGCCCCTGGCCTCAGCCTTGGGCCCCAGGGAGACTTTGATGTAGAACAGGTAGACCGAAGTACGGTGGACACGCCCACCCTGTCCGACCGGTCCTCCGACCATGTGCACCTCTGCACATACGTGGCCGTTCGCGTACCCCATACCCGATTCCCGCCCCACCCCCGCCCCCGCCCTCGGGCCCCCATCCGCCCCCCGCACCTGCCGCCAGGCACGGTACCACCAGCACGTCGTCCGCCAGCAGCTGCCCGCGCTCCAGCAGCAGCCGCCACGCCACCTGCATGCATGGGGCACGTGGTTGCACGGCACACGTGTCCTCTGCGGGTACCGGTCGGTTTGTTCGGCAAAATGCTGGTCAGCGGAGCAAGGGCGCGTGTATCGTGTAGTCAGCCAGCATGAGAACGCGGCAGGCTGTTTCACGGCCATGTGCCATTGTGTACGTGCACGCATGCAAGCAGCTATTACCACCCTAAATGTGTGCCCCTGTGCCTGACCTGGCCTGCCCGATGTGCATGCGCCTCGTACACCCTGCGACTGCTAACGTAGGAGAGGTGAGCGGCGGAGCTCCTTGCACCACAAACGGCCCTGCACCCCACCTCTGCACACCACCTCTGCACCCCGGCTAGCGCACCCGTGTCCGGAGCTTGTCTTGGATGCGGCGCCGCGCCGTGTGGCCCCCTGGCGCCAACCCGTTGACGTACACCAGCACGTCCTGCTTGCATCATGGCGGCAGTGGCGGTGGGGCCGTGCAGTACAGTTACGACTACCGGCAGTTGCCGTAAGATAGGCAGGCGTAACATCATTCCATGCATGGAACGCATGGCGTGCAGCACCGGTTGGGCGCTTGCGGCTTGGGCCACATGCACGCACAGGTACATTGTCCCATTTCCATATTCCGGCTCCCTTTCCGCTACCGGTACAGCGCGCCCTGCCAAGGTAGACAGCCCATCCCCTGCTGCCGCCCCGCTGCCCGGCCTTGTCTTCCCTTGTCCTCTCCTCCCTTGTCCACCCTTGCCCTATCTCACCCTTCTTGGCCCACTCTTGCCCACCCCCGCCCACCGTGTCCGACCGCAGGTGCACCTTGACCCGCCGCATGCTGCTGCCGCCCGCCACCACGCGGTCAACCTGATGGGGCATGGATGCACGGCGGCAACTGACAGACTGGCAGCATGCACGCACGCTGCGCAGTGAGTGTAACGACCAACTGCTCCAGCCGTGAGGATGGCACATGGGCTCAAGGCAGCGCAGCTGCAGCCCCCTTCCAGCCCCACACCTGGGACCAATGGGCACCCTTGTCCTCGACCCACCGTGAAGCAGCCTCCGCTCTCCACCACCCACGCGTGCGCCTCCTCCTGCACCAGTTGCAGCAGCGCCGCCGCGTCGCGCGCCTGCAGGCTGGCGGCGCTGCCCCCGCCGGCCGCCAGCGCCGCCAGCAGCGCGTTGAAGTGTGCCTGGTACTCCCTGGACCACGGCTGCGCGCGGGAACGCAGTCAACCTGGTCGTACGCCGCACGCAGCAACTCAGCACGGCATGGTGGATCAACAGCTAGCTGTTGACTGAAGCTAGCTCATACCCTGACTCAGCACGCACCGTCACCGGCTTTTGTGCACCTGCCCACCTGAGCTGGAGCAGAGCGCCTGGCCCCGATGGTGGCCAGCGTAAGCGTCGCCTTCATCTTGACCCGCAGGGCCTCGTCAGCAGGAATCCTGCACCACGGCTGCTGCTGCACCCACTCCTGCAGGTCGATCATCCGCAGCAGCAGCGGCTTGCTGATGACGGTGGGCAGCACGCGCGCCGCCAGCAGCAGCAGCAGCCGGGAGGGGCTGGCGGAGGCCTCTCGGGAGGCGGCGGTGCGGAGGACCCGCCCCAGGCCAGCGGGGCCGCCGGGGGCGCCGCCGGCCGCCGCACGTGCCACCGTCGTGTCTCCGGTGGTGCGTCGGGGAGGCTGGAGAGGGGATGGACGCGAAGATGAGGCGGAGCTAGGCGGGGACTCGTCGTCATTCCGGAGGGCACGGGGATGTGGGAGCGCGGGGCGCCGGCGGGAAGAGGAGTGACTGCCGGTGCCAGGCGGCCCGAGGGCGTTGCCGTGGCGTAGGCGGAACCCAGTGCATGGATGGGGTTGTGTGGGCTTTGCTGCTGGTAGGGCGGCGGTGGCGATGCTGGGCGCTCGGCGGTGGGTCTGCCACGTGGGGCGGTGGGCCGACGCCTCCGACCCACGGGTCGAGAGGGCGGACTGCAGCACCAGGGGCATCGTTTGTGTTGTCCGCAGCTGTGCGCGACCGACAGACACACGTACCTGCAGGCTGCAGGCAGTGAAGCCTTACACTTACCCTCATGAAGCTCCGCTCTGCACTTTTACGGTTCCCTGAAACCGCGATACGGGAACGGGTGACGGGCGTTACTCAAGCGCACCTTCAGGCATCAGAGGCCTCTCTGACTTGCGCCGGACCCACGTTGGCATCTCCCAAAAGCGAGCAAGGACTGACATGGTTGTGCGCTGCTTTCCCAAGGGTCAAGGTCCGGGATGCATTGCTGTTACTGTGTAGGGAGGGCCGGCGCTTGTCAGGATATGCCCCTCACGCACCGGCAGGACGGCGTGCCCGTCCAAGCGACCCGCACATGCCAAGGTACGGAGAGGCCCCTCCGTGCAAAAGGTGTACTCCAGCCCTCCATACACTATGGAGTAAAAGGGAATCAGCGAGGTGGTGTATTGGCTGGGAAGGCCCACCACCCTGCAACATCAATGCCCATTGCCCTACCAACTCGCTTGCAGCACTGCTCGAGTTACAGGTGCTGCTGCTCCTGCCACAGCCACGTGCCCTGCCACAGGATCCAGCATCATGTTACGAAATCAATTATAGTAACGCGGTAACAGATTCAAAACGCACGCAACAAGACCGGTACCAAGTTGGGCGAGCGAACGTAGAAGCATCCTGCTTTCGTGTGTGGCCCTTCGACCCCCACTTACGTGTCATGTCAGCTGTCACTTGTCACGGTCACAACAGCATATACAACGTCAACCAAGCCAAAACAGTCAAGGCCTCGGTCGCTGCTGCCGCCGTCGCAGCCGACCGGAACTTCCATCACGTGACACCCCCCTTCACCGGGTCTTGTTCCGCAAGTGCGACGGCCGTTCCCCCTGGCTGAGCTGCTGCGCCGCCGCCGCTGCTGCCGCCGTCGCGGCCCCCCGGTGCATGTGGCCCCCCGGCGCCCCGCCCGGCAGCACGGGCAGCGAGGCGCCCGCGCTGTACACCACGCCGGGGGCAGGGGCGGCCATGCGCTCCCGCAGCGCCCTGGGGTGCAGGGAGCAAGGGGATGGGCCAGGGGAGCGGACCCTCAATTAGCAGAGAAGTACCGTACTTGATGACTGGGCCCTCATCCCGGCGGCCTGCTGAACCGGACCACACTATGTTGCACTGCAGTGTGATTGGGTGTGCTTCATGCGTCGGGCCCGGTACACTCGTGGCAACAAGCCGGCAAGTCTTAGGCTGCGCCTCACAGGGGAGAACCACCACTCAGGCGCCCAGGCACCTCCTGCGCCTCCGGCTGTACTTTCCCCGCCCTGCCTTCCTGTCACTGATGTTCCGTGTACGCGCCTCGGTGCACAGTATGTCAGACAGTGCCGCGCGCAGTTCCGCGCGGCCCCACTGGCCCTCCCTGCGGTCCCACTGGCCTTCCCCGCAGCCCCACCTGCGCAGCGCTTCCAAGTCTTCGTGGATGGAGCTGCCGCCGCCCCCACCGCCAGGCCCTCCCGGGGGAGCCAGCGACCGCTGCGCCACCGGCGGCAGCCGAGTGAACAGCGCCTCGGACTCGGCGGCCTGGGCGTGAGGGGGGAAGCGAGGAGGAAGAGTGGGTTCTAGAAATCCGTGGTGAGGAAAGGTGCTGCGCTCACATGCGACGCAAGGGGCCGACTCCTCAATCACCGCCCTGCCCCTCCCTCCCCCCACCAACCTTGAGCCGGGCCACCTCCTGCGCGCTGGCGTCCACCTCCCGCTGAAGCCGCTCGATGGCCTGGGGGTAGGCGGTAGGGGGGGCACACCCGGTCATGGGGTGGACCAGCAGCTCCTAAGACACAACGCCGCACGGCCTTGCGCCCTTTAGCAACCTCACTGACGAGCAACGTGTTTGGCACCGGCATGGCGGCACACCACCGCGCCTGGTTGGTGCTTTGTTACCTCCCAGGAGCCCGGGCCTCCCCTGCTGCACGTGCAAGCCCACGCAAACCCGGGGCCGTAACGGCCTCCCCTCCCTCCCCGCCCCGCCGCACCTTCTCCAGCTGCATCTGCACCGACGCGGCGTCGTACTTGACCCGCCGCGCCTCCTCGTCCCTGGCCGCCAGCTGCTCCCGCAGGGACGCCACCTGCTGCTCCGCCGCCGCGCCGCTGCGGACGCTCTCCACCTGCTGCCCGCTCAGCCGGTCGCGCAGCGCCTGGGGGGTGCCATGACACAGGGAGGGGTAAGTGAGAGTGCGGTGTATGCGCCACTCGCGGTACTCGCAAGTCAAGAAAGCCTCAACGTATGCCCCGGTAATGCCTTATACCAGCAGGGCGAGGTCCTCATACCAGCATGCCACCTTCAACCTCATTGCTCCCCCAAAAATGTGCACTTTCCCCATGCACCCCCCGCTCCCACCACGCGCCCCCCTGCCCCACCTGCAGCTCCTTGTTCAGCGCCGCCCCCTTGGCCGCCTCCGCCGCCGTGCGCTTCTCCGCCTCCCGCACGTCCCGCTGCCAGCCCTCCGCCAGGGTGCGGGCCAGCGCCGCCTCCTTGACCGCCTCGTCCAGCCTGGACTGCGCGCGGCAGGGGGGTGGGGAACGGAAGAGAGGGATGATGGAGATGCGGGCTCGGATCGCCACGTGTGCGCAGTTGGCATGGACCGTGCCAACGGGTCCCTTCGGGCACCCGGAACGGGTCAGACAAACCGATGAGCTAAGATGCTACACCAAGTGCAGGACTAGGCTCGCCAGTGCCCTCTGCGCACACGCCTGGGCATTCGTGTGGCAGCGGCGAACGCAGCACAGCGGCCTGCATGGCCGCCTCGCCGCCTCGTCCCGTGACCATGCCGCCGTCGCCCCACCCGCCCCACCTGCAGCTTTGCGCGCTCCGCCGCCGCCGCCTCCCTGGCCTGCGACTCGGCCAGGGCGCGCTCCTTGTCGCGCTGCGCCGCCTCCAGCCGCATGCGCTGCAGGTCGGCCTGGGGACGCAAGGGAGGGCGGGGGGCGGGGGGCGGGGGGCGGGGAAATACAGTACCGTAGCAGAAGGTGTGTAGCATGTAGCAACTGGGGAAGGGTGGCATGAAGAGCGGAGTGAAGGACGGCGTTCTGGGGAGGTAAGGTAGGGGTGAGACCTCCAGGGTCATGACAGCCACCTGCGATTTGTCAAGGGCGGCATTGCCCGATGATTGGTGGCTGTTGCCGAGGTGTGCCCTGGCCCGCACACAACACTACAACCCCGCCCGCCTGCCCGCCCCAAACCCCTCCCCCACCTGCAGCCGCGCCACTGCGCCCCGCTGCTCCTCCCGCGCCGCCACCGCCCCCTTGAGGTCCCCCTGGGCGGCCGACAGCTGCTTCAGCAGGTCCTTGATCTGCGGGCGCAAGAAGCACAGGGAGAGGCAATGAGCAAGGACTCGGAGTCAGGAGCCCGGAAAGGTGCCAAGGCGAGTACGAAGACCAAGAGCGCTTGCACGGGAGGTAAGTTATGACGGTCAACTTTGTCGCCATAGTGGGGTGGCGCAATGCACCCAGCCCCGTTGCAGTTGCTCCGCTATCAAGTCACGAGGCAACAGCCCCAATGAGAGACTACCCAGTAATCAGTGCCCGCATCTGTGTCAGCCGCCGTCGCCTGCCGCCCTCCTGTCACACGTGTGCTACCCCGCCAACCCCGCTGCACACCTGCAGCTGCAGCATGGAGGCGGCCTTCTTGTGGTTCTCAATCTCGGTGTCGCGGGAGGCAATGCGCTCCTGTGGTGGTCAGGGTTGAACGCGAGGAGGGGTACGTCGCAGGTTGTACAGCTGGGCTTTACCCAGGCAACCGTCCCTCCCCCCTGTGGCTGCGCTTCCTACCCTGAAGCGCCGCGGCAGTGCCAGCACCCAGCAGCCCCTGCCACACCATGTCACACGCCGCCCCACGTCCCTCCCTAACGCAAGCGCACCAACATGCCTGCCTGCCTACCCATCAAGCGTCCGCCTCATTCCTTGTGCCTCGTCCCACCGGTTCCCTCTCGCTCCCGCCCCCTCCCCAGCCGTCACTCACGTCCCTGGCCCGTATCTCCGCCTTGAGCTTGTCCACGGCCCGCTCCCCCGCCACGCCGCGCGCCGTGGCCTCCGTGCGGCTGCGGGCGTGCGCCTCCTGCTCCTCGCGCAGCTTGTCGGCTTCAACCTGGGGGTGGTGGGGAGGGGAGGGGATGTCGCGGTTGTCGGCAGAGGGCGCACCGGTGCGTGAGAGGCAATGGTGTCGTAGGAGTGGGGGTGTGCGGGTATCAAGGAAGGCAGTGGAAAAAGGGGGCCAAGTTGGGGCACCGTCAGGCGCGGCACGCTAGAGGCCGGCCTTGGGAGCATGGAGGCGGGAGGGAGGGAAACGCTGGCGGGGTGAAGGCGGTAGACTCTGCGCTCACAGGCCTGCCCCGATCCAGCGCAGTCAAGAGCAAAGCCCTCACAGCGACACCCTTACGCCCACATGCATACGGCGAGGGCGCTGTACAACCCCGGGTGTCCTCCCACCTTCTTGATGACGTCGTTCCACTCCTTGAGCCGCGCCACCTCCCGCGACACGCGCTCCAGCTCCGAACCCAGCCGCGCCGCCTCGTCCGCCAGCCGCCCGCTCTCCTTCTCGTAGTGCTGCCTGCAGGGGGCAGCCGCGGAGCGGAAAGAGGGGGCCGTGCGCAGGAGCACAGCTCGTTGGCACCGATAGCTGGTGATCCGATCTTACTGAGAAAGCCGCTTGCACACAAAGCCATAGTTGATCTAGATGGGCAGGGGAGCATGCAGGTGCACGGGGCTTCCCAGGCAGGCGGCATGTGCCGGTAGGGATAGGACCAGCTAGGCAGCAGGACCAGCCGGGGGGCCATGGGCGGTGCGGGCCGGGCCATCGGCGCTTCCAACGTGTGCTAACGGCGGTGAGCCCAGCGTGGTGCATGATGCACGCAGGAAGCGCGTCGTCTTCCTCTTCTAAGCCCCCCCCCCTCTGTTCACTTGAAATCTACTGGGTGGGTTCTCTCGCGTGCCAACTCCCCGGCCCCATGCCCGCCCTCCTGTCCCTCGCATCCGAACCAGGACGAGAGCACCCCCTCCCGTGCCCACCCAGCTTCCCTTGCCCCTCGCCCTCTCTCGCCACCCTCCCCGGCGTCTGCCTCCCCTCCCGCGCTCACTTCTCCCCCCGCACGTGCTGCAGCGTGGCCTGCGCCGCCGCCAGCGCCTCCTGGCTGGCTGCCGCCTGCGCCCGCGCCGCCTCCCCCGCGGCCCGCAGCTCCTTGGCCAGCGCCTGCAGGTGGCCCACGTCGGAGCGCCGGGCCGCCAGCTCCTCCTTGAGCCCCGACAGCGCCTCAGACTGATCCGACACCGTGGCCTGGGGGGAGCGCAGGGGGGGTGGGGAGGGAGCGGAGGGTCCGCGTAGGATGGCTTGGGCAAGGAGGTCCAGCAGACACTAGCGACGAGGGACAGAGGGAAAGGGTTGGGGTGTTCCAGGAGCCACTGCAACCACTGCGGTGTAATTAACAGCCGAAAATACATGTAGCCCCGTGTGCTTTGGGCCGCCTGCTGACTGGACTGGGGCCTGCAGCCCCTATCCCCGCTCCACTGCACCCTCCCGTCCCCACACTAACCCATCCTCACCGGCACTAACGCGCCGGTAACCACCAGCTGGACAAACGCACCACTGAAGCACCTCATCCGGCACTGACGCACCGTTAACTCACCTCCCCCGGCAAGCTCCTCCCCTTCGCCCACCCTCCCCTTCCTCCGCTCTCCCAGGGCCCCCGCCCGCCTCTCCCCACCCCCCCTTCCCTCCCCTCGCCCTCCCCCCCCCCAGCCCCCCGGCCCCACCCGTGCCGTGCGCAGCTCCCCCTCCGTGTCGTCCAGGTCCTGCTTGGCGCGGTCCAGCTCCGAGGCCACGTCGGCGCGCTGCTTCTCCAGCGCCCACACCTCCTGCCGGGTCTGCGGGGGGCGGGAGGGTGAGGAGGGGGACGAGGTGATGCCGGGCAGGTCGCAGACAGGTACCGGTTGGGGATGATGACGTAAAGCAAAGCAGCTGGGTAACTGCTTGCTATACGGCTCCAAGTAGTAGTAGGTATGGGTTGTACCTGCCCGAGGACAAACCCCTCTGCGGCGTGGCCATGTGATGCCGCCCAAGCATGCCCTTTACCAGAGCCTCGCCCTTCCTTTGCCCGCACCCCAAATGTGCACGCTCACGCAGCCGGCCCGGCGCCCACGGTAGAATGGTATCCCAGATCCCACCCACCCACCTATCAACCCCCTCGTCACCACCACGTCCACCACCACCCCCCCCCCCCCACCTCCTCCCCCACCCCCACCCCCACGCCCCCCCCCACGCCCCCCCCCCGCCCCCCCCGCCGCTGCCCCCGCCCCCCCCCGCGCGCCCAC
>VFQN01007118.1_pt1 | contig 12222 bp, 19 predicted proteins | sample 3512371 | NCBI WGS metagenome assembly VFQN01 (sample SAMN10412370, study PRJNA504923) | tailings metagenome | isolation source: Replicate 2 from Balatoc abandoned mine | place: Philippines: Itogon, Benguet | collected 2017-08-28
TCCTTAACCCACGCGGAGGTGCTTCGCCTCCCGCGTTATTATTATTATTATTATTATTATTATTATTATGACCAGCTCAACCAACAGGAGGACACACCCATTCGCCAAGCAGCCGCCCACTTTGCTACACTGCGCCAAGAGCCATGCGTCGAATCTCTGGACCTCAATGCATGCGCAGCGAAACTCACGCAAACCTTCACGGCGGCTCTGCATATCGATATCGGCCATTATGAGAAAACACCGCGCATAAGGGGAGGAGGCACCTCCCCCGCAAAACAAACAAGGTTATCAAGCGCATGACAACTGCTGCAAGAACAGCAGCAGCAACATAACCCACCAAGCGGTAGGGGCCCGCCACCACCCGCCCAGCCCTCGCCCACCGCCGCAGCAACAGAAGAGGCACGCGCGACGTGCAAGACCCTTAAACAGAACCTACACTCCTACATACGGACACAGCGACGTTTAAACGCGGTTCGCTCCCGCCATATGTTCAACGTTCGACGCCGATTCGCCAAAAATGCCAAGTGGGGCCACAAGGCCATCTTCCAAAACGGTGTACAGGAGCGAGGCCTTCGGGCGCTGCTAAACGAAAGCACAAGGGGAAGTGAAGGTATCCTCGACGCTCTGCACGGGTACTTTGCCAAGCTCGCAACCCCTTGCGTCGGCCCCAAATGCACCTATCCACAACGGAGAGGCGGGACTACCCCTGGAACGAGCCGGGTGCCCCCGACCGCTTCGTGCTTGCCCCAACACAGCACCCAGACTCCCATGCAGCCCTCCGCTTCGTAGCCGACCCAACTCACTTCACGCAGTGTGTTCAGTTCCTTGCCCGCAGCAAGGCCCCTGGCCCCGACGGTATCCCCAACGAACTCCTGCGAGCCCTCCCCAACAGCACGCTCCGCAACATCCATGACCTCTTCACCATAATGTGGGCGAGAGGTGAAACACCCGCAGAATGGACCGTCCCCGACATTGTCCTCCTCCCTAAACCCGGAGCCGAACAAAGCCTCCGTAAAAAAGACAAGCGCGCTAGAGCACTGGCTAACACCACGTACAAGCTATGGACACGCCTCATCACGCTCTGCCTAACACAAACGGCTGAGCAGATCCACGTTGACAGCACAGCGCAGGAGGGCTTCGTCCAAGGACGCAACACAGAAAGGCAGTTCCTCAACGTTATTCACGCCATTGAAGATGCAGCCATCTCGGGACTGGACCTGTGTGTACGTCCTGTACGTTGGCACCCAGCAGCACACCACGTGGCCCGCTCACTGGGGCACGTGGGCAGGGCCTCGCCCTGGAAGCCCCACAGGTGACCTCATACGGGTGGTGCACAACGAACCTCTATCAGCACGCGCGCACTCGTATCCGCACAGAGCATGGATGCACTGCCAACGTCCCGACTGAACGCCGCACAATCCAGGGTGACACCTAATCTCCTGCGCTCTTCGTCCTCTTCATTGAGCCCTCCTACGATGGCTGCACGCCGGTGGCCGGGGTTACCCGTACGGCTGCCTGTCAGCCCACGAAAACGACCAACATGCGTTAAGCTCAGCTGCATATACGCCGACGACCTGGCCGCCGTCAGCCGTAGCACCACCGACCTCGCCATCCAAGCGGACAAAATTGCACGCTTCTCCGCCTGGGCTGGCGTCCAGGCCAACCACAGCAAATGCCGCGTCACAGAAGCCCTCTACCACACCGCCTGGGCTACCGGCAGCGGCATGAAAGACGCAACCTGCCCATCCAACCTGAGACACCGGCTAGCCGGCAAAATCAAGATAGGGGGCACAGCGGGCCCGTACCTTCCCCCAACCAAAGGCCACCGCTGCCCACCCGGCCAAAGCCGGGGTGGCCTCCTGGCCGACTGCCACAGCCCAGATCCGGTGCACCAAAGCAGGAGTGCGGTCCCAGCCCGGCCCCCGCTCCGATGCCAACTGCACCCCCGCCAATCAAACCCTCGTATCCGGCAATGCCGCCAAACGGCACCGCTTCCCTGCCCCCACCAAAGCCACTGCTGCGTGCGGGATCTAGGCCCAGGGCCAGCTGCAGGCGGCGCAGCATAACCCTGGTCGCCGCCGCCCTGGCGCAGAGCAACCTGCGCCAGCTGCACCGACAGCCCCCAATAAGGTGGCGGTCAGCGCCGCTGCGGCCGCCGCCACTGCACCCGCCGCCCCGGAGCCAGCTGCTCCGGCACCCGCCGCCCCGGAACCACCCGCCCCAGCACCCGCCGCACCGGAGCCAGCTGCCGTGAAAGCAGCTCCGCCAGTGCCCCGAGCACCACCGCCGCGTTGCCCATCGCCGGCCTCACTGCCGCGGCCCCTGCTGCTAGGCCGTGTAGTACTCACCAGCGTCTTGCTGTCAAGTTGATCGTGCTGAAACTCGCTCGCTGTAGCTGCGCCTCCTTGCCAAACCGCTGCCGGGGCCACGTGACGGCATGGAGGCCGGACCGCCTGAGCCACCGCGCGGGCCAGGGTCATTGTGGCTACCCGGTGCTGCTGCTGCGGTGGGAAACGGTGGTGGTGCCGCCCGGCTGGCTGCACGACCGAAAGGAGTGGCGCTCCTGGGAGCAGCAGAGGTATCTGGCAGTGGCGCGAGGGATGGCCTGTCACCTCCCGGGAGGAGAGGCACGCGCCTGGGCCCCGACGCTGCCCGGGCACCTGCATTGCACACCGGACCGTAAGGGGGGGGGGGTCAGCATCACGGTGCATAACGCTCGAACTACACAGTGCACGCACGGCATGGAAATTGAATAAGCGAGGCCTCAACTGGACATGCCCAACTACAGCACCTGTACCACACCTGCTGAGGCAGCTGCGCCAGCGGTGGGGCTGCAGGCGCCGATGGGCCGAGAGGATGCTGGCCGTGGGGCCCGTGGGTTCAGGGCACCACCGGCGCGTGGCGCAGCATGTCTAGCGTCTGAGCCCACACGTAAAGGTGGGCAAACGATGGTGCAGAGAGCAGCCGCGGCGGCGGCGGGGCTAGGGCCTGGGGCAGCACGGGCTGTTGAGACAGCGCGGGCAGCTGAGGCGGCACGGGCTGTTGGGGCTGCGCGGGCTGTGGGGATGTCATGGCCTGCTGCGGAGGCGGTGCGTGCTGCTGCTGGTGCGGCGCGTCGCGCACGCCGGTGATCTGCACTTCGTCATCGTCATCAACGACTTGAACGCCGTCATCGTCGCTGCCATTGTTGTTGGCGCCGCCTGCAGGTGGACAAGCGTGTCACTGCCACTTGGTGCCGTTGTCCACGTTGGACGCAGCGTCACCCACCGGTATCGCCACAATATCGATTGCAACCGAGCCCACTCGGATCCTGGTCCGCGTTGCTCTTACTAATTACTTGCACAAGTAATATACAGCATGCGCTCATACGAACGGTGGCATGCTCAGGCAACAGTGTGTGTCATGCCCCGTGCACGCATCGGACACGTGTGTTGGCCAGCGCAGCTACGTTGCCCCCTCGCAGTCGGGGACCGCACACCTCTGCCAGCGCAACAACGCAAGGTCGACAAACCTTTGGGTTTCGTGCCGTCACAATCGGCGGGTCGTTACGCGGCGGTGTCACACCCCTTGGTCACAGGTGAGCATTCTGCGGACACGAGACAGTCACGCAGAAGACCCATGCACTTGGCCCAAAGACCCCCGTCTGGACCTGTGACCGGTTCCTTGACTGCACGGAACGCCACGAGACGTTGATGCGCAGCAAGACAGCTGTTTTCGTCTGGTGTAACCCCTCCCTACCCCACACAACACGCGTCCCTCCCTTGCACCCAACCCGGGCCCCCGCACCCACCAGCTCCTGCGCCACGGAGCCGCCCTCCAGCAACTCCAGAAGCAGCTCGGAGTGCGTGTCAGTCATGCGGTAGTCGTACAGCTGTACAGCTCTCCAGCGCTCCAGCGCTGTCCGGTAACGGACATGCCTGCCATGTCACAAGAGCAGAACTTGCGGGCGGCTACCAAGTCTCTACTGTCCATATGGTTGACAATGCAGCTTGGACGAGTTGGTTTCGCAGCAGGGTAAGGTCTTGCGCTGCGTCTTGGCGTCGCACCAGGCCGCGATGCAGATTAAAGCTCCGGGTGATACCAACCTGTATCAATAACACGTTCCTTAACTCATAATAGATGGTTAATTGAACTTCTGCAGTTTTGTGCTCAGTATACGACCAATGCAGTCCAGAGAAAAGAGGCGCTTGGGCAGCTTGTTGCGCCAGGATTGATATCGTAGGTGTAGAGCAGCATTAACTATACACCTTACTACCACCTAGTGGCGAATTGCTCCAGGGCGACCCCAGTCTCTCCGCCTGGCCCGTCACTCCGCCTGGCCCGCTCTCCGCCCTGGTCCGCAGAAACCGACTTTATTTTCTGTCATACAAAGCACATCGACTGCCTTGCTTGGCCCACGGAGCCCTCTCCTTGCCCAGCTGATATGCCATTGCGGGAATGTGGCCATGTCAGGGGCAGCACAAGGCAGTTCCACTCCAAAGAGCGCTCTTTCCTACCTACCTGAGGTACTCCTGCATTGAGGCCGATGGTGCTGCCTGAAACGAGGAAGCAGGAGCCCAGCAACGCGGCGACGATGAACGGCAGAGCACAGACAAACCACGTCGCGGACTTAGGACAGCAGAATTCCAGCAGCCCAGAGGCAGCCACCCCCAGCCACCTGGTCTACGACAAGTATGCTAGTCAGCGGAAAGCTTGGTGTGACTCCATCCGCGACCAGGTCCGCTTTGTTGTTGATCGGGCGCCGCGCCCGCCTGGTGAATGGCTGAGGCGATGAATCCATAAGCAAAATGCTTGGCATCTCTCTGTCACAGACACGAGCCTGGAGCTTCAACGCGTTCGAGCTGTACACAAAGACACATGGGAACCCGCTGGTCACCATTACCGTCACGCTGCTTGAAACCTATGGGCTCCTGGTAAGCTGAGGCCAGTCTTGCCCCCCCGGCTCAAGTGGAGCGGTCCTAACACCGATGCGGGCCTTGCACGCAGGACGACTGGCTGCTGGACCGCACCAAGGTGGTGAATTACTTGTTGCGGGTCGAACGGGAGTACAACCCCAACTCTTATCACAACAACACGCATGCAGCAGACGTCACGCAGACCGCGGTTGTGATAACGGAGAGCTTTAAGAAGCAGGTGAAGCACGTCTCGAAGCTGGAGTACTTCAGCATCATCATCGCCTCCGCAGTCCATGACCTGGGGCACCTGGGGGTCAACAACGACTTCCTCATCAACAGCCGGCACCCACGGGCCACCATGTACAATGACAAGTCCGTGAATGAGAACTTCCACATCGCGCGGGCCTTCGCTATCGCGCGGGAGTCGCCGGACTTGGACGTTTTCAGCGGTTTCAGCCTCGACGAGCAGAAACAAGTGGGTTGGCAGCAGCTGGGGGCGGGCGCTATGGCTCCAGTGCTGTCAGCTCTGGAGTCTCTGACACACTCTCCTGCACGCAGATACGGAAGCTCATGATCGAGACGGTGCTGTCTACGGACATGGCGGTGCACTTCGACCTCCTAAAACGCTTCACCACCCAGGTGGACGCCATGCCTGACCTCAGCGAATGGACGGACCGCACGCTGTTGTGGCAGATGCTGGTGCACTTAGCGGACATCGCCAACCCGTCGCGGCCCTTCCACCTGGCGCGGGGGTGGGCGGAGCGCGTGATTGAGGAGTTCTGCGACCAGGTTGGTCGCGTACGGGCATTGGGGTAGTCCTCTTGGTGCGCGGGACTTGTAAACGAATGACGAATGTGCGGCCACATGCAGGGCGACCGCGAGGCCTCCATAGGCCTGCCCGTCTCTCCCATGTGCAACCGGGCAACGATGAACATGCCGCGCGCGCAGCTCGGTTTCATCAACATCTTCCTCAAGGTGCGTATGTCGTGCGCGTTGACCCGCTTAGCCATGCGACATGCGGCGGGAACGCACAGGCTTTTGGGCCTGAAGAACGAGGAATCGTTCACTGGGCCCTTGTGTACTTCCATCAGGGATGGGATTGCACAGCAGTGCATCGCCGTTGGAGCTTTCCGTGAGCTTGTCTCCTTGCGAGTGAGCGGTGTTGCCACGCTGGTCCATGCTTGCATTTGGTGAGATCATGATTGAACGAGTTGCTCCAATCGTGCTTGCAGCCCACGTTGACATGCTTCGAGCGTGCTGCGCCGGAGTTTGTAAAGATGGCGCTGGAGCACCTGGAGGTGACCATCAAGGAGTGGACAGCGCTGGACGCGGCGGGGCTCGTGCTGCCACCGCACCTCATGCCGCACCCGCCAGCGTTGCAGGAAGCGGCCCCCGGGCAAGGGCAGCAGCAGCAGGGGCAACAGCAGGCGGCACAGCAGCACCACCACGAGGCGCAGCACGCACCGGCGCAACCGCCGCCGTCACCGGTGCAGCAGCAGCAGCAGCAAGTGCAGAGTCCGTTGCTGCCCGTGCTGCAGCAGCAGCCGATCTCGGCGGTGCACCACCAGCTGCCAATGCGGACTCCGTAGCGGGCGGTGGGGCTTGTACGTATGGGCGTGCGTAGGGCGGGTTGGCGGGTAGCTCGGCGTGCCGACGCGGCACTGCCAGCTGCACCGTGGCGGAGTGTAAGACAGGCCTCGGGCACGGCGCAGCAGTTGCAGCCGTACCTGTGGGCTTGGCGGTGGCCGGCTTGCGGGGCGTGGGGCATACCAGGGTCTGCCGTAGGAAAGGACCGCATGGGGCGCAGCAGCAGAGGGCTGGGCCGTTTCCTGGCGGGCGGGGTTGGACTGGAGCATCAGCCGCAGCCCGGATGGTGCTGCGGCAGGCTAAGGCGGCTCCTCCGGTGCCCTGGAGTGGATAAGCCCGGCCCCCAAAGCGAGCTGCTAGGGTAGGCGTTGTCACCATTACGGCACTGGCATTTGGGGGTTTAACTGTATGTTTGGCGATAGGGTTCCGTGCGAGGTGTAGGTCAGTGCGGACTCTTGCATCTTGCAACGTGTACGGGTAAGAGCATGGGTTCGGCATTAGGCAGTGATTTTTGTCTGGCCAGTTTCTCGGGGGCTGAAGTTTATGGCCCTGGAGGCAGCAGTGCAATGAAGGGGTGAGCTGCCGTGGCTGCGATTATGTGCGGTGGGGGTCGGGACCGGAATAAGGGATTGGCCGTTACGACACGCTGGCGATGGGTGGGAGGAGCTTCTTTGCCTGCTGCAGGCATGAGTCTGGCGTAAGCGAGGTACTGCCCAGGAACGGGCTAAGGGGATTGCAAGGGTTTTGTGTGGCGCAGCATCAACGATGCAAGTGCTGCACACAGGGGCAGCTGTGGAACTGTCAATGTTCTGAGTATCGACAATGCTCGGTGTGGCGGGTGAGTAGGTGTGTATAGCTGTGGTGTGTCGTGTGTAGATGAAGAGCTGATACACTGGTGGCCCGTCGCTGCTCCGAAAGGAGGTCGGTCAGCATGTGATTGCTGCACCATGCCACCAGTTGCTCCCCTCACCGGGCAGAGTCCCAGGCCCCGGTTAGGTCATGGCGCACGCGGGCCCTGTTTGTGCTTTTATGGTTTCTGGGGTGTGTGCTGGGAGTGCTTTTTGTCTCCGCTCGAGGGGCAGGAGAAGCAGCAGCAGCCGGGCGCGTAGGCTGAGGGATGTCTACCCTGCCTGATATGTACAGTGCCTCAAACACCCGTTGTCCGGAGCTGCGAGGTGCGGAGCTAAGTCCGGCGGAGCCCCGTCTGGGTCGTTCGCCGTGACGATGGCCGTCACGAGGCTGTCAGCCGGTGCTGCTGTGGGCACAGGGCGACGGACGGAGCTACCCGGAAACGGATGTAGTTGCTGTGCCACTAGGCGAGGGGTTCGGGCTTGCTCCTGTGCCCGACATGTGTACTGCTGACTCCTTTTTTAAAGGATTCGAGAGTTGTGCCTAGGCGCCACGGCTGTGTGCCTCGATTAGGGGTGTTGGCCTGATACAAATGCACGGCGGGCAAGGGTACGCTGCGTGCTTTGTGACGACAGCACGCCGCCTTGCCCCTGTTAGCTGCACAGCGGGAGCCGGCCGCTCTCACTGCGCCTGTCCCTCTCATGTATGTATGCTGCTGCCAGTCAGTCAGTCAGTCAGTCAGTGTTACACGGCGAGGGTTCTCCCCTCCGCAAGTGCAACGACCCATGTACGAGCCAGAGGCCCAAGGGCCGACAAACTCGATACCAAGAATTTGACTTCGTCTCAACCAAATCTTCGACAGTAACTCTGCCAACTTTGCCTGATTGCCTTCCATCACAATATCACGCATTGTGGCACCAGGGTTCGACAGTGACTAGGGCACTAGGCCAAAACTTTAGGCTGATCCGGCAAGCTGGTTCTGGCCCTTTCGGCCGCCTGGGGCGGCCCGCTCGAAACCCAGCCTGTGCCAGGCCGTAACCCTTTCGGGCGCCCGTTTTTCGGCTTTTCGAGTCTTTAAGCACACTTTCAACGCAATCCCGGTTCTTATGGACCAGACTCGTTAGTCACCACCCCGCGTGGTACCTTGGTGGTACTAACACCCCTGGTCCCCCAGTGGCGCCAGTGAGGCCCTTACTCACTTTCACAGCGCTTACTCACTTTTCCCACCTACACACCCACACTACCTGCTGCGTGGCTAGGACGATTATACGCCTGGGTAGTCATCACCCACATGGTACCGCACACTCCCTGGTCCCCCAGTGGCGCCAGTGGGGCCCTGACTCACTTCTCGGCCCTTACTCACTTTACCCACCTACACACCCACACTACCTGCAGTCATATCTACATGTTTGTGACGTATTTGGTGTAAGACCTTTACAGTAACCACTGAGCTGTTTTCAAGGTGCTACAGAGAGCGTGCTTGCTGGTGGGTGCCGTACAGCCCCATGCCAGAAACGCAGGCTTCGGGCCAGCCCAAACCTTTCGGGCTGGCCCAAAACCGGCCCGCAGCCCTTTCGGGCTGGCCCCTGGCGGCGCCCGAAACCCGCGCTGCGTGCGGGCAATTTTCGGGCCAGCCGGAAACCCCTCCGCCAGGCCTTTGGCCGAAGGGGCCCTACGGGCCCAAATTTTCGGGTCCTAAGAGGGCTGTCGAACCCTGTGTGGCACCTTCAAAAAACTCTGCAGCAACCCGCAAGTCAGCGTAGGCAGGGCACTCGAGCAAGGCATGGTATTCGTCCTCGACCACCCCTGCTGCTGCCGTACCGATAGGTCCGCAGTGTGCCAGCCGTGCCGCCGTATGCGGCACAGCCGTCAACGGTATTGTCGTACAATCCTACGCCATTGTGAACGGGACCTTCAACGGCGTTCCGTACGGCACAGTGGCAGTACGGCCGCCACTAGCTGCCCCCCGTCATGACAACAGGCTGCCCAAATCTGGGAAGAAGCGGGGGCGGGGCCTCTTGACTAATAGCGGCGACGGCGGCAATGGCGATGTATTCACAATCGGCTTCAAGTTCAGGCGGAAGGGGGCTTGCAGCAGCGCCGCCGACCTCTGCATAGCAAAGGGGGCTTGTGTGTACGGCGTCGAGGACGCCCAGCAGACCTGCTGCCCCACTTTACCGCTGGCCCCCGCTAGGCTAACTTTTCGGTACAGGGAGTGCGCACATGGAGTAACGTCAAAGTTGCCAAATGCAGTCCGCTGAAAGCTCCCAAGCAAGCTCGGGACGACACTGCCAGTAGTGTTGGGTATGTGCGCGCTTGTGCGTACTCCAAGAAGGGCCGTTAGGTGTCCCGTGTGGGGGGCGTACCGGTACTGGTTACGGCGGTAGCCCCTGCCAGGCTAAGAGGATTCAAGATGTTTAATGTTGACCTGCAATGCTTTATGAAAGTCTGTTCGGAAGTGTACGCACGTGACGCCGTGCAGGTGCACATAGCTGCCGTACATAGCTGCCAATGTCTGCATGCTGGGCTAATACGCTGATGCTGCATGTAGACTTGATCGCGGGACCAGGTCTCCCCTGCATTCAACATACCTATGAGGACTACCCGACTACCTTGTACGGTATCGGTCTCTCACACCGACGCCTAAGCGCTCGAACTGCATGTAGGTGTTGTGCTCATGTGCGCCGACCGGCTGCTCTGCATGAAGTGCCGCAGAGTGCGGGGTTACGGTCGTGCCTGTGTAGTGATTCGCAAACACAGGCGTTGGTGGTGCTCACGCACTTTAAGAAAGCATAGCAGCACATGAACATGTAAAAGCTGCACCCTCCTGCTGGGTGTGTAGCGGATGTGCGGTAGCAGCGTAGCGTAGTAATGGAACCAAGTTCCGCTGTGCTGCGTATCGTACGTAGCTCGCTTCTGAGGACCACGCACGCGGACCTTACACTAGCAGGCGACTGAGCAATAGTAGGTACCTGGTGGCAAGGACGGCGTTCATATTGGCTCTTGATTGCCGTTAGCCACCCGTTGCCTGTTTCAGGTCCGGTTTTCTGAGCCCTGCAGTGCGGGGGCATTCCGGCTCCTCACCTACCACCCCTCCGCCCCCAGCTCCGCCGTCCCCTGCTCCTTCCCGCCATTCGAATAACCTGTTGTAATATACAACCGTCAACCGGCGACGGGGATCCGGTACACGTGAGCGGTACCAGCACAACACCGTACGGTAATACCCCTAGAGGCCCAGCGTCAGCGGACGATCCCAAGAAAAGCATCCGCCGCCGGCAGCGCACCGTCCGTCCGCTGAAGGTGCAACCTTCAACACTGGTAACGGTAAACGCATTGGTACATTCGAGACATTTGCGCTAGTGCACTATCATAACGGGCACACTGGCATGCTGCTGGCTGCGGACTACTGGTAACAGCGACTAATCTCCCCTCACAAATTGGCTTTGCCGCCAAACAGCGCTTCGCGGACATGCCAGCCACTCCTCCAACTCGACTACACGTTACAACCGGCACACCACACGCACAGTCGTTGCTACGTGTCCTTAGCCTGTGTTCTTAAAGCTGCTTGTTGCCCTTTGCCAAAGCCATCCCATCCGCACCAGCACTGCCCAGCCCGCTGCCGCACGCCTGCTCTCCAACCGCCCCCGGCCCCGCCCCAGGCCCTCGCGAGCACTGCTCTGGCTGCAAGTGCAGGTGCGGCTGCTGCTGCTGCTGCTGCTGTTGCAGCAGCTGCGAAAAGCGCCTCCGAGACCTGGCCTCCCACATTGATGCGACCACAAGCGCGCCCATCCTCCACACCACCGCGGTACCCACAATCCACACCCAGGGCCAATTCGGCTGAATGATCCACACGTGAAGCGCCTCCCCCAACGCCAGCAGCGGCGCCTTGTCCCACGTCTCCCGTACGGACAGCTGCCGTACACTCGGCAGCACCGCCGTACGGTGCAGCGTGCACATCAGCACCAGCCGTACGCTGCCCACGTACGGCGCGTAGTACGGCAGGATACGGAAGATGACTGTGAAGGTGAGAATGAGGACGATCGCAGGGCCATACACCACGGCGGCGAGGTAGTGCTGCCGAACGGCGGAGGCCGTATAGGCGTCACGTGTCCCCGTCAGGCGCGCGCGCAGGCACAAGAGGACCAGGCTGGAGCATGCGTCTGTGGCCCAGCTGAAGAACGACAACACGATACCCTGCAGCAGCTCCACGGAGCCCCGCTCCCGAGCAAGGCGCAGCGCCACAACCGCGAATGGTTGCGCCGTAAGCAGCAGCACGTACGGCGCCGCCGTCGCCATGCCCGCCAGCCGCCACGCCTGGTACGACAGCTCCAAGTCGGGCGGGGAGAAGGGGGCGGGCGGGAGCAGGAAGCGGAGGGCGGCTGCAGTTGCGGTAAGCGGGCCGCGTGGGGTAGGGCTGCTTGATCCCAGGGTCGTTGACACCGCACCAGGGGGGCCTCCGGTGGGGGTAGAACGGGCGGCGACACAGGCTGCTTTCGCAGGCGTAGGGTTGGAGCAGGTGGGGAGGGGGCAATCGTTTGCCGTAGATGGTGCGGGCGTGGCTGGGCCCTTCGACCGCATGGTGGCTTTGGTGTCGTCGGTGAGGGTATCAAGTGTTGACTGCGCAGGAGTGCGACTTGTGGGCGGGCTGAAGGAGGGGCCGTTGTCGGCAGGGGCAGGGGCGCAATCGCCCTCCGTGGCGCAGAGTGGCTGGCCCACATTACTGCCTGCCAGCAGCTGCTGCACCATCGCCGCCGTTTCCGGCAGGCCGTTGTCGTACAAGTACGGCAGCAGGTGGGCGGACACAGCCTCCATGGCGGCCGCGTCTCCCTGCACCTGGCCACCCAGCGCGTACGCCAGGTCCCCCAGCAGCGGGGCCAGGTGGGCCCACCAC
>VFQN01007119.1_pt1 | contig 12222 bp, 8 predicted proteins | sample 3512371 | NCBI WGS metagenome assembly VFQN01 (sample SAMN10412370, study PRJNA504923) | tailings metagenome | isolation source: Replicate 2 from Balatoc abandoned mine | place: Philippines: Itogon, Benguet | collected 2017-08-28
GAAAATTTAGGAACAACTCCTTTAATCATATCTAATCCGACTATTACAGGAGCTCACGCATCAGAATTTGAAATCACAACCTATCCTGCTACACTTACAATTGCTCCTGGAAGTAGTACTAGTTTTGTTGTCACATTTAATCCTGCCGCTATAAGCACACGAAGTGCTGTAATAAATATTACAAACAATGACGGAAATGAAAATCCATACAACTTTAATATAAGAGGGAATGGTACAAATCCTGAAATAAACATTAAAGGAAACGGGAACTCAATTGTTAATAACGATAACACCCCTTCTCTAAGCGATTGGACAGATTTTGGAAATGCAGCCTCTGGAAGTCAGACAGTAAGCCGAGTTTTTACCATTGAAAATCTAGGAACTACATCAATGACAATTACAAATCCAACACTATCCGGCACAAATGCATCGGATTTTACAATTACATTAAACCCTTCAGGAACAACTTTTAATGGTGGTTCATCCAGAACATTTACCGTACGATTTAATCCTTCATCTCCCGGTATTAAAACAGCATTCATTACTATAACTAACAATGATTATGATGAAAACCCATATATTTTCGCTATTCAAGGAAACGGAACTGATGTTGAAATAAATGTAACAGGATTAGGAATTACTATCATCAATGGTGACACTACACCAAATATGAATGACGGAACTGATTTCAGCAGTATATTAATTCCTTCAAGTAATTCAACCCGAACATTCGTAATTCAAAATACAGGAACTACACCTTTAACAATATCTAATCCTACAATTACAGGCTTAGATGCTACAGACTTTACCATTATTTCAAATCCTTCGCTAACCATCGCAGGAAATAGTAGTACTTCGTTTACCATACGATTCTCAACAAATACTTTGGGACAAAAAAATGCAACAATATCAATTATAAATGACGATATAGATGAAAATCCTTTTGTATTCAATATTCATGGATATGGAGATATTGATACTGACGGAGATGGAATTTTAAATAATATTGATGAAGACGATGACAACGATGGCATTACAGATGTTATTGAATGTAGTACTTGTTTAAGCGATCCTTTTAGAAACGGAAGCTTTGAAACACCTGTAATTGCAGCTTCAAGCTATGCTATCCTTCCTACAACCAGTGTTCCCGGATGGCAAACTAGTGCTGAGAATTTTATAGAAATATGGAGTTCCGGATTTAATGGAGTTCCGGCTGCTGCTGGAAATCAATTCGCTGAACTTAATGCCAATATTCCCGGAATATTATATCAAACATTTTGTTTGAACGGTTCTGGAGGAACTATCAATTGGTCTATCAAACATAGAGGTCGCGGTGGTGTTGATCAAGCCTTTGTAAAATTTGGTCCAACATTAGCCGGTGCTATTGCCTCTTCTCCAATTGTAACTATGGTTGACGGAACATCAGCTTGGGGAGTTTACTCCGGTGTATACAACATTCCTGTAGGGCAAACTCAAATTGTCTTAACATTCCAAGCAGGCTATACTGGCTCAGGTAGCGCTTCAATAGGAAATTTTATAGATGATGTTCAAATTGTAATTAACCAAAACTGTGTTGACTCTGATGGTGACGGAATTGCTGATCTTCTTGACTTAGATGATGACAACGATGGCATTCCTGACATTGAAGAAGCCGGTTTCAAAGCCTACAGTAATAATAAATCAACCATGGACATGAGTAGTTCTGCTACTTGGATAGATGCTAATGGTAATGGAATCAATGATTATATTGATGCTATGATTGCCAATGGAACTTACATTATACGAAACACTGATGGCGATTCAAGACCAGACCATTTAGATTTAGACAGCGACAATGATAGTATTTTTGATGTTGATGAAGCTGGTTTATTTAATGGTGATGGTGATATCAATGGTGATGGTGTTGGAGATTTGTTAGACTCAGATGGTGATGGAATATTAGACCTTTATGATAATTATGTCGGATTTGGAACAAATAACAGAGCCTATGCTCAAGATACGGATGGTGACGGTATTGAAGATTTTAGAGAATTAGATTCTAATAACGATGGTATTTATGATATAGCAGGTACTTTATATGCTAATTTGGACGCTAATAACGACGGATTAATTGACGGAACTGCTGATAATGATAGAGATGGTATCATGGATGCTTTTGATACTGATACTACCAAAAGAGGTTCTCCACGCGACTTAAACAGAAAATTATATTTGGACTTTGACGGTAGAAATGATTATGCAGAAGACTCATCAATATTAGGAGGACTATCAGAGGCTACACTAATGGCTTGGATTGATTTGAATAGTAGTTTTAATGCTAACGGAGTAGTAGTTGGTCAAGATAAATTCCAAATAAGAGTTTTATCAACCAGAAGACTTAGAGCAACTGTAAACGGAAAAAATCTAGAGTCTACAACAGCATTAGATAGATCAAGATGGTATCATGTCGGAGCCGTTTTAGGAAATGGCATTTTGAAACTATATCTCAACGGAGAGGTTGTTGCTACAAGAGCATTAGATGAAGTAATTCAAGCCGATGCTACAAAATTAACACTCGGTAAAAACCCGGCAGGAATGAACATATTCTTTAAAGGAAAAATTGACGAAGTCAGAGTATTCAACACAGCATTAACTGATGAACAATTACAAAGAATGGTTTATCAGGAAATTGAAAACGATGCATCAGAAGTAAGAGGTGCTGTTGTGCCAAAAAACATCGGTTCACTTCCATTTGCTAATTTGTTGAGATATTACAGAATGGATACTTTCAAAGATGACATCATTGACAATTTAACAACTCCAACGGTTGATACCGGAACAGGAATGAAAATGTACAACCATAAAGTAATCAATTATCAACAAGCTCCAATGCCTTTTGTAACCGAAAGAACAGGAAATTTTGCAACAGCTGTTAATAATACTGCAAAAGATATACGAGGATTGGACATCATGGATCAAGATTGGTCAATTGTACAAGTAAAACACGACATTACAGAAACAGCAAACAATGTTGATTTAGCCATGTTTGTCGACTCAGGTGTAACCATAAAAATGAATAACGATACCAAAATACAAAATGATTGGTATTTAAAATTAGACGGGAAAATCGATCTTATCGGAAAATCTCAATTAGTTCAAACAGGAAATTCTGATCTTGTCGCAACAAGCACTGGTTTCATAGAAAGAGACCAACAAGGACAAACCAACAAATTCAACTATAATTATTGGTCATCACCTGTAAGTTCAATTAATAATACGACAATCAATCACGGTTATACCGTTGCCGGAGTAATGAAAGACGGAACAAATCCTGATGATATTAAAAATATTCAATGGACAACCGGATTAAATAGTTCTGTTGCTACTCCAATCAAACTAAGCAGTTACTGGATTTTTAAATATCAAAATTCAAGCAACAATTATTACAACTGGATTTCTGTTGGACAAAACGGTACATTACTTCCTGGGCAAGGTTATACACTAAAAGGAAGTAGTGCCGCAACTCCTGAACAAAACTATACTTTTGTCGGAAAACCAAACAACGGAAACATTACAGCTACTGTTGGTTCTAACAACTTACTATTAGTTGGAAACCCTTATCCTTCAGCTATTGATGCTGATGAATTTATAAAAGACAATTTAGCTTCAACAACAGGTGTACTACAGTTTTGGGAACATTACAGTACAAATAATACGCACAATACTGCAGAATATCAAGGCGGATATGCTACTCGAACATTAGTCGGAGGAACAGCTCCGGTTGCTCCAGAAACAATTAGCGGACTTGGTTCCAGCTCAAAAGTTCCGGGAAGATTCATCCCTATTGGTCAAGGATTCTTCGTTACCGGTTCAAGTACAGGAGGAAATTTAATATTCAAAAACACACAGCGTACATTTATAAAAGAAAATAATGTTGATTCAAACACAATGTTCAGAACCAATTCTGCACCGGCTGAAAGTGTTATTCCTATTACTAATTCGGAAGATACAATAAGAGAAGGCGAAAAATTCATGAAATTAAAATTAGGTTACATTGCTAGTACTAACAGATATTATCGTCAAATTCTAATTGGTTTTATGAATGAATATGCTGATAGTAATATCAATCCGGGATATGATGCTGTTACTATAGAGGTAAATTCTAATGACATGTACTTTAAAAACGGAAATCACAAACTGAATATTCAAGGTGAAGGCTATTTTAATGTAAACAACATTTATCCTTTAGGCGTAAAAAATTCAGTTGCAGGAAACGTAAGTTTTGTAATTGACGAGAAAGAAAATTTCACTGATGATCAAAATATTTACATCTACGACAACAGTACAAACACCTATCATAACATTAGCCAAAATCCATTTACAATAAATCTTCCTGCCGGAACAGTTGAAAACAGATTCTCGCTCCGTTTTATGGATACCAATGCATTAGGTGTTGATGATAATCAGTTGGAGAGTGGAATTATCATTCTTCATAATAACAACAAAGATATTATTACAATAAAAAATCAATTATTGGAAACAACTGCAAAATCAGTTGGGTTATATAATATGCTTGGTCAGCAAATTATAACTTGGGATATCGAAAAGCTTGACCAAACCAACATCGAACTGCCTGTAGCAAATGTGAGTACCGGAACTTATATCGTAAAAGTAATCACCGACAAAGGCAATCTGAGCAAGAAAATTTTAATTAAGTAGTTTTTTTATATTTTTTGACACCCCAAATCTAAAAACTCCCTTTACGGGAGTTTTTTTTTATTTAAGATTTGTTATAAAATCCGATAATGAAATTTCCATTTGTTCACCTGAAATCAAATTCTTCACAGTAAACAAATCGCCGTTTATTCCTTTAACGATAAACGGAATAGTTCTTCTTTGTGCATGTTTAAATTGCTTGTCTTCTTTCGCAACATCAGGATACATTTCGGCTTTAATGTTTTCTTTTCGTAAAGCTGTCACTGCTTTCATAGCTTCAAAAGCTTGGCTTTCGCCTAAATTAAAAAACAAAACTTCTGTTGCAACAGAAACTGTTTCCGGAAACAAATTCAATTCTTCCAAAACCAAATAAATTCGGTCTAAACCAAACGAAATTCCAACGCCACTCATATTTTTCAACCCAAAAATTCCGGTCAAATCATCATAACGTCCACCACCGCCAATCGAACCCATTGCAACACCTTCGGGAGCTGAAACTTCAAAAATTGCTCCGGTGTAATAATTCAGTCCACGAGCCAAAGTTACATCCAAATCCAAATTAGCTTTTTGCAAACCAAGATTGATGACGTTTTCACAAATAAAACGAAGTTCTTCAATTCCTTTTTTTCCTTCTTCGGAAGAAGAAAGTAATGCGGAAAGTTTTTCTAACTTCTCTTGAATAGTTCCCGAAAAGTGAAACAACGGCTGTACTTTTTCTAATGCGGTTTCTGAAATTCCTTTTTCAAGCATTTCTTTTTTCACACCATCCTCACCTATTTTGTCGAGTTTGTCCAAAGCCACCGTAAAATCAATCAATTTATCCGAAGCACCAATCACTTCAGCAATTCCCGATAATATTTTTCGGTTATTGATTTTAATCGTAACGCCATTCAAACCTAAAGTTGCAAAAACCGAATCGTATAATTGTACCAATTCCACTTCTTGCCAAAGCGAAGTGGAACCAACCACATCAGCATCACATTGATAAAATTCTCTAAATCTTCCTTTTTGCGGACGATCTGCACGCCAAACCGGCTGAATTTGATATCGCTTAAACGGAAACTCAATTTCATTTTGGTGTTGCACAACATACCGTGCAAACGGAACGGTTAAGTCATAACGAAGCGCTTTTTCGGAAATGTGTTTTGTTAATAATTTTGAGATATTCTTTAAATAATTTGATATAAACTCTTGAGATGAGTGTAATTTATCTCCTAACTTTATAAATAAATACTTAGCTGATAAATTTACATATTGTTCAATTTCAACAATCTCGCTTTTAGACATTTCATATTTTGATTCAAATTCCAAAAAAGATGGATCATTTTGTTCGTAATAATCAGCCATGTTTTGAATAAATCTCTGAATAGAAAGTATCTTTGAAAAAATAATAACCGAATCTTTATTATCTAAATAATCACCCGAATTCAATATCTTAAAAATCAAACGGTCGCCTTCTTCTCCATATTTTCCCATTAAGGTTTCGGAGTTCTCAAAGGTCGGCGTTTCTATCGGCTGATAACCAAATTTCTCAAAATGCGAACGCATTACCGACATGATATAATTACGTTTTGAAACCTCAACCGGTGAAAAATCTCTTGTGCCTTTTGGAATACTTGGTTTTTGTGCCATTTTTAAATTATAAGTTATGAATTATCAATTGTCAACTTTCAATTACTTTGCAAATATCTTACTTTTTACAACTATTTTCCAATTCTGTTCGGTATTCTTGTAACAAAAGCTGTATTTTAGTGTCAAATTTGCGTTATGCTAGGATTACTAAGAGAAAATATAAAAGTAGCTTTGGGTTCCATCCGAACTCAATTGCTACGAACTGTACTTACTATCGTTATCATCGCTATCGGAATTACAGCTTTGGTTGGAATTCTAACGATAGTTACTGCTATTGATTATAACCTGAACTCCAGTTTTGCTTCTATGGGTTCCAATACTTTCAATATCAATAGATATGAATTTACTTCTCGACGAAGCGGCGGTAATGAAGTAGAAAAAATCAATCCAATTATCTCTTATCCAGAAGCCAAAGCATTTAAGGAAAATTATAAATTTCCTATGACTCAAACCTCTCTTTCATTTACCGCGACATCAACTGCCGAAGTGAAATATGAGAATCAAAAAACCGATCCCGAAATTTCAGTACTTGGTGTGGATGAATTTTTTGTTCCAAATTCAGGTTTGGAAGTAACAACCGGTAGAAACTTTAATGTTTTTGACATCAGTAACAACGCTTATGTATGTGTTTTAGGTTCTGATTTTGCTTCGAAAGGCCTACTAAAAGACATTAATCCTATTGACAAATTCATCTCCATTCGAGGTGCAAAATTCAGAGTTATCGGAGTTTTAAAAGAAAAAGGCTCCACTTTTGGCAATAGCCAAGATTTAAGAGTTTTAATTCCAATTCAGGTAGCTCGTTCTATTTTTTCTTTGCCAAATGTAAATTACACCATCAGTACAATGGTTAATAAAAAAGAACTTTTGAACGACGCTGTTGACAACGCAACGATTACAATGCGAAGAGTGCGAAAACTGAATCCGGTAGAAAATAACAACTTCGGAATTTCAAAAAGTGAAGATTTAGCCAACCGAATTGCTGAAATGACAGGCGTTTTAAGCATGTCGGCTTGGGTTATGGGCATCATTACCATATTAGGTTCATCCATTGCTTTGATGAACATCATGATTGTTTCAGTAACCGAAAGAACTCGCGAAATTGGAGTCAGAAAAGCATTAGGAGCAAAAAAGAGAACCATTGCCACTCAATTTTTCATAGAAACATTAACTATCGGGCAACTCGGCGGTTTATTTGGAATTATTTTCGGAATATTGATAGGCTATTTAATATGTCTTGCAGCAGGTTGGTTATTTGTCATTCCTTGGCAAGCAATCATGGCAGCTGTAATTACAAGTTTTATTGTTGCGGTAGTTTCAGGTTCTTACCCGGCAATTAAAGCTTCCAATCTTGACCCGATTGAAGCACTTCGCTATGAATAAGTAGCAGAAACAATTCTGTCGTTACCATAAATGTCTTTAATCAACTGAACATTTTTGAAACCATAACTTTCAACCAAAGCTGCTGTTTCTTTACCAAGATATTGATTGATTTCAAAATATAATTTCCCGTTTTCAGCTAAATGTTTTTTAGCCAACTGAGTTATTTTTCGATAAAAAAGCAACGCAGCGTTATCTTCTACAAACAAAGCCAAATGTGGTTCATAATTTAAAACATTGGGCTTAATTTCTTTTTTCTCAAGGTTTCTAACATACGGCGGATTGGAAACTATTATGTTAAAAAAAGTTGGAAGTTGGAAGTTTGGAGTTTGGAGTTTAGTCAAATCTTGAACCTGTAAAATATCTGTTAGCATAAAACCAACTTCTACTCCATTGATATCAGCATTTTTTTGAGCTACTTCCAAAGCATTTGAAGAAACATCAATCGCAAAAACTTCTGCCGAAGGTAAATTCTTTTTCAAAGAAACAGGAATGCAACCTGAACCCGTTCCAATATCTAGAATTCTAAGACTTTCAACTTTTGACTTTCGACTTTCGACCAAAATCAATTCCACCAATTCTTCTGTTTCAGGTCTTGGAATAAGCACATTCTCATTTACTAAAAAAGGTAATCCGTAAAATTCGGTTTCGCCCAAAATATATTGTATCGGTTTGTAGGTTTTTAATTCTGCCAAAACAGTTTCCCATTGAGTTAACTGCGTTTCATCCATTGCTAAATTGGGTTGTAATGCTAAATCAATTCGTTTTTTTTGATGTAACTTTTCCAATGTCAAATAGAAAAAACTCTCAATTTCCTTTTCGTCATATAAGGAAGAAAGTTCTTCAAGAAAAATGGTTTTGTAATTTTTAAGTAGCATTAATCAATTATTCATTATCAATTGTCAATTCCTTCAACATCCAAATCGGGCAAGTCGTGTGACCAGTATTGCCTAACGGTGAACAAAGGTATTCAAAACCAAACTTTTTATACAAACTTTGAGCTACTTTCATTTCAGGCAATGTTTCGAGATAGCAATTGGAATAACCAAACTCAATTGCTTTTTCAAGGCATTTTTCAATCATTTTGTAACCAATTCCTTTTCCCCGAGCTTCTTGCAGAAAATACATTTTTTGGAGTTCGCAGATGTTTTCTTTAGAATTTTCCAACTGACTAATTCCTGCACCGCCAATTATTTTACCATTCTCCTCAACAACAAAGTATATTGACTTTAGTTTATTATAAGTTTCAAACATAAAATCAAGTTGAACATCAGCAAAAGCAGTTCCTGTTTTAGGAAAATTATCATCGATAAAAACTTTTCGAATTACAGCAGCAATCCTAGGATTGTCTTCAAGTTGTATTGGTCGAATTATTACACTATTCATTATAAAAGTAAAAAGCTATTTTTGCAAAGTGAAGATACATGAAAAATACATAAATCGTTGCATTCAATTGGCAAAAAACGGTTTGGGAACAACCTATCCTAATCCGCTGGTTGGTAGTGTTATTGTTCATAACGGAAAAATTATTGGCGAAGGCTGGCATAAAAAGTCAGGTGAAGCTCATGCTGAAGTGCACGCCATTAATTCCGTAAAAGACAAATCGCTTTTATCTAAATCTATGATTTATGTATCTCTTGAACCATGTAGTCATTTTGGAAAAACGCCACCTTGTTGTGATTTAATCATCAAGCATAAAATTCCAAATGTCATTATCGGAACTGTTGATCCGAATGAGAAAGTGGCAGGAAACGGCATCAAACGATTAATAGAAAACGGAGTCAATGTTACTGTTGGTATTTTGGAAAAAGAATGCAACGAATTGAACAAACGTTTCTTTACTTTTCACAACAAAAAACGTCCTTATATTATATTGAAATGGGCAGAAAGTGCCGATGGTTTTATTGCGCCATTGTATCGTGACAAAAAAGAACCTGTTTGGCTATCTAATGAATTTTCACGACAATTGGTTCACAAATGGCGAAGCGAAGAACAAGCTATTTTAGTTGGCACCAAAACCGTTCTGGATGATAATCCAAAAATGGACGTTCGGGATTGGAACGGAAAAAATCCTATTCGAATTATTATTGACAGAATCGGAAAAATTAATAGTTCATTTTACGTAAAAGACAAAAAAACCAAAACTATTTTCATAACCGAGCAGGAAAATATACAATCGGATGAAAATTGTATGTATGAAAATATTATCTTTGAGAATCAACTTGCTGAAAAAATTTGTGCTGTCTTGTATAAAAACAATATACAATCAGTAATAATTGAAGGCGGATCAACTACTTTGGAAACATTTATTGATGAAAATTTATGGGATGAAGCCCGAGTTTTCAAAAGTAAAATCCAGTTAAAAGAAGGTATAAAAGCACCGTCGTTAAAAGGAAATTCAAAAGTTGTAACAATTCAAAATGACGAACTAATTATTTTTAACCATCATGATTAACGCTATTATTTTTGATTTTGGTGATGTTTTTATCAACCTTGAAAAAGAAAAATCTATCGAAGAATTCAAAAAATTAGGACTTGATGGCCCAAACGAAGAATTAATTACAAAAAACGATTTGTTCGAAAAAGGGCAAATCTCCGAATTACAATTTATAGAAAGTTTTCAAAAATTTTTACCTAATGCCACATTGGAAGAAATCACAAAAGCATGGAATTCCATCATTGGAGATTTCCCTTTGTATCGCTTAGAATTTCTCCAGATGCTATCAGAAAGATATCGGTTATTTCTTTTAACCAATACCGATTCTATACATATTGACCGTTTTGAACACAAAGTTGGTATGTCCTTTTACTCCGATTTTTATCGATGTTTTGAAAAAGTTTATTATTCCTATGAAATGGGAATGAGAAAACCTCAACCCGAAATTTTTACCACTATACTAAACAAACACGATTTGTCGCCCAAAAGGACTCTTTTTGTGGATGATAAAAAAGAAAACACTGATGCCGCAGAAACACTGGGAATTCATGTTTGGAATTTACAAGTTGGTAAAGAAGATGTTGTCAATTTGTTTGAACAAAAACACCTACCTTTTTAAATTTCCAAATAAAAAATTCCAAATTACAACACCTTTAATGGCGTTTTTTTCAAATGAAAGACACCTATAATACTATTGCTTCACCGTCGCCCGAAATTCTGTATAAAGAAAAGAATAGTAAATTTTTTGGTTATGCTTTTCCGGTAACAACCGAAGAGGAAATCAAAGAACATCTTGAAATTCTTCGCAAAAAACATCATGGCGCGGTTCATTTTTGTTACGCCTTTCAACTTGGTGCTGAAACCATTTATTTCAGAGCCAACGATGATGGTGAGCCAAGCAATTCTGCCGGAATGCCTATTTATGGACAAATTCAATCTTTTGGAGTAACAAATGTATTAGTTGTTGTTGTCCGATTTTTTGGCGGAGTAAAATTAGGTGTCGGCGGATTAATTTCTGCTTATAGAACTTCGGCACAAATGGCATTATCCGAAGCTGAAATAATCGAAAAAACCATAGATGTTACTTTTGAAATTACATTTGATTATAAAAATATGAACAAAGTAATGCGAGTTATCAAAGAAAAGAATCTTACAATTGTTTCTCAGGAAATGAATGAAAGTTGTAAAATTATCATTTTAACTCGAAAAAAAAATGCCGAAATGATATTCGACATTTTTAATAATTTGTTTGAAATCGGAGTAAAAAATATATAATTCCTAACGATTATTATAGTTCATTAAACAATTCTAAAATATGCTTCGGCGGAGCAATAGGTTTTCCTAATTTTACATCTACAAAAACCAATATAAAATGAGCCGTTGTTAATAACTCATCATTTTCGTTCCGAATTTCACAATCAAATTCCACCTTAACAGAGCTTTGCGACCTGAACTTAGTTATCACTGTAAGTAAGTCATCATAACGCGCTGGCTTTTTGTAATTTAAATGCATAGAAACAATTGGCAACGCAATTCCGCTTTCTTCGAGCTCTTTATATGAAATCCCTTTATTTCTAAGCCATTCCACGCGTCCAATCTCAAAATAAGGCACATAACTACCATGATAAACAACACCCATTTGATCTGTTTCAGAATATCTAACTCTTAGTTGAACTTTATGTTCTTTCATCTGATTTTTTTTATAGTTAATCTAAATTTTAAACTTTCTTTACAACAATATTTTTAAAAAATCAACCCCATTTTAATTTTTTTTAAAATATTTTATTCACATATTTGTTACCCCGAAATTAATGAAGAATTTCATCTTCATTTTTGTTAAAAAACCTAGACAATAATAACAAAATTTTATTCAATTTATGAGCAAAACTGCGCAATCGGTATGGGAAAACTGTCTTGCATTTATAAAAGACAATATTCAGGAGCAAGCTTTCAAAACTTGGTTTGAACCGATTAAGTCAGTTGAACTTACAGATAACGCATTGTATATTCAAGTACCAAGTAAATTTTTCTACGAATGGCTTGAAGAACACTATGTAAAACTGCTAAAGGTTGCCTTAACA
>VFQN01007120.1_pt1 | contig 12220 bp, 18 predicted proteins | sample 3512371 | NCBI WGS metagenome assembly VFQN01 (sample SAMN10412370, study PRJNA504923) | tailings metagenome | isolation source: Replicate 2 from Balatoc abandoned mine | place: Philippines: Itogon, Benguet | collected 2017-08-28
CCAGCGTGCACCCCAGCGACCACACGTCGGAGGAGGGGCCGTACAGGTCGCCCACCAGCACCTCTGGGTGGGGGGAGGGGGAGGGGTGGAGGGGCGCGGGGACACAGGTGGAGCAGGGGAGCAAGGGACATGGCCGTACAGGCACCCACAAGCACCTCTGGATGGGGGCCAGAGGAGAGGCGCGGGAGGGGCGCGGGGATACAGGTGGAGCAGGGGAGCACGGAGCAGAACCGTACAGGTCACCCACAAGCACCACTATGTATGGGGACCAGAGGCGGGGTGGGTGGGGAGACGGGTGAGAGGGCACCAAGTGGGGCATGGGACCAAGGGATGGGGCCGTACAAGTCGGAGTGCGCCCACAAGCACCTGTGGGAGACGCAGCAGGGAGTGTCCTAAGGTGGAGCAGGGGAGCTAGTGATGGACGCAGGGTGCTTAAGCGCTTGTGTGAAGCTGGGCGTGGGCACTACGGGTAACCCGCGCCCTTGAAACAGACAGCAAGCCAGGATTCCTGTGATATCTCGGCGTGCTGCATATTGTCCTTCCGGCCCCTGCCTTTCCTGCGCCTTTCCTTCCCACCGCTTTCCCTGCCCGGACCCACCTGGCGCGCGGTACCACCGTGTTACCACGTAGCTGGACATGCGCTGCACGTCGAGGGGGCCGCAGCCGGTGGGCCGTGCGAAGCCGAAGTCACACAGCCGCGCCACGCCGTCGCCGCACAACAGGACGTTGGAAGGCTTGACGTCTCGGTGCACGATCTGGGGGCCGGGAGAAGGGCGGGCGGCTAGAGTCTAGAGGCGGCTAGAGGCGCGATGGCCCCACCAGAGGTGTACCGGCATTGCGTGTGGCACAAGGACGGAGTGGATTAGGAGGACCATGGTGGTGTGACGGTGCAAGGCTGCTTGTAGGTTGTAGGCGTGCAGTGGAAGGGCAATGCACGACGGAACCAGGTTTGGGTGGCCTTTGCGAGGGTGATGACATGGACATAGCCTACACACGCTCCGCCGGAGGCCAGGGGCTTGCTTACCGCGCGTGCAGGTAGGCCAGGGCCTGCAGCAGCCAGGGCTGGCGGCAGGAATGACAAACTTGTAACCGGTAATCCTGTGTAATGATGGTACCGCGTCGTACCTGATTCGTGTGCAGGTACGACAGGGCCTGCAGCATCTGCCACGCCAGCAGCTTGAGCTCTACGGCAGGCAGCCCGCCGCCGCCGCCGCCATGGCCGCCGCCGAGGCCGATCAGCTGCCGCTCTATCCCCTGCTGCTGCAGCTGCTCCTTTTGGTATGCGCGAAGCAGCTGGTAGGCTGAAACGCCGTAGTAGGGAAAGACCAGGTAGATACGGCCGCGTGGGGAGCGAAAAGCCGCCTGCAGCTCCACTAGGCTGGGGTGCCGTATGGAACGCAGCACAGATACCTCACGCTCTGCCAAGCGGCAAACCTGTTGGGCATACCGGTATACGCAGGTATAAGTTTGCATACCGTGCTGCATATGGGGATGGACATTGCACCTTCACACCATATGAGGCGTCGGGGTCAGCCTTGCCATCATGCTCAGCCCAGGAGTCCTGCCCAGTCCGCCTAAAACTGCACCAGGGGCGCGCTTGCACGTGTCAGCTGCAGCTAGCGCCCCGTGTCATGCCAAGTATCCGTAATGGACACACTCGTACCTCTTTCAGCTCATGGGCATGTTTGAATGACTTGATGGCCACCAACTGGCCGTTCCTGTTGTCCTTGCACTTGTACACCACCGAGTAGGCGCCTTCGCCTATCGTTGTCAGGTACACATAGTCCTGCGAGCGCGGTAAGTGCAAACATAGTCGCAGACAGGCGACTGGTTCAGAATGTCACGGATCCGGTTCTGTCAAGTGTCACAAGGGTCCATGCGAGGCGTAGCGTTTGCTGATGGCCGCGATGGTCGGGGTTCCGTCGTCTACCGTTGGCCGCTGCGCCTACGGGCCTGGTCCCTCTGGAACTCGTCGCCAGAGAGCGTGAATTGTGCTAGTGATAACTATTGCAAGCGCAAGCCGAGGCAGCTCGAACCGTTCTTTCTATGACAAACTCACAGCTACAACAGCCTGGACCTGGGAACCGCAGGAAGACGCACCTCCATTTGCGTAACTTTCGCTTCTAGACGCGTATTGCGATGACGAGTTCATTGGCGCAACATGGTCGGTCACCGCCACGCGCCAGTCTCGAGCGCACTGACACTGGAGCTCGGCGTTGATGTGTAGGTAGACCTCTAGTGTCCTGACGCCCTGATGCAGCCATGCATAGAGTGCAGAGAGCCCATGTACGTGGCAGGGGCTGGAGCGACGCGACAACGCACGGCTTGCGCGCCACTGTATCCTCAAACCTATCGCAACTCCTAGATGTGTCTTCTTATGTGAGACGCTATCATGTGATACACGAAGCCTGCGCATAGTGCGGCACACAATTTCTATGTACTACTTCCGGAAGCAGTTGTACATGGTACGGGAGATATGAAAAGGTAAGTATGTAAGGTATGCACAGGCCAAAGTAACATTGCTCAAAGTCAGCATATGACTCTGGTATGGAGCATCACCTGTCGTCCATGCAGAACGCACCCAGTCTGAAAACGCCCATTGGCTGCCATTGGCTGCCTGAGCGCTGAGTCCGAATTGTCCATGAGCTTCCAGCACGTTACATTAACCGGCACAACTGTACATATCTTTGGAACGGACCACCGCTCTGCACCACAAGAGCGGTGCATTTGCGTGCCAGCTCGTCCAATGCCGACTTGCGGCCGCTTCTCCGACGCAGCCCAGTTGGCACATCTAGTCAAATTCCTGATGATGAACAGATTAGAAACTAGCCCGCCTCACATGTCCATGAAGACCGAGTCGCGAGTCTGTAGTTCATAGCGTCTACGGCATTGGAGAGCAGAGAGCATATGCCAGCAAACTGAGCTCAACGTGTGAAGGCGACGGTGCTTTTGTGGCGATTGTGTTACATACGCATAGAGTCGAACCAAATGGTGCGAAGAGCACATGGTACCTCGCGGTCAAGATGGCAACTTGGCAAGGGGCTGCTATGGCGTCAAGATGGCAACAGGGACCAATCGCGGTACAGACGATACAGCCCATCCCAGGAAGCATCCCATCCCATGCAGGAAACAGGACTGGAACGGCGACCGTGCCGAGCCAACTCTTATCGAGTTGTAGGACGCCAGCGCAGTTCACTTATAGTGTACACTATGCGAATATCAGCAAAAGCCAGTATGCCATATATAACCAGAACAAAAGGACAAGTCTAGGAAATTTGCAAAAACACCAAGACCAAATGCGAAACAAATGCGCCGCGCGAGTTCGCGGAGCCCGTGCGCGTTTTGGCAGGTAGGACAGCAGGTACCCCCACCCGCCTACCCCCAGCTCAGCGGTCAACCCCTCAAGCCTCCTCCCACGTCCTCACACGAAGCCATGCAGATGCACTCTCACGGCCCACATGTCAGACTGACGCATGTTTACCTTGCTCACATTCCCCCCTTAATCCGACACACTACGGACGCTCCTCACTGCATCCTTCCATGGGCCACGCGATCATGCCACGTGCCCACGTCCCACGCGTCAGTCCATGCCACAGTGGCACAACGCCGCCGTGAACTTACGGCTCCGTGGGACGCACCCCCCGCTCCGCATGGTGCGCCAAGTGCCCTGCGCTTCCCACGCGTCAGGCCCTGCCATGCCACTCCGACCCCGCTTGCAAGCAGCTCCACGGGGTGGCATCATCCCCCACCACGTCCCATCCGTGCTCACTGCCACGTGCCCGTGCTCCCCCACGCGTCGTGTCACGCCACGCCGCCGCCGTTCGTGTACGGCTCCACGGGGCGGTACGTCACGCGGCCGTCAGCGCCGGTGACGTAATAGTCTGACGAGGGCGCGGGCAGGCGCAGCAGGTGCGCGCTGGGGTGCTGCTCCGCCCACAGCTCGTGGCAGGCCTGGCGGTAGCGAGACACGAAGTCGGTGTAGTCCCGGATCTGGGGGAGGGGGCGGCCAGGGGGGAAACAGTGCATCCGTAAGTGGGTGCATCTCAACGCGAGGGTGAGAGGATGGCGGACAACAGGGTTTGGTGTACGCCGGAGTTTTGTGTCGCCCATTAGTGGGATTCAGTTCGGGGAGGGGCGCACCGGGTCCGTCGCAAAGGGGTGCGGGGGTTGCAACCTGCCGTTGAGGAGGGATGCACGTGCCGGAAGGAGGACAGGGCGCCGCAGAATGCGGGACGATGTGTGTTGCAAGGCAGCGTGGGTAACCCGCGTCCCGTGTTTGCCACCGCCTCTCGGCACCCCCACTATGCCCTTGTGCGTGTCCACCATCAACCCGCCCCTGACTGTGTATCCGCGCCAGCGTGTATTAACTGTTAACCCACGCACCATGTTGGCCACCGCCTCCCCGTGCACCATGTCGCCCTCCACGTCCACGTCCCTCTCGCAGTCCACCAGGAGGGCGGGCAGCTGGTGCAGGAAGGGGGAGCTGGGCACGCCCTCGATCTGCAGGAACGAAACAAGAGAAACGAGTAAGGGATACATGCGTTGTACGCAGTGCTGTGCGCGCTGTGCTGCTTGTGGGCCGCTGGCCGCTGGTCTGGGCACGCCCCCGGTCAATGTGGGGCACACGCCCTCATGTGATACCGGTCCTGTGGGGACCTGATAGCTGGTCTACAGCCTCCTCGGCGCAAGAATACTTGCACTGTGACTAATGCGCTGCTCATTAGAACGAAGTCTGCAAGGCCCCGGGTTCGCACCGTTATGAGCGGGTACGTGCTGCTCTCCAGTACCCCCACAATACGGACGCACGCACACCCTTAGCAGCTCACGGCTTGTGTGTAATAAGATGTGGTGTAGGTCGCGACTTGAGTGTTTGCATACAGGTATATTGCCCCACTAGGGAACACCCCCCAATATTATTACTATATTGCCCCACCTTTGTTGCGTCAATGATGAAGAGCACGTCCGCCAACGAGGGCGGCACCTCGACACGTGCCAACGCGGCGGGCGGCGCCACGTGCAGCGGCAGCAGCGGCTCACCGTGCCGCCGCCGCCGAGCCTGCAAGGATAGGCGTGAAAAGGCCGACACTCGTGGATGGCAGGCGGGGATCGATCTAGACGCCGCTGCCATTACCACTGCAAGGGCGACACTGGCGAGCGCAAACAGGCTGCAGCCAAGCGAATCTTTTGTTATCAACCATGGTGTGCGGGGGGAGCTTGGCTTGCCCCCCTGCGTGACGGCCCTGGCCTACACCAGGTTGGAGTTGGACCTCCGCGTTGGCATGATGCAAATATAGTGCGCATGCTGCCCGCGTCAGGGTGTGCGGGTGCCAACGCGTTCTGGGTGTTCGTGGCGACGCGCGGTGTGACTTCCCACCAAGGCGGCACCCTCCCGACTTACATGCCGGTCGGTGAAGTGGGGGTGGGGCTGCTGCGCGCCGCATGTTGACGAGGTGGATGAGGACGAGGGCGAGGAGGAGGGCGAGGAGGATGACGGGGAATCCGAGGAGGAAAGGCTGCTGGATGTGGAGGCGGAGGCGGAGAGGTCGTCGATGCTTTGGGAGCCAATGGCAACGGCCGAGGCGGCAGGTGGTGGGGAGGAGTATGCGGAGAAGGAGTGCGAGGTGGCGTGCGTGGTGGTGGCGGAGGAGGAGGAGGAAGTGGAGGAGGAAGGAGCGTCTTGTTGTTGCTGCTGCTGGATCTCCAGCGCGCGCTGCCGCAGCTCCACCGCGGGGATGCCCGCGCCGCGCAGCCAGTCCTCGTGATTGCAGTGCAGCGACTGCGGGGAACACCGTGGCACAATGGCACATGCACATGTTTAGGTACGAGGCTGGCTGACAGGTTGGGGACCAGCTGAACGGGCGGCGGCTTTATGAACACAAACAAGTACGAGATGCACATGGACATGGACATGCGCGGTGCTTTGTAATGACCGGGGGTCCGGACCGAGGCACAGCGACCGCCTCTGTATGCTGGGTCCTCACAAATGAGCGAAGGCAACAGTTGTAGGTAAACGCCTAGATAATGTTGGCCATACACGCACAGTGCGCTGGCCCCACCTGCAGGTACTCCAGCGGCACGCCCGTCTCCTCGCTGCGCGCCCTCCGCTTCAGTCGGCTCATGCACTTCTCGGGCGAGGCGCGCAGGTACACGAGCCCGTTCGGCACCAGCGTGGGTAGGGACTCCAGGATGGGCCTGTGCGCGGGGATACCAGGCGGTTACAGGCGGTTGCAGGGGGTCAAAAAGGGCGTGCAGGGGTGTGCAGAGGCAGCGAGCGAGGCGCGGGCGGAACAGGGGATGAGTTCTGGAGGACGTAACCCACACCGCTAACCCACCCGAACCAGGCGTCATAGATGGCCAGCTCGTGGTCCTGCAGGTCCACCCCCCTGCCCCACGCACCTGCACCCACACCCTTAACCCACGCCCTTAACCCACACCGCTGACCCACCCGAACCACGCGTCGTAGATGGCCAGCTCGTGGTCCTGCAGGTCCCCGCTGGCCTTGACCGCACGCACAAACACCATGCGGTCAGAGAACACAGAGCGCTCCAGGATGCGCGCCTTGGACGAGCTGCCGTACGTGTCGCGCTCCTGGCGGGCGGGGCGTGTACGGCAGGTGGGCCAGCGCGTAAAGAAGGACCGGAAGGGGCAGGGTGTGTGCAGGAGGCTGGAGGAGTCCTCCTGGCACCACCCATAACCCACAGCACCAGTGCACCGCCACCACCACGGAAGCCTAGGCACCTTACGCCGCTCACACGCCACACGTAACGTGCGTGGAGCGCCAGGCGTGGGTCATCAGTGCACAGGGGGCGTGTCCCTGTGAACAGTAAGCCCGCGTCCCGCACCTGCATGACGCGTGTGAGGAAGACGTAGTTTTGGAAGGTGTAGGCCAGGCGCCGGGGGTCTTTGTAGAACAGCTCCAGCAGGTTGACGTCTGAGCCGCCCACACGCTGCCACTGCTCGATGGGCTCCTTTACGAACTGTGATGCGCAGCAGCAACAGCGTGCATATGAAGTGCAATGAGCAGCATGCGCAACAGTAGCAGTTTGGGCACTGGTGAAAGCAGCAGGGAAGTTGTCATCCGGGCCCGAAAGGCGCAACTTTCAGCACGACCGAACCCTAGAACCTCTGCCCAGCGGCCAGGTACAGTCCCGCGCCCCGTAAGCTGCCGCTGCAATGCCCTGCGGCGCCCGCACTCGCACCCGCACCCTCTGCCGTACATGGCCCCATTCCGTACTGCCGTACACTCACGCTGAATCCCTCGTCCTGCAGCAGGTGGCGGTTGAGAATGGACAAGAAGGTGGACTTGCCAGCGCTGATGTTGCCCTCCACGCTCAGCGTCACCTGGCGGCCGGGGAAGGGAACAAAAAATAGGTCTTGATTGATCTTACATGTTCGACTTGATTTTTATATGTTGTTGCAATTCTGGACCTGATGTCGCCCTCCACACACAGCGTCACCTGGGGGGAGGAAAGGGAACAGGGTGTCGCCTTCCGTAAGCAGGGCACCGCATCAATGTGGCAATCGCTCAACTACTGTCGGGAGGGAGGCATGCGAACAGGTATGTTGCCCTCAACGGTCCGGGTCACCTGGGGGAAGGTGGACAACATATCAGCATGGGGAGTGTGTAAGTGTGTGCTGCTGCCGCGAAGGTATGCTACCCCTCGGCACCAGCCCCGCCTGCGCCCCCACGCGCCAGCCCGGCACAGCGGTCGCACAGGTCGGTATTTTCCTCATGGCGCATTTTCGCCTTGCCAACCAACTCCCCGCAGGCTGGTGTGTGGTATCAGCCTTTTCCTGACGCCTTGCACCCTGTCCTCGTACTGCACGCGACTAACCCACGCGCCACGCGGGACTCCTTGCCTACCACCTGCATGGTTGACCGGATGCCCCCGAGCCGCACTACCCTTCGCCGCCTGCACTGTTGACTTCAGCACCCATACCAGTTCCTCCAACATGCAAACCCCACGCCTGCCCCAAAATCCAAAACGGTCTGACAGGCCGGACCCACCCTGCATGCGACCCACAGCCCCTGATCCCCGTGTACCCATGCCTGCTTCACCAACCTCCCCACGACACCGGTTCATCAATCTCGCCGTTTGCACTCGGGTTGCCGCCCAATCGCGCCCACTCCCACCCACTCGCGTGCTGGCCCACCTCCTGAGTGACCCCCACCACCACCACCACCACCCCGGCACCCACCACCAATACGCTAGTGGCCCTCCACAGTCTCCCCTCCTTCCCTTCGGCACCACTCTGTCACCCACCAAGACACCCAACCACCAGCGCACAGTGTCACTCTGCCCGTCAGCGCCCCCTCGGTATCAAACCAAGGGCCTGCAGCCCCTCACCTGCTCCGTGGTCAGCCGCAGGGGCTGCACCTCCTGCCATCTATGCCCTTCACTCTCACATTCGCGCCTCCTTCATACCTACGCCGCCACTTATCCCGGGACACTATCACGCCTCCACCCTTCCCTCTCACGTACACCCGAGCCCACGGTAACACCCCACCCATTGACAAGCCCCCGCCAAAATACAGGTTTGAAAGGCATGAATCCCCTCACCTGCTCCGTGGTCAGCCCCAGGGGCTGCACCCCCTGGCCATGCGCCGCCGACCCAACGCCCAACGCCACGGACCGCTGCGGCCGCTGCTGCTGCTCCGGCTGCTGCTGCTGCTGCTGCGACCCGTCATAAACGGTCCTGAAGAACACCAGCATTGACTCTACGTTGTCGACGGGAATGCCCACCTTGTCCTGCACGGCATAGATAGGGTATGGGAGGTGAGGGGAGGGTTTTTACCAGCCGCCTACCCACTTTCTGCGTTGGGGCCACTGCGCGCTGCGCGTTGCACGCTGGGTCAACGCGGTGCGTGCCGTTGTTAGTACCGATAGTAGCGCATTACCGGTGCATCACGTCCCATCGGCTTTTGTGATTGCGTGTTGCCATGCAGCGGCAGCCCCCCTAGCGTTGGCCCTACCCCACATCTGACCCGCGTTTGCCAAACCCGCGTTCCCCCACTCCCCCTCAAGCCCCATAAGTATCCCACCTGCATCAACGATCGAAACTGCTCCTCCCCTTGCCCATAGATGCGCTTCAGGTCCGAATACGAGAAGATGTCGTGGCTGTTAAGCTCTTTCTCATAGCCGCTGACGCCAGAGACAACGAGCAGCTCATCAACCTTTTTTGGAAGAGGCGTCGATGCCTTGCCGGCTGTCCGACGTGACTGTGTCGTTGCTGCGCGGTTGCCGCTGGTGTTGACAGCGTTAACAAGGGTCGTGAGGCGGCGGTTCAGCAAAGGAACCGCAGCGCGGAGAGGTGCATGAGAGGATAGTGTCGTCGGTAGACTTGATGATAGACAGCGGCTAGTGGTCGGCGTTGCAGCGGCAGGGGCGGAAGAGCGACCCAAAGTCCCGGCGCGCATTTCACTTTGTTTCCACGTCGGTGACGCTTTAACGTTCAGTGCTCCTGGGGGTAATGCACGCTTCCCTGTGTAAGTAATCTGGAAAAGTGAAGTTGCCTCGTAGAGAGCTGGCGCTACAAAGGTGCTCAAAAAGTCTACGAGGGCGGCTTGGCGCAGACAGGACCCCAGCATAAGGGACGCAAAACTTCTAAATACGTAGCATGTGTAAATCTTATGAATACCGCAAGTCAGGCAGTTTGACTGGCAAAGTCAGGCACCTGCATGGGCGGAAGGGAGTGCCAAGAGTCGCGAGGACACAAAGGGCCATGCTCCGACATGGCAAGATGCTATCCAGGGTTCCAGGCTACATACTGCTGCGTATCATTGTCACTGAAGGAACGACAAGCATGCACTTTTGGGGAAGCAAGGGCTAGCGCCCGTACTGGCCTGTGGCCTCCTGTCCGCGGGCAGCCTCCCGAGCAGCTTGGTCGGTGTCACAGTGTGGGCAGCCAAGGCCCAAGGGGGCTGGTGGACCCTTGCATGACCACACCAAGGGCCCAAAGTGCATCCACATACACACCGTCGTCTCTTTTTCGTAGAAGCAGCATGGGCCTACCTGCCCTGATACAGCCGAGCACCCACATCAGCCGGGGAGGGCATGCGCCACCTTTCCTAAGCAGTGTAACACCCGTCATGCGTCATCCTCACCCACTCCATAGCCCCTTCAAGGAACCATGGAGCCGCCTTTGCAATGTGCTTACGTACATCTGGCCTCTCCTCTGGTGAAATAGCCCCGCCACGCACTAACAGCGCGTGCAGACTGAGTCCGCCATAACAGCATGCCCAATCGTCATCGCGTCTGCGTGCCTCCTTCAGCTCACCCATGCGGCCATCCTGCTACACCGGGTATGGCACGTGTCAAAAGCCCACGCGCCGGGTACGTGCCCTCCTCAATGCGACCGCTCCTCCGCCTCGCCGACCTCTCCTGGAACAACCGCTCCATGCCGTCATCCTTGGCCATCCTGCCATGCCGCACGCGACACGTGTCTGGCCAGGAGGGCCTCTCTGGGGCAATCAATAGACCCGAAGGGGCCTCCGGCCCACACGTCCGACACGTGTTCGACTCGACGAGCCCTCCTCCCCGCCACTGCCGTCCTCCCTCCTGGACGGCCCCTCCACGCGGCCATGCTGCTACACAGCGCACACCATGTGCGGCCTCACTCCAAGCCCTCGCCCCCCTCGTCATCCTCCCCCCGGAACAGCCCCTCCATGGGGTCACGCGGCCGCGCTGCTATCCCGTCTCTGACACGTGTCGAGGCCCACGGACGCGTGTCAAGCGTCACTCCGACCCCTCGTCCTCCTCGCCGTCCTCCCCCCTGAACAGCCCCTCCATGGGGTCACGCGGCAGCGGGTTGTCCCCCTTGTGCGCCTCCCGCCGGTCACGCGCCGCCACCTTGCTGCCGTACTTGCCCGCCGCCTGCCGCTTGATGGCGGCGCGTACGGCGTTGGGCGACGTGTAGTCGGGGTTGTCGTACAGCGTGGGCCCGCCGAAGCTGCCGCCGAAGATCTGCGGAGACAAAAAGGTGCCGGAGTGCGTGTAGGAAAATATGTTGTTGGCAGAGGGATGGTAGCGGAATGCGATGTGAGGACTTCGGTGGAGTTGGGGCAGAGTTGCGGCCAACCCGTGTTGCAGCACAAGTGACACCGCCAGAACAAGCAACGCAAAGGTCTAAGGGGTGGCTAACTTCGCTGTCACCAGGTGCCCATTTACACGTGTCCCAACGCACGCACCGCTGTCGCGTGCAGCCCGCCCATCGCTGGCCCGTGCCACCTGGCCCGGTTGCCACACCCATACGCCCTTAGTACACACTTAACCCACGCCCACCTTGATGGGGTTGAGGCAGAAGCGCGGCCCCACCTCCACCAGGGAGGCGTTCTCTGGGTCGCTCTTCTTCTTGTCCGCCGGGATCACCACCTGCAGGCACACCAAGAGGAATAAACCTAAGGACAACAACATGGGAGCCAAAGAACGAGTGGCTCTGCATAGTTGTTCCAGCTCATGCGGGTTACCATGTACTGTGCACATGACTGTCTTTCCCATGGCCGCATTGACTTTAGGCAGTTGGGCACCCAGATGCACCCGACCGAAAGCGTTTAGGACAGCACCACATAACAAATGAATACTGTGAAGTGCCTATTGGTTGACACTGTGAATGAACTTGCCTGGTAGTTGCGCACCCATATCCGCCCGTCCGCGAGCGTGAAGGACAGCACGTGGTCGAAGAAGGGCTTGGCCTTGTGGTGGCGCTTGGGGGTGGCGAACGTCTGGGGGCGGAGGGCGGAGGTCACGTGCGGATGTGGTAACAGTCAGTCAGATTGTTGTCGACTCCGATGTTTGTCGGATCTGTGCTCGCCCGTGTTCACCAGGGCTAACGTCTTGGGGGGAGGGCGGAAACCGCGTGTGAGTTGACATGACAGAAGGGACAGCAACTTCATGGCTACAGCCTCGCGTGCAAGGCCCAGCGGCCGTCGCGGTGCCTTGCCCCGGTCATTGAATCCCCGGCGTTTGCCCACCATGCAGGACTGGACTGCGCACCGGGAGGGCGGCGGGCCCTTACTACTTAATACACACCCGTTGTAACCCACACCCACCTGCATGAGCATCTCCTTGAGCAGCTGCATGCTCGCGGTGCTGCCCTGCCGTCTCCTTACGCAAGGTGTGAGCATTACCCACCTAACACACACGCTGTTGAACACCCACACCCACACCCAATTGGGGGCCGCTCCCTTGCCTTGAGGACCCTTACAGGGCCTCCGTGCTGT
>VFQN01007121.1_pt1 | contig 12219 bp, 4 predicted proteins | sample 3512371 | NCBI WGS metagenome assembly VFQN01 (sample SAMN10412370, study PRJNA504923) | tailings metagenome | isolation source: Replicate 2 from Balatoc abandoned mine | place: Philippines: Itogon, Benguet | collected 2017-08-28
TGAGGCGAGGAGGTCGATGAGTCGTGTTGAAGTCGCTCTGTCTGTTCTGTGGAAAACAAACCCTTTGCAAAAAGAGGACGTCTTTAATTGAAAAGCGCTTTTTATTTTTGAAAAAGTGTTTCTTCAGAGATGAAACTGTCGCCACTTTAAATCAAATCATAAGAGAACCACTTGAAACCCCTCTTCTGCTCGATCACTGAGACTCTTAGGTCAAGGTCAAACAGATTCTTGAGGAATTCAATCTCAAAGCCTGTTTTGAGTAGAAGATTATGGATAACATCTCGGTTAATAGCGCTCAGAGCAAGAGCGTGAGCGAGCCGATCACTAACCCAATCAACAATGCCCCTCCAGCGAATCCAGCTGGAGGTCCTGCTGCAAATAATAAAGACAGTGTGAAAGATATTGGAGTGAAGTTTACAGTGAAACACGCCTTTGGCAGTCATGCAACGAAGCTAGATCCGCTGCAGTCGTTCGCCGCTCTGTCAGGCAACAGAGACTACTCCGACCGCCTCATTCACAAGGTGGGCAAGCAGCTTTGCATCTACGATCCGGAGACAAATAGCCAGGAGTTCTTCGACAGTCGTCTGAAGAATGTGGTGGACGTGCTGCACTACACGATGAGTCCTAACGGTCGCTTCATCGCCATGTGCGAGTCAGTGAAACACGATAGAGGAGCTTCAAACTCTGAGTCCACCTCGCAAGTCTCTGTATATTCTTTATCAACTTTAAACCGCCTAAAGACCTGCCATTACTCGCTGCCCAAGCCCTTCGTCGTCTGTGTTTTCTGCGGAGATCCGAAACTCCTCGCCGCGCTGTCCGACGAGCCAGACCGACACATCGTCGTCTGGTACTGGGAGAAGGAGAAAGTTTTCAAGACATGCGCAATCTCACTCGGTGCGACAGTGCTTCGCGCTGCTCCCTCGACAAGTCTCATGCTGACGACATCAGGGCCATCAGCACTGAGGAACTGGTGCATCGCTCCTGACGGCTCTCTGAAGCCTTCGAACTTCCTGCCCCCAGCCAAGGAAAGCTTAGACGTCTACTCCGACCATCTTTGGCTGCCTTCCAATCTCTCGCATCATCGGATGGTGACGTTGGTCGACCCTGACTCATCTAACGAGATCAACAAGTTCCGCAAGCAGTCGGTGTACATCTTTGAGGGCAGTGACAATGCCAACTCCACGTCAGCAGGCTCTATTGCTCCCATTATTCCCATTCTGATGGAGCTGCGTCAGACGATCCAGTTGAAGCTCGATCCCGGCACTCGAGTCGAGAGAGTCGTGCCCAACGCCAAGGCCTTCCTCCTCGTGGGACTCAACGGCCTCATCTGTATGTATGAACGCACTGACGACAAGCACGAGCCCTACATAGAGTCGAAGCGCTTCTCTCTCGGCGACCTGCACATTATCGGCGCCACTGTCTATCCGTCAGAGGAACGCATGGTCATTCTGACGAAGTCTGGTCGCATGCTGACGATGCCTCTGGACATCTCTATAGACCAGATTAAGAAGGGTGCGATAGGAAATCACTCACACGAGGACGACAACAGCTCTCAGGGTGGCAACAACTCTGTTCCTGGCACAGGACGTGGCGGCAAAGGCGACGACAACGCGAGTCATGCCAGTGCGTCATCCTCACTCGGAGGCCTGGATAAAGTCGACCGTCATCACCACGGCATCGCAGATCTCACAACCGGCGGGTATCACACGTCCAGCATTTTATCGGCGGACATCGCCTTCGAGAGACCTCTCATCGTCACGATTGGCGCTGACGCCACGATGCGCGTGTGGAACTACCTCACAGAGAAGTGCGAGCTCGTGCACTACTTTCGCAACGAAGAGCCGCTGGCCTGTGCCTTACACACGTCAGGCTTCCAGGTGCTCGTGTCGTTCAAGGATCGCATACGTATGTACAACATTCTGATGGACAAGATCAAGTTCCACAGGGAGACGGTGCTGAAGAACTGCAAGTGCATTCGCTACTCCAACGGCTCGCAGTACTGGGCCGCGGCCTCTGGCATTAACGTATGTGTCTATGAGACCAAATCCTTCCAACAGCTCATGACGTATCAAGGGCACATGATGACAGTCGTCAGATTGTGCTGGGCTCCCGGCGATCAAGTGCTCTTCTCTGCCGGATTAGACGGCAACGTGTATGGCTGGCCAATCGCAAAGGACGGGAAGATCGAGGTGATCTCAGCAAACAATCGATCGTCAGCGATCCTTGACATCGCCGTGGACTGTGAGGCGACGGTCTTTCCCATCTCCTCCAAGAGCGAGGGAGTCGCTGACGAGGACGGTGCCGGTCTCTCTGGTGGCAATGGAAAGAGTGCGGCGAACTTGAACTCTTCCCTCGTCGCCGCCAATAATGCAGCGGCAATAGCCAATGCCACGTCGCACCATCGATCATGGATGATTGTGTCAGCGCTAGACGGACATATCCGCATGCCGACGTGGAACATGGATCAAGTGAAGCTGAATAACACGTACTCACACCACTCCACTGCTGTCACTTCCTCGAACTCTGCCTCGAACCAAGCGAGCAGTCGAATCTATCCAGTCGTCGATGGCACGTACCTGATCTACGGCGACTCCTCCATCTCCGTCACTGCCATGCACATGTCGAGTGATCGCGCGAAACTCTTCGTCGGCACTTCTGTGGGCTCTCTGCGCATCTACCCCTGGCCGCCCGAGCCCGCCCACGTGCCCCACCACCCGCCCACCGTCACGAGCACTCAGGTGGTGGCAGGGGCGAAGGACGGGCATCACGGCAACAGCAGTCACGGACACCATCACAGCAGTGGCGCTGCCCACCAGTACCACCCCCTTCTCTTCTACGAGGTGTACACTCACGCAGGACCTGTAGTGGCGATCATGCAAGGACCGCTTGACAACACCGTCATCTCCGCTGGCGCTGACGGCTCCGTCTTCATCCACTCCTTCCATGACGAACGACCGAGAAAGACAGCGACTGGCGGCAACGTCATCATCGACCCGTTTGAGACGAACGAAGAAGAGTCATTGCTCAACTCTGACGTCATCCTCCTCGCTCTCGAGGATGTGGAGGAACACGTCAACCAGGTGGTGGAGCTGCAGAAGCTGCTGTCAGAGACGAGAGCGAAGAACGACTTCCAGGCACGTAAGCTAGAGTTCGAGCACAACGAGGCTCTGAAGCGCATCACTGAGATGCATGACGTCACGATCAATCGCGAGAAGGAGAACTACGAGAAGCAGAGACAGCAGTTCGACAAGCGCATACGAGAGCTGATGATCGCGATCGAGATGAAGGAGAACGACCACATCAAGATCATCACTGAGCTGGAGAACAAGTACGAGCACAAGCTCGCTGACCAGCTAGAGCGCTACGACCTGCTGTCAGAGAAGATGACGTTGTTGAAGCAGAAGTGCGAAGGACTGCTGGAGAGCGAGAAGAGCGTCTTCTTGAAGCAGATCAACGACATCAAGAACGAGTCCAACTACCGAGAGAAGAAGCTGCGCGTCGAGAATAGACGAGCGATCGAAGACAAGATCGCGAATGAGTCAGCGTTCAGAGAGATCATCAACCAGCAGGAGGACGAGTACGAGGACGAGTTAAAGCAGCTGATCAAGGCGGCGGAGTCAGAGCTCATCACTGAGCGCGAGACGATTCTCAAGCTGCGAACACTCGTGCAGACGAAGAACACGAAGCTAGACCAGCTGAAGAAGAAGTTCGTGGAGCTTCAGCAGGCCTCGAAGGCGCGCATGATCCTCCTCGAGCAAGAAAGACTGGAGAAGCAGCGACTGCTGGACACGATCGAGCACTACAAAGCGAATCTCGTCGAGCGAGAGGATGCGCTGGCCGAGAAGGAGAAGATCGTCTTAGAACTGCGATCGAAGACACGCACGTTAGAGAACTTTCGCTTCGTGCTGGATCATCGCCTGCAGCAGTTGTCGGCAGAGAGAGGGCCGATCACGTCACACATTGAGGGACTGGAGAAACACATCGCGACGATGTACGAGGAGCTGGTGGAGGAGTTCTCGACGAAGAAGATGATGTCAGAGAACTCGGACATCAAAGACCAGAAGATCCAGTGGATCTCGCAGGACCTATCCAAGACACGTCAGTCCGTACGTGAGAAGGAGCAGTACATCGCCGCCTTCAAGCGAGAGCTGGGCAACCTCGTCACCTCGATGGTCGTGGGCAAGGAGCTCGAGGAGTCCGTCAGAGTCTTGTATCGCAAGTTCGTGCGTGGCGAGGAAGGAGCGACTAAATCCATCGTCAAGACCAACGCTCAAGTGACGTCAGCTGTCAGTGAGATCATGAATGGGCGGACAGGCGGCGTGGGCACAGGCACGGGCAGTCGCTATGCCCATTATACCGACAACCCCGACGACCACTCGTATCTGTCCGCTGACTCAGGGCCTGGAGGAGGTGGAGGAGGGGGTGAAGGAGGTGGAGGGAAGTTGTCTAAGTCGCTGCTGCAGGATGTGGAGGAGGCGCTGGTAGAGACGGCGAAGGAGGCCGATCGCCAGAAGAAATTCGTCGAACGTCAGTCACACAATTTGAAGCATCGGCTGCACACGCACGAGAAGGAGAGTCGTCTGAAGCATCGTCATCGCCTGCACGAGAACTCTGACCTTCTCTTCGAGTGCAACGAGTTGCGCATGGAGAACAGAGAGCTGATGAGGAAGCTGGCGGTGGCGGAACACGACCTCGACGAGGCGAAAAGAACGCTGCACAGTCTCAACGGAGTGACGCGCACTATGTCCACGCAGCCGGGAAGCAAGCCTGGCACTGCGGCGAAGTCGCCGTCGCCTACTCGTTATGGTGCTGACGAGGGCGCGCCGTCCACTAACAAGCCAGGAACCGCCAGAACTTCGGCGGCTGTCGTGTCTCCGTGGATCGTGCACAACTCCTTGCCCGTGCCCGCCCCGATCTCCTCGCCCGGCAAAGCGAATACGACAGCAAACGCGACGACTGCAGGACCGAACACTCCTAAGATCGGATTAGAGGTGAACAATCGACGACCTGACGACCTCGAGAGCATTTATTCAGTGCACGGCATTCCCTTAGCTGCCCCGCCCGACCTCGCCCATCCCCTTGCCCAGTCCATGCCCAACCTGAGTCAGCCAGACTCGTCAGTCTCTGTCTTTCCGAACATCTCACAGCAAGCCTCCGCCACGCACAGTCAGTCCAACCTTGCCACCGCCACTGCCGCAGTGGCGCCAAAGCCCAAAGTCAACGTCATCAAGTCCGCCTCCACCAACAAGATCTCTTCCGTGTCGCTCAACCTGCCCCGCGCAGAGGGCAGGGCGGGCAAGCTGCGGTCAGTGGAGGAGAACGTGGTGAACAAATTGTCCGGGGAGGTCGAGTCGCTGGCGAAGCAGCTGGACGACTCCATCAGAGAGAGGGACATCCAGCGCATGGAGCTCTCTCGACTGAGGAAACAGCTCATGCACCTGTCTAACCAGCACCAAGCACTGCAGACGCAGTCACAGCTCTCCGCTCACTCCAACCCTCTGCTCAATGGAGCCCACCCACTTGCGTCATCCGTCATTCCTCAACGCAGTGGCGTCATGCTCGACAACGGCGCGCTCTCCTTTCCTTCCGTGCACTCCTTCCAAGGAGGTGACTCGTCTCTGCCGTCAGTCGGCGGGTCTGGACAATTACCGCCTCTGACGCATGCTGACCTGTACGGATATCCGTCAGAGGAAGACAAGAGAGACATGCGCATCGGACCGGCGAACAGCAGGCCTCTGAGCTTCAAAGGATCTGCTGATGTGAAGACCACCTCCTCGTCCTCCTCTAAGGCGGCGCCATCTAACAGTAGTCACAAGGTCAGTGCTTTGCTCTCTCTTTCCCTTCTTTGTTCTGACGCGTATCTGTATAGGTGGCACCAACGAGCGCGACCAAGGGTAGGTCAGGCAGTGGCAATGCCCAGGGCGGGCAGCGACGAGGCAGTAACGGAGAATTGCATCAACTGTCCCTCCATTCGACCGACGACAACGACACGAGGTGAGACAGAGGGAGTGGAGACGAGAGAAAGAGAGAGAGACTGTGTTAGGGAGTAGCGTATAATTGAGATAATCTGTTCGATCTGTAATAAGAAGAGTAACTATTCTTACAATCCTCCCGACCATCCCAACCATACATAACAATGATAGTGTCGCAGTGCATAAGCACTCATTCACTCGTAAGGTGGCGATGGTCTTCACAACTATTTCACATACGACACGCAGCTGTGTACTTAGGAAACTAGACAACTGCGGCGCATTTTTCAAATCTCTAAACACACAAATACCCAATCACCTATCCACCTAACCTATTACCATAAACTATCTAATGATGACGTGGCGCAATCTACTCTTACTGTATCCTACCTGACATAATCCATTCAATGTTCATATATCTCCAGTCTTAGTCGAGTGGATGACGTCGTTCATATCTCTCGGATGTAAACAAAGCGAGGGACGTAGATCTCACTGCTTGTCGGAACGTCTCTCTCTCGTTTACTGTTTCTGCTCTCTGACGTGGCAGCATTCTCGTCGAAGTCCCTGAAGAGCAAGTCCAGTGACGTGGCGGTGTTTGACACCTGTGACGTCATCACTCTTCGCTTTCCGTCACACACCTTTCCTCGCACTACTTCGGCCATCTGGAGGTGGTTGAGCGAGGGGTGTAGGAGGTGTGGGTGCAAGCGACCGGCGTAGGTGATGACGGATGGATGCAGCCACTTCTTCTCCATGTCAGCGAGGTACTGGCAGCGGAAGCCGGCACCACGTGTTTCAACCTCCTTCGCGGGGAGTGAGCAGTAGAGGTAGGAGGTGTGCAGCGTCAGACTGTTGACGTGGTAGAGAACCCACTCGTTGCGACTGACGTCATAGAAGAGGGACGCCTCGTTCATGCGGTAGTGAGGAAAGAGGTGTTCTACCGGTGCGAAAAGATCGGCGATCTCGATGACGTCAGTCACAGTACGGAACTTCTGCCACCCACTTTCACTGCCTAGTATCTCGAGCGAGGAGGTGGGGGAGGTCAGGTCCTCTGCCTGTGTCAGAGCCAGGAGATCTTTAGCTCTGACGCGGAAGAAGCCATGGTGCTGCTGACGTGTCTCTTCACCTTTTCCTCTACTCTCAGCTGAGGCGAGGATGTAAATGAAGTCGTCAGCGTCAGCATAATACTTGCCCTTGCCCTCTGCCAGTGCAACCCTAGCAACATAAGAAATAAAGGAGAGAGGATGTGTGAGATGAAGTGGACAATTGCAAGGAGACTTCTCTCACCACGCATAGTCAGTCGCCACGTCACTCTTCCGCGAGAAAGAAGGAGCTGCGTTGAGGTTGAGAGGAACCACGTCATAGGACCACAAGTCTGGTGTATCGAGTGGATTCTTCACTCGATACAACAGCTGCTGCTTCGTATGGAAGTTGAGTGTTTCCACGCCAAACAACCGCTGCGCCGAGGAGGTGCTTGAGGTAGTGCTGCTGTCTTTCTTTCTCTGACAGGACACGTCAGCCAGCACTAATAGTTGCAGGCGTCGCGTCGAGTCGAAGGCGAAAATGCCACCGATTGGCCACACCGAGGCCTTCTCACTCTCGATATTGCAGAAGTCCTTGGCGCTCTGAGGTGGCAGGAGGAAGATGCCACTTCCTCGTTTCTCTGCCTTCTCATCATGGTTGAAGAGACGGTGATAGTACTGGTGGTGAAGGAGGTGTCTGAGAGGTGCTTTTTCCCTCTCCTCGCAGGCCACGTCATCTTTGTCCAGCTCAGATAAAGTAGAGATCGCGACGGAGTTGTCGATCATCCGAGAGTGCTCCTGCACGCGTCTGTTGTATCGAGAGGTCAGGCAATGAGGGCAGGGAGTGAGGCATGTACTTACCGGTTAGCTGACGTCATGCCAAGAAAAGTGTCGCCGAAGAGCCAGAGCAGTCGGGTGGGCGGTAAGACTTGGGCGTGGGCTTGGGCTTGGGTCTCAGCGAGATTAGGGTAAGGGATGGACACTGCCACGTCACCGCCAAGCCATCCAAAGCTCTGAGGCGAGAAGAGGCGATTCAGAGGAACCACGTCACTGCGGATGTGTTGAGCTTGGCGACTCGCGATAACATTGTCTGCACCTCCTTCCACACTCCCTGGAGGCAGCGCCTGAGCAGCGGATGAGCGCTCGTCTAATCCGATGGTGACGTAGAAGTGCGGCAGCTTCTCTACCTCAGTAGCGGAGGTAGAGGTTAGGAGAATGAGGTTGTGTATGACGTGGTCACCCCAGTTCATCACTGTCGATCGAATCGTGCGATTGTGCGCCGATTTCATGCGCTCCAACAACGTCAGCAGTGACTGATAGCTGGACGCCGATGACGTCACTCTCTTCTTCTTCTTAGAGGAGTTGGCTGAGGAGGAGAGCGACGAAAGCAATTCCTCTGATAACGTCAGCGCCTTGTCCTCGCTTTGTCTTGGGTGCGTCACGTCGAAGAAGAACGATGCGAAGAGTGACTGCCACACACTGACGTGGCTGATGGCCATGCCAGTGACGAAGAGCGACTTCTTGTCCCAGTCAGAAGAGTAGAAGGAGGAGCAGCGAGGGAGTGCAGGAATGACAGCCTCGCCCATGCCCATGCCCTCCCAACCACTTCCGACGTAGGAGGAGGATACCTGACGAGAGAGGTCATCGATGTCAGCACAAAGTTCGTCCACGAAGCTCATCAATGACTGCAGACAGGGCTGCAGAGATAGCTCGAATGACGTGGTCTGCATGAAGCCATATTTCTTGCCGGCGGTCTCAAGGCGGTCGAAGGGGTTGTACGTCACTGGCATCAGCAGGCGTGCATGGTCAGGGATGCGGAAGAACCATTGATAACCCATGCCTGACAGCAAGTCAAAGGCCTGACGTTGCAGAAATAAGGAAATGCTTAACTCCTTGTCATGACGATTCATCCAGCACTTGTCGTTCTTTTCAATCCTGACGTCAGCACCGGGTGACGTCAGATTTGGGAGTATTACAGGGAGGAGGTGGAAATGCAGGGGATCATTGGGCTGTTGCATCAGAGGCATCAGAGCCGAGAGAATCTTGCTCTCGTTAAAGGAGGAGAGCTGGTCGTAGAACACGACGAAGGGAATGCTGAACTGTCGCGCGAATTGTACGTAAAAGTTCTTAATCGTCTGCACTAACACGTCCTCTCTCTCGATCTCTCCAAACGAGAAGATCACCCCTCTCTCCTTGTTCGGGATTGTCGGTATACTAGGCATCGGTAACGGCAAGCTGTTATCGGTAGTCGCGGATTGGTGCTGACGACTGCTGGCCTTCTTGACGAGAGAGACGCTGACGAGGAAGTCGTCTCTTTGTGCGGTAGAGGAGAAAGAGAAGTTCGAGGAGGTGTTCGACTCTGCGCTGATGACGCAGTTCCACTCCTGGAAGTAGGTACACGTCACAGGGAGAAGGAGGAAGGGATCCATGCCGGGCATGGGCAAGCCCTTGGCCTTCTGACTGAGAAAGGGCAAGTGCGAGTAGCCAATGTCAGAGAATTTGTGGATCTGACGTCTGTCGAGGATGGTCGTCACGATGATCGTGTGGATGGGCGCGTCGCCCCAGCGCAGGGTGTAGATGCCCCCAAGCCAGTCCAGGTAATCGCGATACTTCAGCCATACGGGATGACGCCAGACTGACGAGTGCGAGATCTCGAAGTTATTGTAGATGACAACAGGATTGGGCCACTGAGGCAGCAGACTGTCCGAGTAGTTGAAGGCGTTCGAGTTAGACGAGTTGAGGCTCTTGAAGAAGCGTCGGGAGGTTTCCCACAGACCCATGACGCACTTTTCGTCATCTTTGAGCATTGATACAAAGCCATACAGCTTCTCATTCATCGCCATGAAGCGGAAGATGTCATATCCGATCGGTGCGGTTAGCTGACTGTCGTCATCGAGGCGCCAAATATAATAGTCGTCGACGTCATCCTCCTTGCCTCTACTTCGAAATACTTCCTTTGCCACCTTCGCGAGGTCTCTGTGCACCCCATAGGCGTGGAAGCGACACATGTGCCGGTAGCCCAGAGAGGAGTGCGATGGGTCGCAGAAGGTGCGTGTAGGGATGAAGACATTGCGCTTCGTCAGATGCTTTGGAGTCTTGAAATCAATACGAACGAATCGCAACGTCACCGACACTTCCTCTCTCTTCGGCGAGGCGGAGGGAGAGGATGGATGGGTTGTGGTGCTCAGACATCTCCTCTGCAGGAAATCCTCGTCAGCTGCTGTGAGGTCGTCGTGGAAGATGATGACAGGGTAGTGCGGGTAGTGCTGTAAGAAGTTCTCAAATAGGCGCTGCACCGCATCGCACATCCTCGGTAGTCGCTTGCGCTGTGTGAGGAAATAGATCAGCGCCTTCACGGGAGTTCTCGAGACAGGCGAGACAGTGACGTTACTGCGACTGTGAGAGCGCAATGACGTCACCTCATTCTCTCCCCCATTCAATCGGGTGGTGGAGAAAGGAAGTGGCGGGTGAACGCCATAGAAGTTGTTCACGTTGACGAATGTGTATTCGGCTGCGAAGGGTTTCTGCGCATTGAGTGTGGGAATGAGGTTGATCTCCCGACTGACCGAATAGAAGTGACGCGAGTACAGACCTGAGAAGAAGTCGACAGTCGTAGACAGTGCTTCATAATGCAATTCAATCAAGATCTCGCCGACTGGTAGACCGCTGATATCACCTTCCTTCGTCTTCGAGAAGAGAGAGGAGAAGATGCGCCACTCGCTGCTCTCGATGTCGACCTTCAGAAGATGAATGAAGTGGTGACGATGACGCTGCATAATGTCATACAAGGTCTCGCTCCATAAAAATTGCTCGTTGCTCTTCGTGACGTCACTCAAAGCGATCTTCTCGAAATGAAGACGTTGTTTCAGTTCTGTGACGGACATTTCTTCGCCGGGTTGAACACCACGGACAATGTCCGAACTGCCAGCCTTCAGATGATTATGGATGGGAAGCTGTCCGATGGTCGGATCGAAGGCAAAGATCTCACAGTCAGTCTTTAGCAACAACTCAATTTCGAAGGAGATGTCGTCATTGACGCCGAAAGAATAGATGACGCAGGGTTCGTCTGGACCGAATGACGACTGCAGGTAAGACAAGCCACACACCCACTTGCCACCCTCACCCACCTTACCAATCCTCTGGAGATCAGGACAGTTCATCACTGGGGGAAAGAGATCCCACAGATTCACTCCCTGACTCAGACGCTGGTCGAAAGGGTTGTAGGGCGACGTCAGGTTCACGAAGGTGTTCGGTTGAATCAACAAAGATAAACCTGCTTCTTTTGCCACTCGCTCTGTTTTTGTCTTGGATGTTATAGACGAGGAAGGAGAGGAGGAGGTGTAGGAGGGTTGTGGGAGGAAATCTCTTCTCAGGTACTTGAACTGCTGTAACAACCAATTCCTCGTCAAAATCTCCACGTACTTGCTAGTGAAATGATTCACCAAGTTGTCGCTACTTCCTTCGCCATTACCTGCTCCGCCTCTGCTTCTGCGTCCTCTCTGGCCGTAGTGCGAGGTGTGGGAGGAATAGCTGTCATGGATGCTAAACTTCAACAGCTCATGGCTGTTTAGACCATTAAGATTCCAGAGAAGAAAAGAACAAAAAAGTAGCACTAGTCCGATCCCAATTAAAGCAGTAAGTCGCTTTAATGACCAGGAGGAGCTCTGACTCTTCGTGTTGTGATGCACAGACGATTTGCTTGGCGAAGGAAGAGGGTCATCCTGATGAAGTTGTTGCTTTGTATTGTAGTTGCCTGAGGAAGTTCTGGATCTCGGACGGGAGTGTTCTTGATGTGGTACTCGGTGGATCATTCGACGAGATCTTTCCAGAGATTGAGAGCTCTTTCGTGATCAACGCAATGAATGAAAGGAAGAGCGGGATGGAAGTTGGGATGAAGAGAGAGTCTAGGGAGTATTCTAGTATCTCTGTGGTTTGTTTTGTGGTATTATTCGTTGGTTTTGTTGTATTTGTTTTATATGGTGATTGATTGCCAATTTTCTTGGAAAAAGCCTTTTTTCGAAGAATACTCTGTTGAAGGCAATTGCTTAAATGTTTTACCGGTAGTTTCGATTCATTCGGTAGATAAAACGGTAAAGTAACGAATCCACTCACAAAAACTGAAACATCTCTCAGTCCAAAGTCTTCGTACCCCTAAAAGATCTCCCCCTTGCTCTGCTTTAAAATCAATAGGAGGAATTATTTTATTACTGCTGCTATCATAGCCTTGGATA
>VFQN01007122.1_pt1 | contig 12218 bp, 5 predicted proteins | sample 3512371 | NCBI WGS metagenome assembly VFQN01 (sample SAMN10412370, study PRJNA504923) | tailings metagenome | isolation source: Replicate 2 from Balatoc abandoned mine | place: Philippines: Itogon, Benguet | collected 2017-08-28
GTGATCCCCGACGAATGCCAATCCATGCCCATCACCGCGCCGAAGGACTGGAACCAGAAGGGATGAGCGAGCCGGCGCAGCAGTTCCTCGCGCCCATAGTGATGGATGATCGCCTCGCAGATGACCGCGCCGAGTCGCGTCATGCGATCCGCCAGCCAAGGGGGAACCCGGCCACCGTGCAACGGCAGATCCGCGCTGCCCGCCCTATGCGCCACGTATGATCCTGTCGCTTCGATGCATCACCGAAAGATAGGGCATTCGAGGCCAGGCGGCCATGGCTCAAAAGGTCCGGTGCGTCGTCGCCTGCGGCCATACCTGCTTCAGCATTGCGACCTCCGGTTCGGGGCGTCGTTGCCTAATGGCGCATGTTGACATAAAGATGTCTTTATGTGAGGTTCGGTCTTTGTCGCTTCAAGGATGGAATCTGTCGCAAATGCCGTCATCGCTCGATCATCTCTTCGGTGCGATTGCGCCAAAACCCGATGGCTCCGAAGTGCGCGCAGCGCTCGAGGCCGCTGCGCGCGAGCGCATCCTCATCCTGGACGGGGCGATGGGGACCCAGATCCAGGGGCTCGGTTTCGGCGAGGATCACTTTCGCGGCGAGCGGTTCGGCGGCTGCGCCTGCCATCAGCAGGGCAACAACGATCTGCTCATCCTCACCCAGCCCGGCGCGATCGAGGAGATCCACTATCGATACGCCATCGCCGGCGCCGACATCATCGAGACGAACACCTTTTCTTCGACCTCCATCGCCCAGGCCGATTACGGCATGGAGGACATGGTCTACGAGCTCAATCGCGATGGCGCGCGGCTGGTGCGGCGCGCGGCAATCCGGGCCCAACAGGAGGACGGCAAACGCCGTTTCGTGGCCGGAGCGCTCGGGCCGACCAACCGCACCGCGTCGATCTCGCCCGATGTGAACAATCCCGGTTATCGCGCCGTGACCTTCGACGACCTCCGGCTCGCTTATGGAGAGCAGCTGCGCGGGCTCATCGATGGCGGTGCAGACATCATCCTGATCGAAACGATCTTCGATACGCTCAACGCCAAGGCCGCGATCTTCGCCGCCGAGGAGATCTTTGTCGAGAAGGGCGTGAGCCTTCCGGTCATGATCTCCGGAACGATCACCGACCTTTCCGGCCGTACCTTGTCGGGCCAGACGCCGACGGCCTTCTGGCATTCGGTGCGCCACGCCAGACCGTTCAGCATCGGCCTCAATTGCGCGCTTGGTGCGGCTGCGATGCGCCCGCATCTGGCCGAACTCTCCGATGTCGCTGAAACCTTCACTTGCGCCTACCCCAACGCGGGCTTGCCGAATGCCTTCGGCCTTTATGACGAGAGCCCGGAATACATGGCTGCCCAGGTCGAAGACTTCGCGCGCGAGGGGCTGGTCAATGTCGTCGGCGGATGCTGCGGCTCGACGCCCGAACATATCGCCGCGATCGCCGAGATGGTGCGGAAACACACTCCGCGCAAACGGCCCCGGCCAGTGCCTCAGATGCGGCTCTCGGGCCTCGAACCGTTCACGCTCACCGAGAACATCCCTTTCGTGAATGTCGGTGAACGCACCAACGTCACCGGATCTGCCAAGTTCCGCAAGCTGATCACGGCGGGTGACTATGCGGCCGCCCTCGACGTGGCTCGCGACCAGGTGGCGAACGGTGCCCAGGTCATCGACGTCAACATGGACGAGGGCCTGATCGATTCAAAGAAGGCGATGGTCGAGTATCTCAACCTGATCGCCGCGGAGCCCGACATCGCCCGGGTCCCCGTCATGATCGACAGCTCCAAATGGGAGGTGATCGAGGCGGGCCTCAGATGCGTCCAGGGCAAGGCCATCGTCAATTCGATCTCGATGAAGGAGGGGGAGGAGGCTTTCCTCCACCATGCCAGGCTCTGCCGGGCATACGGGGCCGCTGTCGTGGTCATGGCTTTCGACGAGGTCGGGCAGGCCGACACCAAGGCTCGCAAAGTCGAGATCTGTACGCGTGCCTATCGGCTGCTGACCGAGCAGGCGGGCTTCGCCCCTGAAGACATCATCTTCGATCCGAACATCTTTGCGGTGGCGACCGGCATCGAAGAGCACGACAATTACGGCGTGGATTTCGTCGAGGCCACGGGCGAGATCATCCGCTCATTGCCGCATGTTCACGTATCGGGCGGTGTTTCGAACCTGTCCTTTTCGTTCCGTGGCAACGAGCCCGTGCGCGAAGCCATGCACGCTGTCTTCCTCTACCACGCCATCCAGGCGGGCATGGATATGGGTATCGTCAATGCCGGTCAGCTTGCCGTCTATGAATCGATCGATCCCGAGCTGCGTGAGGCCTGCGAGGACGTCGTGCTCAACCGCGCGCCGAAGGCGGGCGGCACCGCCACGGAGCGGATGCTCGAAATCGCCGAACGCTTCAAGGGCACGGGCGCCAGGGAGGCCAAGGAGAAGGATCTCGCTTGGCGGGACTGGCCGGTCGAGAAGCGTCTGGAGCATGCGCTCGTCAACGGCATCACCGAGTTCATCGAGGCCGACACCGAAGAAGCGCGTTGCAATGCCGAACGCCCGCTGCATGTGATCGAAGGCCCGCTGATGGCCGGTATGAACGTCGTGGGCGACCTGTTCGGCGCTGGCAAGATGTTCCTGCCTCAGGTGGTCAAGTCGGCCCGCGTCATGAAGCAGGCCGTGGCCGTGCTGCTGCCCTATATGGAAGCGGAAAAGCTCGCCGGCGGCGGAGCCGCGCGCGAAAGCGCGGGCAAGATCCTGATGGCGACGGTCAAGGGCGACGTCCACGATATCGGCAAGAACATCGTCGGCGTCGTGCTCGCCTGCAACAACTACGAGATCATCGATCTCGGCGTCATGGTGCCGGCCACGAAGATCCTGCAGACCGCGCGCGACGAGAAGGTCGACATCATCGGCCTGTCAGGCCTCATCACGCCGTCTCTCGACGAGATGGCGCATGTGGCGGCCGAGATGGAGCGCGAGGGTTTCGACATTCCGCTGCTCATCGGCGGCGCGACCACCAGCCGCGTTCACACCGCGGTGAAGATCCATCCGCGCTACGAACGCGGCCAGGCGGTCTATGTGACTGATGCGAGCCGTGCCGTGGGCGTGGTGTCCAGTCTGCTCTCGAATGAGCAGAAGCCGGGTTATGTCGAGGGGCTGCGGGCGGAGTATCGGAAAGTCGCCGACGCGCATGCCCGTTCGGAGGCCGAGAAGCAACGCCTGCCGCTGGCGCGGGCGCGCGCCAACGCGCATCGCGTCGATTGGGCATCCTATGCGCCGCCGAAGCCGTCCTTCCTCGGCACGAAGGTCTTCGTCGACTGGGATCTGGCCGAACTTGCGCGTTACATCGACTGGACACCCTTCTTCCAGACCTGGGAGCTGAAAGGGCGTTATCCGAAGATACTCGAAGACGAGAAGCAGGGGCCGGCCGCCCGGCAGCTCTTCGACGACGCCCAGGCGATGCTTGCCAAGATCATCTCGGAGAAATGGTTCGCGCCCAAGGGCGTGATCGGCTTCTGGCCGGCCAATGCGGTCGGCGACGACATCCGGCTGTTCACCGACGAGACGCGTTCGCACGATCTTGCCGCGTTCTTCACGCTGCGCCAGCAACTGACCAAGCGGGATGGCAAGGCGAACGTCGCCTTGTCGGACTTCGTCGCGCCGGTGGAGAGCGGCCTTCGGGACTATGTCGGCGGTTTCGTGGTGACGGCCGGCATAGAGGAGGTGGCGATCGCCGAGCGCTTCGAACGGGCGAACGACGACTATTCCTCGATCCTCGTGAAAGCCCTCGCGGACCGCTTCGCCGAAGCTTTTGCCGAACGTATGCACGAGAAGGTCCGCAGGGAGTTCTGGGGGTATGCCGCAAACGAGACGTTCTCCCCCGAAGACCTGATCGGCGAGCCCTATCGCGGCATTCGCCCGGCACCGGGCTACCCGGCGCAACCCGACCATACGGAGAAGGCGACCTTGTTCCGCCTGCTTGAGGCGGAGAAGAACGCCGGTGTGAGCCTGACCGAGAGCTTCGCCATGTGGCCGGGCTCGTCGGTGTCGGGGCTCTATCTCGCGCATCCCGAAAGCTACTATTTCGGCGTGGCCAAGGTCGAACGCGACCAGGTCGAGGATTATGCCGCGCGGAAGGGCATGCTTATCGGAGAGGTCGAACGGTGGCTCGGCCCGATCCTCAACTACCTGCCGTCGTCCTTTGCGGAAGCGGCCGAGTAGAATCCGGTTCGGGCTACAGCTTTGTCGCGATCGCCTGTACCATGCCCTCGCAGCCGCGCCGGCGCGCGGTCTCAGGCTGTCGAGGGGAGTGCAGAGGATGAGGGTCTTGGCGGCTGTGATTGCACTGGCGCTGTTTCCCGCGACCGCATATGCGGACATGATGGAAAGGCGAACCGCGAGGATCATCCGCAATGCCGGCCATTGGTGTGATCAGGTGAGCGATCTCCAACTGGACAAGCGGAAGTCGACGCCTGAGCGGCGGGTCGTGCTCGTGACCTGCTACGACATCAGGCATTTTGCCCAATATGAGCTGGTGGTCGGCAGCGACAACAAGGTCAGGTCTATCACGAAGATGTAGGCTCGACGCCGTCGCGTCGGGCTTCATGCCCCGCCAGCGGCAGGATGCGGCATCTTGCGTTGCTCCTCGACCGCCTCCTGCGCCGCACCGGTCACGGCTCTCATGACGTCCTCGGGGAGCGGCTTGTCGCTCAGCACCTCTACCTTGACGTTGCGCTGGGCCAGGCTGATGCCATGCTGCTCGAAGGCATCGCGCAGCTTCTGATAGGCGTCGCGGCGGATCACCCATTGGGCGCCCGGCCGCGCCATGAACTTCATGCCGATCACCATGTTGAACTCCTCCATGCGGCGAACGCCCTGGGACTTCAGCGGTTCCAGGATCTGGCCACCGTAATTGGGATCGGACTGGAGTTCGGAGCCGATCTGCTTGACGATCTTCTTGACTAGCTTGAGATCGGTGTCGAACGGTACACGGAACTCGATCTTCATGATCGCCCAGTCGCGGCTGTAGTTCGTCAGCGACTTCAGCTCACCGAAGGGGATGGTGTGGACCGCGCCGCGATGATGGCGCACCCGCATCGACCGCAGCGACATGCCTTCGACAGTACCGCGCAGATTGCCGATCTCGATGTACTCGCCGACGCGGAACGCATCGTCGATGAGATAGAAAATGCCCGACACGATGTCGCGCACGAGTGACTGGGCGCCGAAGCCTATGGCGACGCCGACGACCCCGGCACCTGCAATGAGCGGCGCGACGTTGACACCAAGCGAGGACAGCACTGTCAGGGCGACCAGCATCAGCACGGCGACAAGAAGCATGTTCCGAAGAAGCGGCAGCAGCGTGGCGATGCGTGCCTCCGGGCCCGGCGGCTCGCCGGGCGGCGGCGCGACATATCGCGCAAGGCGAAGGTCGATCGCGGTCTTGGCCCAGGTCCAGACGAGATCGGCGATCAAAAGGACGGCAACGATATCGATGATGACCTTGATGGTGCGTCCGGCAAGGCTCGGCGAGGTCGACATGGCGGCGATGTTGGCGCCCCAGGTGGTGGCGAGAATGAGGAGCGCAACAGCCGCCAGTGCGAAACGCGCCAGCCGCCGGGCGACCGGGCGGTAGATGGCGAGGCGCTCGGCCTGATCCATCGCAGCCTGTGCCTCTTCCGAGGGCGACGATGCTTCGCCCGGGGCGGATTCCGCCACGACGGGGACGGCGACAGCCGCCTGGTCGAACACATGGTCCACGATGATGCGCACGAGCCGGGATGCGGGCAGGAACGTGCCGACGACCAGAACGGTCCACATCAACTCGACCGCACCGAATACCCAGAGCAGATAGGCCGTGATGAGGACGACTGTCTGCGAGATCGGCAGGATCTTGAAGACGATCGGGTCGAAGCGGCCACGCGATCCGTCGTCTTCGGGCCGCAGGCGCGCGAAGTCTCGCCAATGCGACCAGATCATGGCGATGATGGTGGCCACCGCAACGGCCCCGAGGGTCACGGACACGGCAAGCGCGGCATTGGCCGCGTCGGGGGAGCCGGAGCCCGATTGGGCGAGGGCCGAGAGCGCGTCCGAGACGACCAACGCGCCAATGATGACCGAGCCCACTGCCACGTGCCAGCGATTGACGTTGAGTGCGAGTGAATTTTCGAGCGGCACCAGGCGCAGATCCGGATGGCGCGGCGCGAGCACGAAACGAGAGAGCAATGCCAAAGCGCGCACGGCGATCACGCCGAGCAGCAGGTCGACCACGATCCGTTCCAGAAAGGGCGGCCAGGCAAAGGCGACGAATGTGCCCACACTGCCGATGGCAAAAATCGCGAGGCCCATGCTCTGTAGCAGAAGCCTGCCGCCGGCCGCCGCGACACGACCACCGAGCGAGTTCGGCTTGCTGTGCGCAATGCGCATCATGAGAGGATGGAAATACTGCCAGAACAGCCATTCGAGGCCGCCGCCGACGAACAGGAAGACGATGACGTAGGTCAGGCTGCGTAGCGCTTCGCCAGGGCTGAGTTCAGCCCGCCAGGCATTGGCGATGACACTGGGAATCAATGGGAAGTTGGACCAGGCGCGCATCAGCTCGGCGATGCGGACGCGGGCGGCTGCTATGCGTGTGCTGACCTCGGCGCGCAGGGAATGGCGAGCAGCCGCGGAGGGTTCGGCCATTCCAGCCTCGGCACTGTTTCGCAGCCAGTCCATCATCCTGGGATCGCCGAGCAGCCGCAGCATCTCCTGCCTGTCGGCTTGCGACGGGCCGGTTGTGACGGCTGACGGTGCCGGGGGTGACGGAGGCGACTGGGCGACACTCACCGCCGTCAGGGCGAGCAGGCCGGCGATCGCGAAAAGGACGCTTCGGATCCGGTTCATGCGGCGTCCGCCGTGGCTTGAGCCGTTGCGCCGTCGTCATGATGGATCGCTTCTTCATGCAACTCCCGTGGGCGCATGAATGGCGATAGCAGCCGCTCGACGCGGATCAGGCCGGCCGGTGGCTCCAGCTGGCAGGCGAGCCGCACATCCGGCCCCGCGCCGAGACGCGACAACGTCGCGGCTTCGGCCGCACTCGGCGGCGCCAGCCTGCCGGCCGCTTCCAGGACACGTATGCGGCATGTCCCGCAGCGTCCTCTCCCGCGGCAGAGATTGGCGATGGGGACATGGTGGAGGCGGGCAACTTCGAGGACATTGATCCCTGTGCCGGTGTCGATCAGCGGCCCACCGACAAAGGAAATCTGGACATGGCTGACCTCGCCGCGCAGACGCCACCAGCGGGCGATGAGGACGATCGCGACAACCGCAAGGTAGAGGAAAAAGACCGTCCAATTGATTCGGCCCAGAATCATCAGGATCTCGCCGAAGGGGCGGGTCAGCGTCATCGGGGGGATAGCGGAGGGCGGCGAGAAGGAGGTCGGATTCTCGAAGTGAGCGATGGCTTCATTGCCCGCCTGGACAAATCCGAGCAGCCCGAGGACCGGTATCGCGACCGCGAGCGGGTGTAGGAAGGGGCCGACGCGCGACCACCAGCGCTGGATGCGCATCCAAGTGAAAACCCCGACGCAGCCATGGATCCACAGGAAGGCGAGAAGCAGGACCTGGCGCAGTCCCTCCGCAGGCTTGTCGATCCAGAAATAGGGGATCAGGGTCGAGAAGTTGTTCACGATGCCGAAGCGCGCTGCGATCACCGTGCCCACCACATGTGGGGTCAGCAGCGGAACGATCGCGAGGCCTGCAATGAGCTGGACCGCGTCGGAAGGAGACAGCCGCAAGGTGTTGCGGCGGTAAATCGCGCCAAGGCCGAGCACGAAATGCGCGACCAGACAGAGGCCCAGGACGATACCGCCGACTGAATTGGTCCATGGGCCCATCAAGAACGGCCGCGCTCGATCCATCGACGCGATCGAATGCAGGCCGAATGCGACATTGAGCAGATGCATGGTCACGAAAGCGAAGAGGATCAGACCCGAAATGATCCGTATGCGTCTGGCCATCGCGCTTCCCTGACCTGTCGGCACGGACAACCGCCGCCGATCGCAGCCGGACAATAGCAAGAGACGTGGGCGCGCGCATCCGACTTTGCTGGGCTGCCTTGTGCAGCCCGCACTCTGCGCAAGAACTGGCTCAATGGCTGCCTTCGGTGTCCGCTCCGGCAGGGCGGACTTGGGCTGTCTTGTTCAAAGAACGCAGCATCGTGACCGGATCATCCTGAGTTTGTCGGATCTGGTCGCGATCGGTCGTCATGCGTGATGATCGTCGCCCCCCGCCCTGAGAATGATGGATCAGGCGCTTCTTGTCGGCCAATCGATGCCGGTCGGTCGTGGCCGCCGGAGCGTCGGCCTAACTTTTCTCCAGGGCCGCCTGGGCGGCCGAGCTTGCGACCGCCTGCCGTTCGCTCTCGGTCAGGTCCTGATAGCGGGGTATGCTGACGCGGACTTCGCGACGTGCGAATTCGATTCCTGCGGCGGCGAAAGCCGTCTGTACGCGAGAATAGATGTCCTTGCGGATCGACCATTGCTTGCCCGGCCTGGACATGAACTTGCCGCGCACCAGCAGGCCGACGTCGTCGACATTGCTCACGCCCTGTGACTTGAAGGTCTGGATGATGTCGCCGGCGTAGGGGGCTTCAAGGATATCGGTGCCGATCTGCTTGAAGATCTTGCGGACCTTGTTCACGTCGGTGTCGAACGGCACGGTGAATTTCATCTTCACGATCACCCAATCGCGCGAATTGTTGGCCACGCGACTGATCCCGCCATAGGGAATCGTGTGTACCGCGCCCTGAGGGTGGCGCAATTGCAGAGAGCGCACGGAGATCTTCTCGACTGTGCCGGCCGTGTCGGCCACGACGATATGTTCGCCGACGCGGAATGCGTCGTCGATGAGGAAAAAGACGCCGGAGACAATGTCGCGCACCAAGGTCTGGGCGCCAAAGCCGACAGCCAGGCCGACGATGCCGGCGCCGGCAATCAGCGGGGTGATGTCGATGCCCAGATTGCTCAGCGCCACCAGCACGGTGAGCACGATGATCGCTGCCTGGGTCGCCATGCGCAGCAGCGGCAGCACAGTCGTCATGCGCGAGCCGCCCGTTCCCGTTATCTCGCCGGCGTCTTCACTCTGGAGGTCGACGCCCTCCGGCGCGGTCTCGCGCGCGATGCGGCGGTTGAAAAGCAGTGTCGCGACTTCCCAGACGAGGTAGCCGGCGGCCAAGATCATCAGGAAGGTGAACAGTCGGGCGGCGAAGCGGAGGCCGATCTGGTTCGAGGTGAGGCTGGATATGCTGAGATCCCACATCAGGAAGATGACGAGGACGACGAGGCCGAACACCACGACACGACCGATGCGGATATAGCTGCGCTTGGTGGAGACATAGGCCTTCTCAGCGATGGCGCCCTGGCCCTGCATAGGCGGGACCAGATGCCGCACCAACCCGCGGATCATTGTGTCCATCGTCGGGGCGAGCAGCAGAATGGCAAGCGTAAGGTATTGCTTGCCGCCTTCCAGAGCCGCACCGTTGCCGCCCACGATCATGAGCTCGAAGATCAGCCAGCTCGCGGCGATCAGAACCAGGTCGAACCATGGATAGGCCCGCGCGACACGGTTCTCCATCGGCGTGACGTCGGCTTCCCATCCTCTCGACATCATGGCGACGCCTGTGCGCGCCTGGAAGATCGTCCAACCCAACCATGCGAAGACCGCCAGATTCGGCCAGAAAGCCAGCGCCGTGCCCTGGATCGAAATGCCGTTGGCGATGATGAAGTTCATGATGAAGAGAGCAATGCCGACCAGCACGATGATGCCGACGATGTTCCGATAGAGGAACGATGCATTCTTGTCGTCGATGCTGACCAGCCTGAGCGCAGGCCTGCCAGGAGCAAACAGGAAGCGCAGGAACGCCGCTGCGAAACGGGGCGTGATCACGCAATAGAATAGGAAGTTCGCCGCGATGGGGCGCAGGTCCTCCGCGATCAGGGCGCGCCCGACCAGCCGCGTGACGATCAGGAAGGCGATGAGGCCGAACATATCGAGCGCCAGTCGTGCCCCCAGAATGGAGAGCGTTTCGCGCAACGTGCCCGTGTTCGTCGAGCGCGACGCCAGTCGACGCAATCGTGACGCCAGGCGGTCAACCAGCAGTTCCGCCGCAATGCCGGCGCCGAATGCTACGGCAATGCCGAGAAGGAACATGCCAAGTCCCCCCCAACCCAACTTTCCGAAGAAAACCGAGATCGCCGTTGCGGTTCTCTCCCACAACAACGGCAGGCCGACTACGGCGGAGAAGAGCCGGTCGCCGAGTCCGACGAACAGCCGCTGCGCAGTTGAAGAAAGATCTGCCTCCCCGGGTTGCGAGGGCGGTGTCGCGGCCGCTGGGGCAGCGCCCAGCCTTTCGAGTACGAACTGACGGAACTCGGTTTCGCTCATCCGGCCCGCGAGGTCGCGCACGGCCTCCGGCGTCATCGCGCCGGCGACCTCGGCTTTGGCAGGCGCGCCCGGCGTTTGCGCTGCCGCAGAGCCGAGAAAGGCTACGATCGCAAGCGCCAAGGCAGCAAAACGAAACGACATTATTTTTTCCCCTCGGTCCGTTGTCGGGAGAATACGCGATGGGCAAAGGCCGTAAAGCGCCGACTTCACGAACCCGGTTAACAACTGGGCTCGGCTGTTAGAAGGGGCGTGTGGTTTGACCAGCCTTTAACTTTCTCCGTGCTTTGTTCGCGGCCGTCGCGCCGATGGGCCTCGTGCGCGGCATCGAAAAGGGGGCTACCTGACATGCGCGCCAAATCCGTCATCAGACTGCCGCGACTGAAACTGCGGGGCACGATCGTGCTAGCCGCGGCAGCGGTGTTCACCATCGCCATTGCGAGCATGCTCTTCTATGTCGTCCGGTCCACGGAAAAATCCGATCTCGCCAGCGCCGACCAGCTGCTCAGGAGCATTTCGCGCGCGGAGGCCAGCAATGTCGACATGCTGTTGAGGCAGCACTCGGCCGTGGCGGAATCGATCTCGCAGACGGTCACCACCCTGGTTTCGGATCCGACGATTGGTCCTGACGCGTACAGGCAGTTGCTCCAGCGCCAGATGACGGTCGTGCCCGATGCCGTCGGCATCTGGGTGCTGTTGAACAAGGACGCCCCTTCGGCGGCAAATCCCGCTTTGATGGCGTCCAGCTTCGCCCGTGGCGACGGCTATTTCGGACCGAACATCGTGCGCGACGTTCAGAGCGGCGAGATCCGGTTCTCCGATCTCGACCTGTCGATGGAGAACGGATTCAAGGATTGGTTCCTCGATCCGTTGGCCAAGGGCAAGCCCTCGCTGATCGGCCCCTATCTCTACAACGACCTGCTCTACACCTCGACGATCGCCATCGTGCGTGACCAGGCCGGAAAGCCGATCGGCCTCGCCGGCGTCGATTTCAACGGCGGCGTCTTCGCCTCGATCGTCGGCGCCAACCGGCCGCTCGGCACCGGCTGGGTCGGCATCATCAACCAGGACAACAACTGGGTCGTACCGCCGGATGCGGCGCTGATCGGCAAGCCTGCCGATGACGCCACCGCCAAGGCTGCCGTCGCAGGCGCCCGTGCGGGGGACTTCCACGAGACTGTTCCAGTCAACGATGTCGACTGGCGCGTCACGTCGATCGAACTCGACCTGTCTCAGTTCGGCGTGGCCTGGACGGTGCTGGTCGGCGTGCCGGAGGAAACCCTGCTGGCCGACGCGATCGAGCAGCGCAACATCCTTCTGCTCGGCGGCGCGTTCGTCTTTGCCCTGGGCCTCGTCGCATTTACGTGGCTGGGAGCTTCGATCGCCAAGCCCGTGAACCGCATGACGGCGGTCATGCGGCGTATCGCCGAGAACGACTACGCGGTGGAAGTTCCCTACGGCCACAGGCGCGACGAGATCGGCGATATGGCCGAGGCGCTCGGGATCTTCCGCGCGGCCGGCATCGAGAAACAACGCCTTGAGGTGGAAGCGGAAGAGGCGCGTCGGACGATCGACGGTGAGCGTTCGGTGCGCGAGGCCGAGACCGCGGAAAGCCAGCGTGCGGCGAAGTATGCCGTCGACACTTTGGGGGAAGGCCTGCATCGGCTCGCCGACGGCGACCTCATGCAGCGAATTCAGACCCAACTCAGCAACGGCGCGGACGAATTGCGTGTCGATTTCAACCTCTCCGTCGAGAAGCTGCAGCAGACGATGCTCGGCATCCACAAGGTCGCGGGCG